>Ga0209700_100151_pt1 | contig 107316 bp, 64 predicted proteins | sample SiratroredBW_FD_187528 | JGI IMG/M metagenome (GOLD analysis project Ga0209700, IMG submission 187528) | Root nodule microbial communities of legume samples collected from California, USA - Siratro red BW (SPAdes) (version 2) | ecosystem: Host-associated > Plants > Roots > Nodule | place: USA...
AAAAAAAAAAAAAAAAAAAAAAAAAAAAAAAAAAAACACAACCGTGATTATTTGAAATAAACAAAATTATCCATTTTTAAACAAGGATTATTTTTAGACAGAAAAAACAGAGCGAGGGAAGAAGAAGAACTGGGTTTGAATTTTGCAATTCTTTGTATAAAGTGTGAAGCTTAAACCCCAAACCAAAACCCTAACGAGGTTGGTTCCCTATTTCCATGGCTTCTCCGCCCAAATCCAAGTTCAGTGTCTATCAAAACCCTTCCTTTTCCGCCGTTCTCACTTCCAACAGTCTTCAACCTTCCAATTTCACCATTCTCTCCGTTCTCTCCTTCTTCTCCGCTTCCGCATTCGCCTTTCTCGCTATCATCTTCAGGTACACACTCACACTTTCCTCTTCACGCTATTATTAACAACTCACTCTATATAACATTATTCACACATTGCAGGGAAAACGGCTTCATCGACGTTTTGAGCTTCAGAACCTTTTCCCCTTTCACAGCTTGTGAGTTTCTCAACCTCAATTTTTGTTTTTGCGTTATTTTAATTAGGGTAATTTGCAATTTTTGATCTGTTTATTGAACTACTTCAGATTGGCTTGCCAAGACTCTGCAAGCTTTAGTGGGTTTTATCTTCATTGGAACTGTTTCTGCACTCTTCAAAATTGTGTTTCTACGTAGGGCTAGGTATGGTGGAGGTGTAGTTGCAGTTAAGCCTGTGTCTGATCCTAGCAGTGTTAATAGAACTGACATTTTGCTAACCAAACATCAACTAGGGCTTTTAGGAGTGAAACCCAAGGTTGATTTGGCTCAACCTGATTCTGCCAAGAAGCCTCCTAAGTCTAAACCCCAATTGCCTTCTTCAGATTTGCTTGTTCCCCTTCATCAGCCTATTCCCAGCCCCACTAGGGGTTCTTCATCTCGCATTGATGTGGATAGTTCAAATTCTAAAAGGGGTGCTGCTGCTGCTGCTCGTTCTATTGGTACTCCCTCCAGGTCTCCGGGATCAGCCTCATTGTATCTTGCACCTGGTTTGGTTTCGCCGCCAAGGGGTTCAAATGGAGTGGATTCGGTGGTTTCTAGTCCTTGGTCTAATAGGCGAGCCTCCTCTGCTAGTAAGATAACGTCAGAGGAAAAGCTGGAGAAGTTCCTTGCTGAAGTGGATGAAAGGATCAATGAGTCGGCGGGGAAGATGTCTACTCCACCTCCTACAGTTCCTGGTTTTGGGATAGTGAGCCCTAATACAGTTACAGGCTCATCTAATACCTCTGGAACTGCAAGACTTATGCCATTGAGGCCTGTGAGGATGTCTCCCGGATCTCAAAAGTTTAATACTCCCCCTAAGAAGGGTGAGGGTGAGTTTCCTTCTCCAATGTCTATGGAAGAATCTGTTCAAGCCTTTGAACATCTTGGCATCTATCCTCAAATTGAACAGTGGCATGACCAACTCAGGCAATGGTTTTCTTCAGTTCTGCTCAATCCATTGCTTAACAAGATTGAGACTAGCCACATCCAGGTACATTTATTCTTTATTTCTTTTGTGTTCAAATCACGGTTATACAATCAGGAAAATGTTGTTTGTGAAACTCATTATATGTGACAATGCTTTTCTGTTGCAAAGTATGTTTGACCTAAAATATTCATGGAGGGTTTCTGGACCTCTCATTTGTGTGTTCAGATAAATGGTGTAGAACTGGTTTTGGAGAATTAATTCTTGGTCAATCTACTTTCGTGATTGTGCTTATCCAAAGATATTGTAAGAACTACCCTTGTATGCTTAATTTGTAAAAATTACTTATGGTTTGATGTGTTATTACCAAGAAAAGGAAGTATAAAGTATATTATTTGACTAATATTAGCACAGAAAGTTGATCATTCCAAAAGTTTTTTCTTTTTTTAAATTTCAGTTCACAAAGTCTAAGGAGCATGCAATAATTTTTGGATGAACCATCCAAACTAAGAAAAATCAGTTTAAAACCCATTTTGGCATTGTATTCAAACGAGCTGGTACTTGTCAATTTATGCTAGAAGCCCATAACATCCAACATGATTGGAACATCAACCAAGTTAATTTATTACTCCTGGGTCTAAGATTTTCATATTCATAGGTTATGCAAGCTGCTGCTAAACTTGGTATTTCTATCACAATTAGTCAAGTGGGCAATGATATGCTGTCTACCCCTGCTACTTTGCCAACAATTGACAAGAATCAAGATTGGCAATCTGCGCTGTCTCTCAATGAAGATGCATTACTTCATCAGTTACATTCTACACTAGTGCTGGCCATAGATTCTTCCAAATGTATGTTGCTTCACATTTGTCAATTAAATGTGATTTTTGGTCTCGATTTGATTACTTTTCTGATAGCTTCTAAGCCCTTACAAATTTCTATTGGTTTATATTTGCACACAGCCAAGTTGTCTGTATCTAATATACAGCAGTCCCCACAGCAGGCTTCTTTAGTTCCTATCATGCAGGATTGTGTGGATGCTATCACTGAACACCAAAGGCTTCAAGCCTTGGTTAAAGGAGAGTGGGTTAAAGGTTTGCTTCCTCAAAGCAGTGTTCGTGCTGATTACACTGTGCAAAGGATCCGAGGTAGACAGAATTATGGATATATTGCTTTTATTAGTCAGTGTCCTTCGTTGGATTTCCTGAATAAATTGAAGCAGAAGATCATTAATCTAAGCTTGGTTTTATGGCCAGCATATACCAATATAACCCAACTTTAGTTACCTTGTTTTAATTTTCAGAGCTTGCGGAAGGAACCTGCTTGAAGAATTATGAGTATCTTGGAAGTGGGGAGGTTTATGATAAAAAGAATAAAAAGTGGACTCTTGAGCTGCCTTCTGATTCCCACTTGCTGTTGTATCTGTTCTGTGCTTTCCTAGAACATCCAAAGTGGATGTTACATGTGGATGCTATGTCTTACGCTGGAGCTCAGTCTAGCAAAAACCCATTATTCTTGGGTGTCCTTCCCCCAAAGGAAAGGTTTCCAGAGAAATACATTGCTGTAGTGTCTACTATCCCTTCTGTGCTGCACCCTGGAGCATGTATTCTAGCAGTTGGAAAGCAGGGTCCCCCAATTTTTGCCTTGTACTGGGATAAGAAACTGCAATTTTCTCTTCAGGTCGGTAATGCCTATGTAGCCCCTCGTTATCCTTACATCAAATACTATTAAACCTTATTTTATACTACTGTTATTTAACCCACAATACTGTTGTTTTCATGCATATTTATACATTGTGAACGACTACACATGATTTTCCAATAGATCTCTAATCAACCAGCTCTATGTTAATTTTTATATTGGTTTGCTAACAGCTCTCTATTTGTCAGGGAAGAACCGCACTTTGGGATTCCATTTTGCTTCTGTGCCATAAGATTAAAGTTGGGTATGGAGGTGTCATCAGGGGCATGCATCTAGGTGCTACAGCTTTAAGCATTCTCCGGTTTATGGAAACAGAATCTGAAGATTAAGTTCTGGGTTGACAAACCAATCCCTTCTATCAACATTCAGCACGCTGACTTCAACTTTTGCAACAAATTGTGCATTTCTTGAAGTCAGACTTTGCAGGAAAGAACACGCTGGAGGTGAATTCCTGCTGATCGAGTGTTGATTAGAATTATGCTGCATCCTGTATTCTAGATGCCTTTACCATGACCAACTCAACGATTTCACTGTATCTGGGATATTGGACTGTGAATAAAAATTTAACAGTCTCTTTGTTTAAGCCTCCTCCCCAAATGCAGTTCGCTCAATACTCGATATTATTCATTCGTGGAAAACAAGTTATGTGGTTGAAAAACTAGGACAAAAAGCAACTGTACAAGAGCATATTTTTATATTGATCAATTATATGCTCTTACTATCTAAATCTTATTTATTTACACACTAACACAAATTGATTGTTATTTCAATGATATCTTAAATATTTAGAAACGTAATGACTCTACACGATTACATCGTGTCCTTGACAAGCAAAAGCTTTCCTATTCCGTTGGCACAGCCAATTGTTTCTGATTTTTGCGCTCAACACTACCAAATCATGTTTGAGTTTTATTTTCACCGCGTAAGTTTCATCCTTTTGATCTTGTTATTGTGACGTGCTAAGGTGGGAAGGTAACCATAGAAATTTTTTATTGAAAAAATAAATAAAATAATTAAAATCAAAATGTAAGTTAATTACTGAGATTGAAACCACAAACCAAATATTTATTCAGACGTGACTCCGGTTGTGTCTCACCGTTTTTTCATTAGCTTATCCTTCTTTCTCTGTTGCTGAATCATGTACCAACAATTCAAGTAATTTAAATGAGCATGATATGGTGATGGTATCCATAACCACTTCAGTGTCTAACATAACATCCATCAGTTAGACGAGCTTAAAAATTATTTTTAGTCCTCCCTTCCGTCGCCCTTTCCAATAAAGCAAATGACAATCAAATTCCATTGAATATGTGTAGAAGATAAGTTCACATCGATTACGTCTACAAGTAAAAATTGTAAAAATCTCATTGACGAAAAATTTTAGCTTACCCGTATTAGCAGTATACTTGTTTTTTTATGAAAATATTAGTAAAGTTCAACGGATTTAAGTATTAAGACATTATAGATTTATGTTAGCAATTTAATCCATAATAATAATAATAAATATAATGATATATGAGTTTTCTACATTAATTTTTTTGTCAGTACGACGAAGCATATTATCGACTTAAACAAGGACAATGAAGCTTGTAATCTTGAGAAAAAAAAAAAACAGAAGGAAAGAATGAGTATTAAAGCATTTATTTTTGGCAATTAAAGGTATCTTGACTATTAATTTAATGCTAGCGTATGAATTTATATAAAAATACAGCTATTCTATAGAGTATTATCCTTCGTTAACTTAATTTTATTAGATTTAATTCATCGAGTTATCAAATATAAAAAACGACAAAGTATACATTCACAATTAATTAATAAACTAACTTCTATATTTAACCAATAATTAATAGTAAATACGCTTGACTTTCTCACTTTATAATACTGTAGTCAAATCCAACTTTCATATAAAGAAAAGGCAGTATTACAAAATTGATTGCGCCTTAAACCATTCTCGATTTATAGAAGGCAATAAATAACAATACAAGATCCCTAACACTCACAAATAATGATAGCCTCTAATGGCTACTAGTAATTCAATGGAAAAAGTACCCGCTCCCTATTCAGGCACTCAAATGAGGTGAACTAAGAACACTGGCTGTTGGCTTGAGAATAATCTCCAATGGAAAAGACCTGTAACAGCATAACTTAAAAAATGGACGCTATGGAAGCAACGAAGATAAGATACAAACAATTGTTAGACCCTGTAGGGCCATGCATCACAATGCAATGGCTGATCATTTCCTTGGTTTTGATCGTTTCTTTTGTTTCTTATATTGTTCATATAGCTGCAGCGATAATTCAGTCCTGTCCAGCTCTTTTCTCAACCTTTCATTCTCCTTGATGTCATGATGAACCATAAAATGGGAACTAAATTTCCTCTGCAATTCATTGTCATCAAATGAACTCATTACAGTTGTAGAACCAATGGAAGGTGATGTAGCAGAGCCATTTGTTCGTTTCCGCTTGTTATTTAATTTTATAGTGCCACTTTGTTGTGTGAAACATAATTCCTGGTCCAGAGACATTTCCTTATAAGCTAGTTGAGGAGAGGACTTGGATAAAAGGACCTGGTTATGTGCAGTACTCATACTTGAAATGCCCGAGGCCAGTGTTGATATAGCTGGATGATAATGGTTGGACAAAAGATTGAGTTCCCAAAGTACTGAGGCAAGGGCACCACTTAAATTGGGGTCTGTGGAATATGGTAGATATTTCTGCATATCGAAGAGTGAGACAATCCATTAAAACAGGAAAAAAAAAAATGCTCCACAGTAGAATATTTTGCAATGAAATTCACACGTTTTGCATTTAATCCGGTTACTTTCCTGAAAATGCTTTATATAAAGGAAGCATTCTCCCTATTTCCGCTTTCCCTTATAATTATATAATGTTCTTGTCATTTCATCATCATTAATCTCTAAACAAAAGATCATAGGCTTTGTATGTCAGGATTTTGAACTAATGCATAATTATTGTATTGTTACTCTATTAGCTATTGCACAGTCCAGAAAATAATTGTAGTGCACTTGTCATAGATCTAAAGGTAATTTAATAACCAGTAACATACTGAAAAGAAACACGGGAACTACCAAATGCATTTAACCTAGCACATACAAATGTAACCAGACATGTCTGTAACAAAAAAGATTGCCCATTTTCGCAACATATATTCTGACAAACCTACGTAAAAGTTATGCTTAACTTCGTATAAATTCAACTTCAAAATTCATTTCAAAGAGAATACCAGTAACAGATATTTAGAAGGAATGGAGGACTTCCCTGTTTTGCAATACCCAGTTTAATTTCAATATTTCTTTTACTATTCTTCAAATGTTAGTTTAGGCTCCACTATACCTTACAAAACTGATTTATAAAATAATGTTTATGCCTACTTATTTATTCGAATCATATTTCTAGACATATAAGATCTCAAACACATTCCTCGCTTTGAGAGTTACACATCTTGAGCATATGGCTACATATTTGTACTTGATCCAATAAAAGCCCAATAGCGAGTGATATGATATGATAGACTTAACAAATCTAGTTAGGATAGACTTTAGAATGTGAGTTTAAGCTTATATCAACTCCACAAAGCCCACTTGTGAAATAAAATTTGCATGCAGTTAGATACTCTATTTTAGCTATACCTCTAGATGATTTCAGATCTACAACGTCTGCACTCTTTTTGACCACCCTCTTCTCCATATTTAATTAAATTTCTCAACCCATAAAAAGAAGAGGAGAAAAAATGACGCAAAGATTATGCACTTAATGCAAACAAAATAACAATGACAGAAGCTTACAGGAATTGTGCCAGAAACAGAGCCTCCTCCAATGTCATTTTCCAACAAATTTCTGCACTTGACATTCTTCTGAAGGAGATGCTTTACTGTGACCAAGGCTGAAATGGGTTCAAAGGAAAACTAAACATATTAGCATGTTTCTCTTTTCTAAATATTTCCTGTTTCGTGTTACCAAAGGTAGCAGTGCATATGAAATTGAAGGAAAAAGAAGGATGGAGCATACCAGCCATGGTATCTGCTGATCCAACATACAGTGAAAATGTTGCTAATCGTTTTATAAATGCAGCAGTCTTTTGCATGTCATGTTGCTTATCATCGCACAACATTATCTTCAAAGCTTCTGCCAATACCTCTCCTTGATCTCTGTTTCATAAATATAAAGCAACATCGGTTAAGAATAAATATTTAAGGATGGTTTTAATAGTGGAACTGATTGCAAGTGGTACAATTAACCTAACAAATCTCATTAGAATAGACTTTAATATCTTAAAAAGTAGATTTTAAGCCTAATGCAACCTCACATCATTGAATTTTTAAGATGAGGTCCACACTCACTAATATACTATAATTTGGTCATATATCAAGTCAACATGAGATCTCTAAAAATATACTTACTAATGAACGTAAACTAGCATGGAAGACAACACACAAGAACAAATACATGAATATCATACCAACATAAATGATCTAGCCTGCATGTCTGGTTGATTTTCAGCAACAGAAAATACCGGTAATTGGCAAAAACATATTGGAAAAAAAAGAAAAGAAAAGGGTGACTTCAGGATATTGTATTTTAAACAAACCTTCCTGGCCTGTATTCAAGTACAAGATTGTAAAGATGGACAAAGAAGTCCTGTAAATCAACATTCAAGGCATCAAGATTGTTCCTCATCACTTTAAAAGCAACAATGCAGCATTGGAGACGTTCCGATACGGTCAAACATTTAGAGCACTTGTCAGAAGTGTTGCCCGATTTGCCACTTCCAGAAGCAAGTACTTTCAGATGGTTCATTAGATCACCCATGAAATCAAGGTCAATCAGATGTGAAAATTTCGCCAGTCCTTTCAGACAAGGAGCAAGCAAAGGGAGGGGTTCCACAGCAGCAGATAATGCCTCAGCATTAGCTTCAGGCCTGAGCAAAAAAGTGAGGAAAAATTATTAAACTATCATGACAGAAAGTGATTAATTGTCATCCAGAAGTTACTTAATGATCAACACAAACAAAAATTAAGCACGAAATATTGACACAGAAATAAAGTATCCAATTCATGGAGAACAGGGTTTTATAAACCCAAGAAAACCAATATTTCCCCCTGACATAGTAATTCACGCAATACAAAACACACCTGGCACCTATGGACTGCATTGTATGCTTCAAAATACGAAAGTATGTCTCAAAGACGGCAGAGAGTGTTTCAGTTTGCATCTGTTTCCTCTCCATAACATCCGGGGCAAAGGATGCAGCCTTATAATCAGCTTCGACCTCCTCTCTTGTCTTAGAAATCAATTCTTGCCTACTTTTCTTTCTATCATTTTCCACCGACTGATTTGATGCCTCAAAGTGTTTCCTTTTCTTACTTTTCTTATCTTTTAATTTCTGATCCTCTTCTGTCTTTCCAGACTTCAAGAGATCCTCATTAAATGAAAGGGACAAGAAAACCTGAAAAGGTATGGCAACGAAGAAACATTACTGAACAGCTCCACTAAACATTCCACATAAAATAAAATAAAAATAGGTTTCACTAAAACAGCAACAGGACACAACTTGATTTGTGCCTTTTAAAAGAAAAACCTTTTTTATTAAAACATGTCTAAAATGATAGAAACTGATTTTACGACAAAAAAGTAAAGTAGAAACTGATTAGAGAAACAGAAAATTGATGAAGTATAGATTTCAAACTAAAGATAACACTTTCGAGGGAGTGGGTCGTACATCAACAGAATCTGGGTGCAGTTGGCAATTGTAAGCTTTAACATAATCGGCAATCAATCGAACAGCCTCAACAGTAACTTCACCCCCATGTTTACCCTCATTTGTAAAGAGTGATTTAATCGTGGAACAACAAAGTTTCCTGTTGAAAAGAAACAAGAACTTTAAACCAGGTATACAGCAATAACTAGCAAGTGTCATGCAATAAAAAAAAAAATCATTATCCATATTAAGCACAATATAACTCATAACCCACGAAGTATTGTCTTCCAAAAAGATTCAGGGGTCAATGTTAAAAACAGAAGCTAAGTAAACAAAACATTATGTCTTTACACTACTTGAGAAATTGAAATTAGAAGTATGCCTGAGTTTCTGACCCAGCTTCCAGGGGAAAGAGAATTATGTTACAACATAGAATCATGGAATGAAACATGGTATTTGATTATGAAATTTGGCAACAAGTTCCTGTGGTAAAATTTATTACTGATTACACGCCTCAAGCATGTATTATTCTACACAATAGTTGTTTGAGTGGACAGAGACACAATGATGTTGAAACATGCTAAAACCTCAAATGCAACTTCAAGAATAATATTCACTCTCTACAATTCTTTTTGACAAGGTATTATTTCCAAAACTTGGTAAAATATTCTGTATACTCCTCACTCCAAAACACCTTAATCACAAGGAATTAATTTGAACACATTAACGAAGGACTAAAAGGAACTTCCATTAAGAAAGAAAATGCGTTTTTTCTGTACATTTATAAATTCCAATGATCAGTAAATCATAGACAATTTTTACGTACACTAAAGAAGGCAGACCTAGCATTTTAAATTTTAATCCAACAAGAACCCAATTACCACAGACTTTTTGTCTAATCACCAAAATAGAAGCATACATAGTTTCCTTCTCTGATGAATAAGAATAACATTTACAAAATTAATTTCACGTTTTCCATGGGAAATTCCATAAAATTCAGGAGAAAGTTTATAATTATGAAGAATGATCAACAGCAAATATACAATAGAACCTTATAGCCTCATCAGTAGAGCTTATGTTTCTGATAGTAGCCTCCAACAAACTTTCACGAAAGTTGAAATGGGGATTTGCATCAAGCAAAGAACAAATACAACGAACTGCTACATGTTGAAATAAAGGCTTCTTCTCTAAGGCTACTAGCCTTTGCAAATATGCCTGACAACATGACAAAAAAAAAAAAACACACATCTTAGCAGCATAAATATCAACAAAGTTCATATTTTGTAAAAATTTCAAACAATGTCTCAAAAAGGTTGACCAATGGAGGAAGTAGATTAAAAAAAAAGGCAACAACCATCATTGCAAGCACAGGAACTGGAAGTTATATATGAACAGAATAACTTGATTCAGCTAAATAAAGGAATCTTAATATGTTGCATAACAATTTAGCATGAACGTGAACCTTGTATGCTGAAAGAAGAGTAGACTCATAATATCGCATCTTTCTAACAGTCTTTGAAACCTTCATTTCTAGTTCCTTTTCAGTAGGAAGCCTGATCCGATAACTGCCACATTGCATGCATTACCATGAAAGTTGAAACATTAAAAATGGGATTAATGTTGATTTCAAAGCCAAAATAATCATAATATCGTTACATATAAACTGTGTATTATAATATATAACTTCAGGCAATACCCAGGGACAATATCTTTGAAAACAGCCAAGAGGGATAGAAGTCCAAGTTTAACAATGGTATGATCGTTATCTTTAGATAATTGCACCATCTCTTTCAGAAATTTAATGTTGGACTCTGGATCTGTAAGCAAGGCATTCCCCAATTCTGCAAGTTTACACTTCTTGCTTTCAAATGCCTCCTCAGCTGTGAGATCTTCCTTTACCTCAGCCTAAACAAAGCAACGAGAGTATACCAAAAATTATGCACAATATCTAGTTTAATAATTTTTAGCTTTGTAAAAAGTGTAGGCAGTTCAAAGTAACATGATATTCACAATTAATACAAAAATACAGTTATTTTCACTTTAAGAGGAATACTTGCAACACAATATTTCCTGAACATTCTATTATTAGGTGAACTTCAGTGGAACGTGTATCCTATTAAATAACACTCATAAAACAAACTTTACTTAGTGAGTCACATGAAAATAACTTAACAATAGTGTGCTGATAGCATTTCTCTGTTTTTAATGGATATCATTGTTGAAGTATACCTCTGCTTTTAATGGATATCACTTCGCTACATCATACAAGAGATAGCACTATGAACACATAACGGAAGTGACATGCCATCACATTTATGATAAAGGAAAATATAACTTTAGTACCTTAACAGCGAAATGCATAAAGACAAAAGCTGAAAACATGCAAAATATCAGCAATTTAAATCATCAAACTTGCAATTACTAATAGATCCTTCATAATGGTTATCAAACCCGTGGCGAGTTGGTTCACTGGTCACAAGTCAAACTGTCTCCAAACTAGTTTATTGGTGGACTGGGAGTAGCCTCGGTTCACTCATGGAAGATTTGTGAAAACATGGCGTTTTGAAAATCCATATCATAGAGAACAATAGGGTTGGGTCGCAACTTATCCAAACAGAAACAATGTACCTCCAGCTCCACGATCTGATTCCACACTTCGCCTCTAGCCGCCACTGTTTCACGTCACATTGTCTTTGCACCATGTTATTTTTTCTGATTTTATTTTTTTATGTTGGGTCTGTTTTCTTCTTAATTTGCTTTTAAAGATTTATTTGTATTACATGTTTAGTTGTGCAAATTTTACAATGTTCAGAAGTGGGAGATAACATTGAGGTTGAGCAAGTTCAAGATAAAGGTAGAAATGTTTACTTATCTAGACTAAGTTCGACTGATCCAACATTAGATACATTTGGTTCTGTAGTTTATGATGTCAATGCTGATGCACACTTTTCATCCGAGGATCAGCCCTTGATGGTGATGAAGAAGAAGAAGATCTTGGAGATAAAGTCATCAGAGAATTGGAAACAGAAAATTGAAGACATTTTTCCATCTTTAGTTATTTAATTGTAATCACCTTAAAATTTATGTTCTGTAATTCCATGAACATATCTATTTGGTGTAGTTTGAACTTATATAGTAGTCATGTAAACTACTAAACTTAGTTATTTTAGAACTATGAAATTCTTGTTTACTATTTTGATTAATTACGATGTTGAGATGTGAATTATTATGGTATATATTTATTTTTCATATAGTCTGTGAATCAGATCTATGAGTCAGAGTCTACATAACTCATGAGTCTAGATCATTGTCAATGCACGGTGTTCTTCGACTTGTTACTCTAAATGGTGAGGATATTATTGACAGTGAACTGATATTAGGCTATTTACACAGAGGAATGGAAAAAATAGCAGAAAACGAACAATTATGCAATATCTGCCTTATGTAATACGTTGGGACTATTTAGCTATGTTCACAAAAGCAATAACTGTAAATGGACCAGAACATTTGGGAATTATTCAAGTACCTAAAAGAGCCACCTATATCCGTGTAATAATGATGGAGTTAAGCCATATAGCTTCTCAACTACTAGGACCTTTTATGGCAGATATTGGTGCACAAACCCCTTTATTTTATATTCAGTGAAACAGAATTCATATATGATTGATCTATTTGAAGCTGCAACATGTATGAGAAATAACCTTGTTCTCTATCTAAGAAGGGCCTAATGATCAAACAACAAATAACTATTTATGAAAAACAGTTACAAATGTGTGACACATGATTCATCAGAACGTTCAAAAAGCAAGCATTGGATGATTAAGAAGAATTTTACTTTTGTTATCATTTCATCTGTATCTTTTTTTACAAAGCATTCCATTGAAAATTGTTACAGTATCAGATGTGAAAAAGGAAACGAGCTTTGAGAAACCATAAAAGAACTAAAATGGTTTTTAATTTAATTGCATCATACCAGCACTGCTGCTTGTGGTGTCTCTTCCACTTCTGCTTTGGCCACTTCTCTCCCTTGTTTTTTGGCCTCTTTTCTCATTTTCTTAAGTTTAGCTCTCTTTTCAGCCTTAGTTAGCTTCACCATACCTCCATCCGCATTGGCATCCTCCGCAGTTCCCTCTTCACTTAGATCATTTTCTGATACAGTCTTCGTAGCTGCAGAATTGTGAGAACCCAAGCACTTGATAAAAGATCTAAAAAAATCAAGAATAATTTGTGATAGCAATGCATATCTTGAACACTAGATACCTGTCCGGTAATGGATTTTTCCATCCAATGTCTTGATTGGAAGAGCATCTACACGATCAACCTGCAAACCAGTTTCTTCCTTTTCTTTCTTGAGAGCATTTTTTTGCATGCGTTTCTCATAAAGTTTCTCCAATGCATCATCCTTGGCATCAGCAACCCGAGTAACATGCCTAAGGATATGCGAGAATGTCATTTTGTAAGTAACCTTATCATATAAAACTCATCACAATATTCATTGACATAAGCTGATAGGTTTCCAATTTCTATAAAATCAGGACAACCCAGTACGGGGTACCTGCAGACCCAATATTCCGGGACCACCAGAGTTAGCTTAGGTGGAAAATGCGGAAGAAGGAAAGAGTTAGTTATAGAGATAGACGAGTAGAAGTTGAGGTTACGTGTAAAGTAACGAGAGAGATATGTAGGGAGAATTTTGGCTAGTTGCTTTTTATTAAGCAGAAAAATAGTTTCTCTGAGGAGCTTATGCTCTGGGATTACAGAGGTTCTATTCAGTATAGTTTTATTTTCAATCTAATCTATAATACAAATCTCTACCTATATTGCATTGGGTTCCTATCATAGGCTAAACAGTTAGAATAAGAAAACACTTCCACTCTAGAGAGGTAACAGTTGCCCCCTAACCCTAAAAATTCAAATAGCAGGCTCAAGAAGCTCTTTGTCAGAGTAAAAGAACCGATCAAAATGTTAACATGCAAAATAATAATAATAATAATAATAATCTTTCATTGTCACTCTAAAGCTTATTGCTATGGAAATATTTGAACGATAAGTCTGCAAAAATTTTCCATCTTGATAAAAAGTGAAAGAAAATATTTCAGATATTTTCCCAAATTATGCACCTAACAGTCAAAGCGGACGATAAACAAGGATAAGTCAGGTTTTTCAATACTTACACAAACTCAGCTACAACGGAAAGGTTTCAAAGAGGCAAACTGTGCAAATTTATAATTTTCTCTATTTATAAATTGCAACAAAAACTTCGAAATTTTCGGTAACAATTTACACAAAATGTAGCATTGGAAGTAAGGGTGCCATAAAATATTATGAAAACAGAATACAGAGGATTGGAAGAAAGAGTCGAACTTTGTGATTGAATGGGTGTCCAAAGTGGAGAGCAGGGAGGCATAGCTGCGATTCTCTTTGATGAATTGGAGGTCCTCGTCGGAAACCTCAACTTCGTCGTCTGGAACCTCCGGCGGAAGGTCCGGCGGAAGAACGACTTTCTGCTTCTTCTTCCCCATCGATCAGTTAGGTAGCTCGTGCAACGTGCAACGTGCAACGAGCGAATGGTGTGCGCGGAGGTTCAGAAGAAGAAGGGGAAGAAGCGGCGGCGGCGGAAGTATGAGAAAGGGGGGCAGGGTAGCGCGTGGTGCAAACCTGTTTGTAAAATGCGACAAAAAGAAGAATTTGCATGCGGCGGGTGTGTTAGTGTAACACTATGACACTATTACTAACCCTGTGATGCAGTTTTTTTTATACTTAAATATTATGTCAAGTAAAGAAAATACGTTGTAATTTGGTATCATATTACTTAATTTCTAGAAAGTATTTAATGTAATCTTTTTCTTTCTGTCTATATTTATATCTTATATATTCTCCTTTTAATTTAATCTTTTATTTTATTTTGTGATAGCCTTTCGTTTGCATGTACAGTTTTTCATTGATATTTATTTTCTTAAAAAGATATAACAAGTTTATTTCATTTTATTAGATTAACATTAATATTATATGTTCTAATGATTTCCATGTAATTTTATTTATATTCAAACTAAAATGGAATTTGATAAGCCTTGGATACAATTGAATGAGATACATTTTAATACTTACAATATTATTGAATAAGTTCTAATATTAATCTCATTCTATAAATATAACAACCCTACCGTTTTTATATAATTATTTTCTCTGATATACTTGATTAACATTAATACGAGTAATCAAATTACTTCGACCAATTTTCTATGGATGGAAAAATATTAGTCAATATTATATTTATGAAAAGTGTCCATAGTAATTTATCCAATTTACTTTGATTTTTCAACCCTTATAGTTTATTTACAAAAATCTAATTTTTTCCAGATTAAATATATGATACTATAAGAAACCTTAAACGGATACATTACATTCTTAACAGTCAAAACATTTTTCTAGATGTGATTTTCTAACTTTCAATCACGTCCATGCAATTACATCCGAGGGCTGAAAACGAAAGATGCAGGAGAGGGTCCGTGTCCATCCTTGTCTACTCTCAATCAAGCAAACAAAACATGTAGTCAGACGGGGAGCCATTTCTAATGACTATGTTACGATAAATAAATATCAACGTCCAGATGTCACGAGGCATGATCAACAACATAAAATTTTAGAAAAACGACGAGTTTAAGAGAAACAATATCTTTGATATAACTGTTTGAACTGATATGGCTAAATCATTTACAGGTTATTGCTCTCCGCAGAGACAAAAATGCAGATATAATGTCCCACCAAATTTCAAAGTTTAAACTCAGATTCGAATGATCAACTATACAATAAAACCAGCAGTATACCCCAGCACACCCTCATTGAAAATTGATGGGAATAGCTCCAGCTTGGCCTAAGGAGAATTTAGATATCAAGCACAAAGAATCATTACAACCAACATCCTTGTCGATGGGGTGGGTGCAAGCATTCTGGGAGGGTAACTTGTAGCTCTGTTCCACCAGAGATGCCTTAGACCACATATGTATTAACTGCCATTTCATGAGGACCAAAAATGCCTCTCAACTTTCTTCAGTTAATAAATACGAAATCTGGTGTTAAGAAGAGTACCTAAAGTTTTTGAGACACAAGGTCTGACCATTACTCTGAATCCGAATCAATAGAAAGGTACAAGCGGGGTCTTACAGAACGTCTTTGGCGAGGAAATGAGAAAGGACTATCTGACCTTTGCCTACTTGGCCTGTCAGATCTAACATCATTCATCCCAAGGAGTAAAGAAGCTGCATAGACAGAAATAACTAATCAAGAAAAATAATGGAAGAATAAAAAAATGTCCAAACTGCATTAACTGTCACTATCTCAGAAGTAAAAATGCAATTATCTGATAGGCAGCAGAAAAGGGGAGCCGAACACAATGAGGAAGGTGAGGAGAATGGAGGAAGATGCAAATGCATGTACGATATTAGGAACACCAACCTCCTCAACTTTGTTTAGAGGTTAACATCCTCAGTACTATCTAGTAATAAAAGTAACCATTTATAGTTTCTATCTGGAAAAGCAAATTATGAACATCTGGCTGATTTAGGAATAGAGTTTTAAAAAATCATTTTTCTGTCACAAGGATATGATGCAGCAGCAGATTAACACAGCCGTATAATGTATCTCGACAAATCCACAACTAAACATTTGAAGGTTTCTAACCATTTAACAGAAGGTATAGCAGTGCTCGATGCAAAGAAACTGAATACCCAGCTTCGAATCCTCCTTCACAGCCCCTCAAATAAACTTGATATGAAGCTTAGGAATGTACTAAAGATCACGCATGAAAGAATTAAACCCACCAACTCAAAAGGCTTACAAAATATATTCCATCTACGACAGAGACACAGAGATAGCAGAGGCAGACAGGTGTCCAGAAAGAGTATTAAACATCCACTATAAACTAAAAAAATTGAGTAAAAAAATATTATGCACTTAAAATTTTAGATGATTTTAGAATTTTATGTGTATACTTTCAAAATGATATTATATCTAAAAATGTATGTATATTTATGAACATACTCTGAGCCAAACTTAAATGTTCCTTTGGGCATTTGAATTTTTATGGTATTGTTGACAATTTATTCGGCTTTATATTTAGAATCTAGAATATTTAGATGAATTAGGGAAAACGTTTATTTCATGTATTCTGATAAAATTTGTTTTTTTACATATTTTATGTTTTTTTATAATTAGAAATTCGAAAACAAAATAATTCAACCCAAATAAATTTGGATTGATATGGATATAGATTTTGAACCAATACATATCCGTTGATATGATAAAAAAGTTATATTAGATCAATTGTCATCCCTTAAAATCAGTCTAATCCAGCTCAAAATCCAAAAATACCCTTCATAATATGGGCTGAGAACAATTGACGGTGATAATCGCAAGACAAACTCTTGAACCATTCTCAAACTATTGATTTTACTTGTAGCGGTTTAAGAACAAATAATTAATAAAGAAAGATAATTTGGCTGTTCAAAAAAGAAAGAAAGAAAGAAAGATAATAGAAGTATTTTCTAATGAAGGCTGTAATAACATGTATTTAACGAAGACAGCTAAACTAACTCTTTGAATATGCAAGTAATATATTTCTTTACAAAATTAAAAAAACTTCCATATCAGTAGCCAAGGTCTTGCCGACACAAGCCCTTTGGACTGAAGTTAAACAATCATAGTAGAAACTAGAAACTGTTACATTTCAAATATATACACTTACTATCTGGTAAATTTAAAAACCACCAAACATTGTGTTCTTTTAAGTACAATTAGGATGTGTATGCCTGTCCTAAACCTTAAATTTCCTAAGGCTATGTTGCCTTTTGTAACAGGAATTATATTATCAAATTATTTGATATCTTTTTATCATAAAATCTCACATCAATCAAAATTCCAACATATCTTTGATGGTATATTATAACAAGGAACAATAACACTTTTTATTTTATAAAAAGTAACTTTATTTCTTTAACTTCTACTAATTTAAAAAATATGGTCAATTACGCATCAAAAAAGAACATGGCCAATTCTGCTTCATTAAATATTTTTTATTATTCTCTCCATTGAAAAAAGTGCTCCAATTACCAGCTAGTCACTAAAAGAAAATAAGGAATATTCTGATTCAGTAAGGTCAGAGCAACGAACCAGTATCATCCAAAGTATTTGTGCCAACATCTCTGGTTGGGATTTGATGTCTAGAATTCAATCCATTTTGAGTAGAAGCATCACCATTGCTACCACCAGCACCACCTCCAAGACTAAGGGATATCCAATCCTCCTCGGTGCAGACACCATTAGCCACATTTGCCTGATCTCTCAAATCATTCTGAATGGATGAGTCTGCTGGTCTAGTGGGGAGAAAAATCTGAAGTGAAGGATCATCACCACCAAATGCTAAAGGATTGTCCACCAAACCACCATTCAAATCAGCATCCAACCGACCAGCAGAGGAATCTTGCAAGATACCACCAGATCCCAAAGCAGTATCAGGAGCTAGTGCATAACCATTTAGTGATGAAGAGCAATTCACAGGACCATGTTGCAGATGGACCAAAGCATCTGACACATCAGCATCAGAACCAAATAGTTGGAATCCAGGACCTGCCTGACTTCCAGAAGGCATAGACCACAAGGAAGACATCCCAAAATCATCATCATTGGGAAAGAGTCCTAAGCATGAATTTCCACCAAGATTATGATCTTCAGTATATGAATCAACTATTACAGGTGGCTGTACAGAATAACCATCTGTAGCATCATTTTGGTTGTTCCTATATGCAATTGGTGGAGATACCAAAAGATCATTGTCTTCTTCAGAATCACTAAGAACAATAACTTCTGCACCGCCCACCTGAGCAGAAGTGTCATGTGCAGTATAATCATATGCTAAATCAACATTATTGAGACACAGAGAATCTATTTCAATGCCAGTTGCAGGGGAATACTCAATATTCCCACCACCACCCTGATTTACACTAGGATCGTCACCATCCCGGCCACTTCCAGTAGCACTGCTGCTCATTGGAATAACAACCTGTTCGGGATTTCCAAAAACCCCTTTCAATTTATTACCAGAAGAGGTGTTTGTGCCCTCAGGTTTACTGACTTCCCAAACTCCATTGCGATTCTTCCTGATGCCAAGTTTTAAACCAGTTGGGCTGTCAGAAACACCTTCCTGTTTGACCTGCTTCAATGTATCCACTCTCTTGAAATCTCCATCTGCTGAAACGCATGGGGACCCATCAGGAAGATGCCACTGTGCTAGACTCCCTAATTCCTGGCGTTCACTTTCACTCTTTGTCTTCACACGCCAAGAACCATCAGGCTTCACCTCAACCTCGGTAATTTCTTCACTACAATTTAACATCTGTGCCACCAAATCAATTAAATAATGGCTACAGATTTTGTCAAATTGAAAATTATGAACATTAGAAACTATTATCAATAATTTAAATAAACTACCATAGAAGTGATGCGATTGAAATAAGGATCAATGATGATATTCTCCAAAGCATAGTTTTTTAGACATATAGGACATTGCCACTGTAGAAACAATTCAATTCATCAGCAGACAAAAAATCACAAAGGGGATTAGACAAATCATGCAACATTTCGAATCTTGCCTTCCTTGATCGTTGATTCATTTCCACAAAAACTTCAAGGTCAAAGCAACCCATGTGAATACAAGGGTTGAATCTTCCAGCAATCTTCATTCTCGAACCACTCATCTAAAATTTCGCCAAAGTATAGAAAAACTGTTAGTAGGACTTTATGAATTGCCAAAATAATCCATCTATTAATGAAAGACATACAGGACAACGAAGGTTGACACTGAAAGTATCCGAAACTACTTCCAAATCACTGTCACTATCAGCATCATCTGCATTTCCACCCCCAACACAACGACACACACGTGCAAGTGCGTCTTCAAATTTCTCACCATCAGACTCCTTTGGAATTAAGTTTAGGATCTAGAAAACAAAGCCTCAACTATTAAACAAGTTTGTAAGGGTGGCGAAAGGGAAGCAGTTTTGCATAAAACATATTCACAATAAAGCAGTAACTAAAATGCAACACCAACATCTAAATACAGACTTATTGGTTGGCTCAACAGTTGTTAATCAGGCTTCCAGTCTGTTAGTAACCAACGGATTGAGAGTTAAACCAGACTTAAGTAAAAATAAAAATAAAAATAAAACCAGAAAACTAGATCAAAACATAAACCAGATCTAGTTATTAGTAATATTTATTAATATGCAAAAATTCAGCATTATTTTATTAAAAAAAAAAGTTTCATAAGCCAGAAAATTTGAACCAAAGAGAATGCCCAAGAAACTATAAGAAAAAAAAAATTAACTTGCTTTAAAATAGAAGCAACACCTTTTTGATGTTTTCCAAAACATCTACCTTGGTTAAGAATGGTTAGGTGCTATTCAATATTTACAAGAAAGATAACTATAAACCTACCTAGTTTTGTCAAGTTTTAAATTTTAAGAAATCAACTAAAAGGGACCAACATCTGGAACTCTGGCCCAACATCACACAGGGAGATACTTCAATCTTCATTATTCCAATATCACAATTCAGAAATCAACAGTAATTCAAAATATTTAACTTATATATTTATCAAACTTAGAATGCAATCTACCTGCTGCATGCTGCGCCTTCTAACAATACGAACCCCTAGACAAAAAATACGAGCATCACATCCTGTTAAGGAAATCTTATTAATTCCATCTTTAGTGTATGGCGTGATCTGACAAAGGAGAAATAAAAAAAGATATTAAATAAATCAAACACAAATAATAGATGAATTTGTGTACGGAAAATTTAAATAGTTATACAATTCATAATTATAAATAACAAAAAACATACAATTGGGCCATCATCCCGACCATTAGCTCCAAGCAACTGAGAACCAGGTCTATTAGTTGCTCGAACAGGAACACCTGTACAAATAAAAGTCAACCCAATGAAAATAGATTTCACTACAAGTGTCTTACTTTAAAACGCTCTGCTTCCAGTTGCATAACATGTCATGAAAAATAAAACAAGATTGCTAACATAAAAGCAAATTCAATAATAGTAAGGACAGCATGACTTCCAACATACCATTGACCTGCAGGTCTGTATATTGCGGCCATTGCATCCTGAATGGAACCTTGTCGTTTAGGAGCATACACCAAGCCTACTTGTCATTTTTTCAGGAAATAAGTAAAGCACTACATAGAAGAATATCCATTAACTGACCATGAACTGAAAATCCAAACCAACCTCAACATCAAATTCTGGTTTGGAAACCAAGTCCTTGTCTGCTCTAGTAAGTTGAAATGTTCTTTCCACACTCTGCACAGGGTTGGTTCTGAACAATTTAAACAGGAATATGGTTCAGTCAAGCCGAAAGCCACATTGAAAATTAGATTTTAAACATAGACTAGATAATCATTTCGCAGAGTCACTAGTTTGTGTATTGGAAAGAAAATGAAGTTTACTAGACTAGAATAAAAGCTTAGGGCAACAAGGATATATAGAAACACAGATATAAACAAAAATCTTCACTTAAGCTATGTTTTGTTTTCATTTTAAGGTGCTCCAAACTCGGTTTGGAGAGTAAACTGATTTATGACAGTGTGGTTACTCTCAAAAGTGCATTTGCGCTTTGAAGTTTTGCCTGAAAACTTGGCTTTGGAGAAGTGAGACATTGGTTGCCTTCTCAATATCAGTTTGCAAACCAAATTTAACCAAACCTAAGATTGCAAACTTTAGTCCAAACATGCACTTAATAATAATAGGTTACTTTCCTGAGTAAATTCCACCACAGAACAGTATTATCAATTGTGGAAATTGGTGAAAGGCCAACATTCAACAATATAAACATACCATTGCAACCTATGGTGGCACTAAAGCAGGCCTTCCTCCAAAGCTGCCTATGGGGATAGGCAAAAAAATATGCCATGGCAACCGCCATATAACAGCAATGTCACTTTAAACAAAATTCAACAGCCAAAAAAATTTAATTAACAAAACATACATAGTACACTGCCTCAACATTACAACCCCTACAAATAGCATAACATAACTCTGTATGTATATCATCAAAAGAAAGAAAAAACTTATCACCGAGTCAAGGAACTTGCACTTGCGCTAAAAAAATTAGACAATTGCCACACCACTCCAAACAAAAGAAGCAAGCATTCAAGGCTGAATGATTGGCGTCTTACTCTCTTACACGCAAGTAAAGCAACAAAAGGTATATCTAAATTCTAAGACATTCAGTTTATAAGATAAAGAACTCAATTACACTGTGTTTAATTGCAATAAACCCACACAATGTACTTACCCATCAGTTGGGTTACTGGTTGTTGTTAACTTCACAGGAAGCAAAGGGTGCGTCACTGCAACCCAAAATCTGCAACAGAGAACAACAGAAGGTGCAAAGTTAACTGGCAAGAAAACAGAAAAATACTAAATACTAGAATCATACACTATCATATGACAAGATAAAACAAAGGAAGAACATTCAATAAACAGAACAGAATTAAATAGCCAAATTGATAATGAGCATATAACTCAAGAATCCTTATGAGATAGAAACTCACTGTAAAGAGTACCTCTAGACATAACTAAAAGACAAGATACATGTTTGGATATGACTAATGTCAGGGGGAAGAACTTTTCAGAAAGCTAAAAGCTAGAATGATCAACAAATTGATCAGTAAAAGAAAGACCTTTTCCTAAGGTGGGAAACTTTTCAATCAAAAGCAAAATATAGGAGCTCATGGTAAAAGGTTATCAAATTATTTTCTAGCTAACTTTTGTTTTCTCATTATATACTCAACAAATTCAATAATATAAACTAACTATAAAAACCTTATTACAAGGTAATTCTTTCATTTGTTTAGACAATCCAAACAAAAAAAATATCTTCAAATCACTTTTTAACTAATATACCAAACAAAACTTATTTCTATAATTAATTATAAGTTTATAACTTACTGAAAAACATCTTTTCTACAACTAACCTCAACACACTAAGATACAACAGTGTTACCATAGAAGAACAACTGAATAAGTATAAACAATTCACAAACTCCCGAACTAATATCAGGCTATCAAGCAATCATTGCATTGAAAAAATTGCAATGTTGTGCGTATCATCTCAAAACTATAGAGCGCAGTTCACGGTGCCAACAGAATACTGTAACCGATAAATTGTAAATCATAAGCAAATAATATCAACCACAACAAATACCACACAAAATCTTAAACATTAAATCAAAAATAAAAAAGTTAAGACAAGAAAAAGCTTTTAAACAAATAATTATGGTTCACTTCACATATAGCTGTTAGATAAAATAAAAAGAGAATTTGACTTACGGGTCAGCACGATTGAGCCGACATAGTTCACAATAAAACTTATCAGGAACCGGTGGGATGCCTTCTGTAGGTTTCTCCGGAATAATAACACAACTAATGTGTTGCCACACCTGGCACCTTCTATCATCACACTGCAACATGACAAGGAAAATGAAATCCCAAAATAATCATATGTAAGCAACACATTGGATATCTAATGAAAAGTGCAAGATAATCAAATTAGCTAAATAAATCGTATCTGCAGAGGATGCATACAATTCTTTAAATCACAAAGAAAGAAGAAAAAATATTTAACAGTACACCTTGACCAAATCCCCTGTTTCCAATCTACTTCCGCATAAACAGCGAATCTTTGTATCTGGTTGGAAGGAATCATCAATTTCACCTTTCACCTTTACACTACTGCTATCTGATGCTCCCTGTCCCTTAGATGCTAGATCAGTGGCCCCAGATATCTGCATTTTCCTGCAAAAATGGAAATAAAATAATGTTAATAGAAGTGAACAAAACAAGAAACAAGAAATTACAGCAAATATGAAGCACTATAACCAGCTTCAACCAGACCTAATTGTAAGTTACCAGATCATTTATGTGATCTCAGCCAAGTGTCACTGCATGCATCTGAAGCATACTAAAGCTAAAACAAAATATTATCAAGAGTGTTGTTTCTAACACTGACCTATATGTATCATCAACTAATTTTGCCACCTGTTCTTTTCCACCAGCATTCTTCTTAGCCCACATTTTTGAAACTGGGAAAAGAAAAAAACAAGTTGCTTAACTAACAACGGAAAAAGGACGGATCACATGGAAATTTATTCTCCGTATAAAAAGCACAATTAAATCAGATATACAGTAACTCAAATGCATTATGATTCAATGAACTATACCACAAAGTGGCCTATAATTCCCAGAAAATATAGAAAAATGGTAGGCCAACTTTAAATATTAAACGGTAGAGGTGAAATAAATAAAATTTGGGGTTCATATACATGTCCAGGGTAAAACAAGCAGCTTCAATTTATCAATAAAAAGGGAGAGTTTACATAAGAACAAATTAAAACTCTTAACAGTTTATACCCTACTACACAACATAAAATGTATTTCTTCAATAATATTTTATATTCTTTCAACTTAATATTATGTTTAAAATTTTATTATCAGATTCTTTTATTCAATTACTAGCGAAAACACTTATGCTTCCGCACATGTGTATTCAAACTTTTATTACATTAAAACATATACAACCTTATAATTTTATTATTTTTATAGATTATTACTTTTACAAATAATTAATTAAAAAAATAAAAATAATATAATTCAAAATATAATATATATATATATATATATAACTTTATAAAAATAGTATTAAAAAATTATATAGCCGTTATTTTTAAAAAGAGAAGTTATTTAGTTATCTTGAAGGATGTTACTTTACTTTATTTAGTTAAAAAGAGAAAATATAATATAATTCAATTATTTTATTTATTAAAGTTACTTAATATATCCTCTTCATATAATGATATAGATTACACTTTTTATTTTTATACTTTGTTCATACACACAAACATACATACACACATCCATATGTGTGCAATAGTTCCTCTTTGAAAAAACTCAGTTACATGCTGACTCATAATCTCTCTCGTATATATATATATAATATCTGTACTGATAGTTGAAACAATAATACACTTTATTAGTCTTTAAAATTTTTGCAGAAACCCCTCTCTATGTTCTCTTACATGGTACCAAGAGCTCCTTTTTCCAAGGGACCTGAAGTCTCTAATGGAAACTCCATCTTTAGTTCCAGAACCTTCTGTCAAATATCTTTCTTTGATGGTAGCGCTACCCTGAATGCACACATTGTCTTCTTTTGCACTATCCACTTTATGTATCAATCTCCTTTAAGCTTGATGATAAAAATTTCTTGCTATGGAAACAAGTCAAAGCAATTTCAAATTGCATCATCTTCGTAGCTTTGAGGTTAATCCTCTGATCCCAACTAATTTTTCTCAGAAACTGATTGCGACCTCGATATTGTCACGGAACACTACCAACAATAAGTGAGATTCAAGATCATATGCTCTTTTCTGGATAAGTTATCACTCAAATAATTGGTTGCAAGCTCTCGTGGGAAGTGTGGGAAACATTCAAAATTACTTTCAAAAAATCCGCTAGCAAAAGTCATGTAACTATGAACGAACTCTATACCACTTAGAAATCAGATCAATCTATCTATCTCTGAATACCTACTTCAGATCAAAGCAGTTGTTGAATCACTTCTAGCTGTTGTCAATCTTGTCTCTTATCAATAACACATAGGGATACAATCCTTGTTGGTCTTCCACAAGAATATAATTCCTTAGTTGATATGATTCATAGACAAATTGATCCTTAGTTTATTGAAATGTTGAGTCTCTTTTGCTTGTGCGAGAAGCTCAATCTGAGAAGTTCAGTCAGGAGTTTCCTCTACTACTATAACTCTGAATATTGCATAGGCCTCCACTATGACCTTCAACTCACCCTTCTGAGCATATATAATTGTTCCTATTATATAATAATATATAATATTACATACTATATAATTATTGTGAATTAATAGTCTTAAAATTTTAAAATATTCTTAAATGTTGAGTAGAGTACTTTATAGTTACATTATGATTACGTAAATGGATGTAGGACTGTTCGGGATGGAGTGACCCAATTTGGGTTGCTGGTCCAACACCCATTTCTCTACCATCAGCTGCCACATCCTAATCCACTATCTTTTAGAAAAAAAAAGTCTTCCATCCTACTAAAGCTCCAAACATTCATCCTACTGCAATTCCAAAGATAGGCAGAAAACACTCTTTGGTTAGAGGTTGCCACACCAGAAGTTGAGCTCACCTCTGCCTCACAGGGAGTTACTGTCAGGTCAACCAGAAAACTAACAAAAAATTGATGCCTCCACTTCTGTCACAAAATGACCAAAACATATAGCTACCATCAAAGCAGCTCGTTGGGAGTGTCAGGGTGTCACTTCCGCTACCCGTGATCACAGCACTATTGTGTGTGATTAACAACTAAATTCAATACATGTTTCTAAAGGGCATATATTGTGTAAATTTTCAATTTACAGGCACAACACAACCCAAGCAAACATTGTGAAGATAAACTAAATGCATTAGATAGAATTAGACCCAAAGGTCAAGTTGTGTGTCTGTGAATGTGTATAATTTTACCTTGTTCATCTGAGAGAACAGATAATATTCGATCAACAAGATCCTACAAAAGAAACACTGACATCATTAAATGTACACAAAAACTCCAAGACAACATACTAAATTCAGGAATTAAAAGGAAATAATACATGGATTCCAAACCTAAAACACTACAATAACAAAACGTAAAAGCATTGAATTCATCACATCAAAACGGTAGACAAGGTATTATTTATATTATCTCACCTGTTTCTTCCCCTGTTTTGAAAGGTGCAACTGAGTGAGCACATCTTTGAGCTCTTTTATTCGAAAATAGTTCAATTTTTCCTACAAGAGATTAAATTAATCAGAAAAGTACAATTGCATAACTCCAAAATTAACACAACAGTACAGAAGACACAACACTCAAGTAAAAACTTAAAAAAAAAAAAAAACAAATATATCACCGAAGTTTGCAGAAGTAATGCAAATGAAGTTAAGTGTAGCTATATGGCAACTATACATAGTGCAGGATCAAAATTGAATAACTAAAGATTATCCAACTATGGAATTACATTGTCCACGTAAGTATTCAATAATAATATAATCAATCACAACATAGATATCGTCAAATAAGAATAGTGAGGAGTCACAGAATAAGTAAACATCACATAACCAAACTTATAAATAACAAAAAAAAATACAAATCCAATAATTGAACAAGACACATAACATAACAGTCTTCCAGAGAAGAGTCCTTCGTGTGCAAATTCAGTTTCGTATACAAACCATTTCCTAGCTAACCTAATTAATCTCTAAATCTCATTTAATGCTCTGATCACAAAAAAAAAAAACATGTTCCGTGCATCTACGATTTGACGAAAAGTCCAGAGCGAAGTGAATTTGCAATAACATGCAGAATCAGGTAGCTCCATAGGAATCGCAGTGGAAATAAAGTGACGAATTGTAGTATATACACATCAATTCAAAAGAATATGCGTTAGAGTCCATGAAGTGAGCGCGTGTATACCTTAACGCTGGGTACCAAATCCATGGCGTCAAACGGAATAATAATTTGGCGGAAATAGAATAAAGAGAATCAGCACGTGCAAAAATCGGCGAAGAAGCTAACACATAGCGGCCGCAACAGCACTCGGTCTATTAGAAGGAAATTAAGAAAATAAGAATTGAAAGAATTATACAGTTAGAGAAGTGTCGCAATTGGGAATGGATGGAAGATTGATGGAAGGAAGAACGGGAATAGCAATAACTGACCATAGAAACGAGGGTTGGCGATGGCGATTAGGGTTTGGGAGAGAGGGAGGGTAACACCGACTTTGTGTTTCACACGGTATGTGTTGTTGTGTGGCGTGGTGTTGGGGTGGGTGGTTTGCTTTGCGTGTTCTTTTGACCGAGGAGACTCCAAACAAAACCAGAACCAATCTCTTTCTCTCTCTCCACTTACAAAATTCGGACCCATCGCCGATTATCCAATCCAGTTTTTCCTGCAACACGTCCGGGTTCGGTTTTGGTGCGGTCACGTGCACACCAGGCCTATGTCAACCTGAATATCCAAAATAAACAATAATAATAATAAAAAAAATACTCCAAATAATAATAATAAATGTTGAGTAAGGTGAACCCGTAAATAAACTTCAAACCAAAATTTGCACTAGAACCACCCACAATTTTAACAGGTATTAAAAATTAGTACTTTATGTATAATTTAAATTGATTTTTATTTTTGAAAAATATTGTTTAGTTTTAAAATAAATTAACTTACAAAAATTTATGATTTGTGTACTCTCAGTGTTCGGTTGACCGTTGACTCACCAAACCAATACTTAATCTTCTGATGACCAACCTATCAATCTGAAATTTATATTATATTTCTAATATCTATATATGTCTCCGTATATGTGTAATTAGCTGTAAGTTATTAGAGAACACGGTAATTAAATCTTAAATCTGGTAAATATTTACATTCTCTTAAACCTACCTTTTTAAATTATTATATAACAATAATAAAAGAATTCAATTTATCATGGTGTAACAAACTAATAATAATGGTTCAGGTTAAAGTCCTTAAACTTTATTTAATCTTATAATTTTTTGTTACAAATTAAGGCAATTTTGTAGAGAAAAAAAAAATACATGACAAATTAATTTCTAATCAATCAGTTCTTTTCAGAATGATCAGTCTTGGAGGGAAGTGTGGTTTATTTTGAGAATACTTTTTGTTTGAATAGAGAATTTTGAAATTCTCATATGTTTAAATATATCAAATTTGCATTAATATTATTTTTTTAAAATATTTAATTTGAATAAATTAATTCAAAATTATTATAGTCTTGTTTTCTTATTTGAATAATATATTCTAATTATCATCATGGTAACTAATTTATCAGCAAGTATAATAAGTCCAATATCGTATCATCAGGGTACAGAATATATAGAATTGATTATTGAATGTGTATCATATCACAAAAACAATTAATAAAGATGGATTTGATTTTTTGTTGTAATGCTTAGAATTTAACAACAATCAAATATAAGTGAATGAATTAAAGATGATTAAAAATCTTGGGATTGAATTGTAACTCTCTCTCTCCTTTTCATACATTCATAATTATTAAGTAATCATGTCATCTCATTAAATTAGCCTTATGTGCAAATTAAAACATTTTCAACCTAATTCCTCTAGCATTTAAATTCATAAATTAAAATACCTCGCTTTATTCTTAGTTAGAATATTAATTTAATTAATAACATTTGTATACATGCAATGAATTAAACGTTTTAGTTCTAATTTTCCAGTCAAAATAAGAAATCTAAGATATATAAATATTAAACAAAACCTTAACATTCAAATTAAATGACATAAAAACAATATTAGGAGTGCATGTGAATTTGAGAATATAATTTACATTCAATCCAAGTTAGCTACGCATTGTAACCATGAAAATACAATAGAAAAGGAAAAGAAAAGTTCCAAAAATGATCCTCTCCCATGTTCAACCTAGCCTCTCTTTTCTAAACAATCCTGCCTTCAGTTCAAGAGTGGTCTTTATTTCGTACTTCACACATTCAGTGGAAGTGAGTTTTAGCTTGAACTAAAACTTTAGCTTAAACAGGAAGTCAGAAGTCACTTATAATATATTTTTCTGTTAATTTCCTTAATTCCAACACTTCTTTGTTCTCTCTATCTTTGCACTTTACCTAATTCTTAACAGCAGTTTCTCATTCTACAATCAAAACATATTAAACCAAAAAACCTCTAATTAAAACATAATTACTGCTAAAAATTCTAACAAATCACCATATAATTAAACCAACAATTAATAGTTTAATTATCACATCAAATGAACAAAATTATTTAAATTTGTGCAGTTTAATTTAAAAAATATAAATTGAGAGAAAAATAATTCAAACTAAATCAAACTAATTTGTACAGTTTGATTTAGATAAAATGTTTACAAGTTTTAATTTTTAGTTTTAATTTTTTCTTTCATTAAAAGTTTACTCTTTCTTTTCATACTTTAAAAATGATAATAATATCACTCAAAATTTAATAAATATATTAAATAATGAACTAGTAGAATTATAAAATTAAATGTTTGATCTAATAAAAACATCATGATATAATTTCAAATATAGAAAATAAAATACTATCACTTAAATTTTTAATTGCAACATTTTCTTTCATTTTTTTTGCAAAAAAAAATTATTAAATTTTTTTATCATATAAAATATTAATTTTAAGTGCAATAACTAATTAAATTAGTAATGAATTTTAACCAAATTCTACAAATATAAGATATATAATTATTATCATATAATTATTATGATTATTGTTATTAATAATTATATTGTGTTCCATATATTTTTAGTCGGTTCTAACAATCCAAACTCCAAATTAAATGAATCAATCAATTCTTAGAAAAACAAAATAAAAAAAATACAAAAGTTTCATTTTTATTTATTTATTAATTCAATTTTGAACGTCCATAAAATAATATAAAAAGAAAAGTCGTAAAGTTAAAAATATAAAAATGTTAAATTCTTATTTTTAATTTATTTAAAATTATCTAAAATTTAAATAATTTAACTACTTTTATAAACTTATAAAATTTTAATTTTTTTAATTTCTTATCTAACTAATATTTTTATAAAACATTTTAAATTTTATAAAAATAAATTATCTTCTACAAATATCATTTCAAAAGACAAATTGAAAACCTTAAATCTCGTTCTTTTCTTCAAAAGAATAATTTGCTATTTTTGAATACTGTGCGTTTTGAAGATATGAAAGTGCTGGTTTTTCCCTAAGATGGCAGAAAAAAAAAAACATAAATTTTTTATTATTTATAGTTTATACATTAAGATATTAAGATTGAATGATAATTGAAAAAATAAAATAAAAGACTAACTAAGTTTACAGTTTAAATTGACAACATAAATTTCATCCAAATTTAAGCTTACGGATTATTCAAATATAACATAAGTATAGTACAAGGGTCATAGACGTGAATTTACTATACTAATATACATAAGCAGTGCTGACTGTTTATGAAAGTTTAGTGTTAGGTGTATATTTTTAGTTAAATAAGGTAAGTTATACCGTTATGTAATATTATATTTATATTTTATTTTCATTTAAAATATAGTAAACCATAATAATAATAATAATAATATAATAATAATAATAATAATAATAATAATAAAATTCAATACAGTTCAAGCACACGTTCATGAATTTGCATTAAATGTTGTAAAATTTGTTTGGAATACGTCACAATCATTCATAAGAAAACAATTTCAAAGAATTACTTTTTCTTCTCTTCCTTTATCCACTTGTCTAAATACTTATCTTTTTGTAATTTATACTTTTTTTGACTTTGAAAACTTTATTATTGTGTTTTTCTCTAACAAAGTAATTTAACTTTTTTATTAATTAATGCATGGGACAAAAATTATTATTGAAAATTAAGGTTTTGTAGAGATTAAAATACGTTAGTTTATTTATTAAGCATTTTTTAATGATGATTTTGAGTAATAGTAAAGGACCTGACAATTTAAAATAAATAATATATTTTAGTCATTATAGTCATAAATTATATAATTGAGGTTGATAGTAAAGCATGTAATTTCATGAAGTAAATTACATGCTTGTAGATTGATTAATGAGTAAAAATTTGTATTCTTAATTTTATAATCTAAAAATTGTTTTTTAAGTTTTTGATAACACGGTCTAAAAATAATATTAATTTATCATAAATAGTTATGTTTTGTGTGTAAAAGTTATAATGGTGATTATATTTAATATAATTGGATAATTAATTTTGAAATCAAATATCAAATGAATTTTATATGTTAACTGAATTGAATTAAATTGTAACAATGCAATAACCAAATAAAAATTTCATGGTGAAATTTTTACATCAATGGGGTAAGTAAAACATGTCATCATTTTTGTCATAAATGTTATAATGATATATTCTAACATTATAATGTATTAAAACAATATAATGAGTTTTTTAAACAAAGTTTTGTGAAATACCATTTAAGTTTGAATTTATTATTGTTATATTGATATATGATGAAAAAAAAATAATGAAACAAATAAATAACAATAATATAATATAATATAATATAATATAATATAATATAATATAATATAATATAATACGTAGGATTATGAAAGAGGTAAAAAAAATATGAGTTGTAAAAAATATTTACAACTCATTTTAACTAAAACAAGAAAGTTTGTTTAAACTATGTGGTAAACTAGTGAATAATTATAAAAGGTGCACTACAAAGTTATTATATAAACATTATTAGTGGTGAATGGTACATTAATAAGTGATTAATACATTGACAAATTAAAATTAGTAGTTTATGTTTATTGACATGATCAATCAAAAGTGTAATGAAGTCCATAAACAGTCCACTAGTTTTGAAAGAGAACAATCAAGACAATATCATATATGTAAAGGAAATCTACAAAATGAAGTATGTATATAAAAGATGATAGAAAACAGAAATGCAACAATTAAGGATATTGTTAAATTGTGACATGTACATTCATTGAAATAGGTTTGACAATACAAGAGTTTATTTTAAATATTTTTTGGACATACCTTGATTTAGTGAGATTATTTAACACATTTAGCGTCATTTTGTTGATGGGCAATACATATAAACCAATAGGTATATGTATATATTTCCTTCAAATTGTTGGTGTAATATCCATAAAGTTGATTTTTTATTTTCTTTTACTTTTTTCTTGTTGATAAGTGATAAAGAAAGCAACTTTGTTTGAATACTTGAAAAACTTAGAGGGTTGTTCATGTTATAATTAATGTACTTCTCCAAATTTTGTTACTGATATATATTTTATTTTAATAATTGCAACTAACATTGTCTTCTTGAAATTTTGAACCTTGGTGTGAGTTTTGCATTAATAAAAATGCAAAATAAAAATTTAGAATGTTAATGAACTTTTTAAAGGTTCTTGAGGTGGCAGTGGATGCATTGAAACATGTGATGGATGGTAAAAATATAATGCATTCCAAGGACATGTTCATAGAAATTATGATGCATTGAGAGGTGTGATGGATGGTCCTTGAAATTGTTTGATTGTCGTGGTCATTATTTATTTAATATTTAAATGTCTTAGAGGTATTCACACAAGGATTTTTTATTTATTTTTTACATGTCTTACACTGAATTTGTTTGTCAAGATGATTTATGATTATGTATTTGATCTGCATGATCCAATGTTGATCATTGAAACTTTAAGAGTCTGTTTTCTAAAGCAGTGTGAAAGACTTGTGCAACTATTGGAATGTAATGAAAAATGTCATAATCTTATAGTACATCGAAATTAAAATTTATTTCATAATAGTCTCCATGTTGTGAGACATAAAAGCAACCTTATATAAAAAAATAAATAAAATTGTAAAGGTTTTTCTCAAATTATATGTTGAGTCACATAGTTGAAGAATATGATGGGGTATTGACAAACAATGTTGTGGTTACATACTTAAATGTATTTGTGGTATACACATTTGATAGTATACCACTAAATGAAGTGCATGTCTTGTGGATCAAACTTAACTTTTCTTATTATATTACAATGTGATTTGATGTTTGAGTTGTATATACAACATGAACCACGTGTCATTTTAAATAGTTTTAAAAAGATTGACATTGTTAATATATTACAATTAAAAATAAAAGGTGTGAAATTATATATCCAAACATGATATGATTATGCATTAGTCAAATGATGATAAAAAAGTTCAAACTAATATATTCATAAAATCTACGAAGCGTGAACCATCGTGTTTTTAATACGTGGATATCGTACATTATATGTACGATAATTATTTTATTTGGAAGTCAAGTAAGAAGATAAAAGAAACAACAAGGGTGATCATGGATATCAAACAAAGTCTACATGTTACATAATTTGATATTAATTTTTATTCATACATAATTGATGTTATGAATGTGAAAGTCAATGATCATCCTAGTTATAGTTCAATTATTGTAATGTTGGATGTGATCAATTTTAAGAATTAACTTATTTAAAAAAATTAACCAATAGTGTGATGGATATATTGAGAGGTTATGAATGAGTAGGTCTAAAAAGTGATTACTTATTAATGATGTTAATGATAAGTGAATAACTTTATGCTTTTGGTTTTTATAAAGATACATTGATCATAAAGTTTGCATGTGTACACTAATAGAGACAAGTAAATCCTTTAAAAAACACTTTTTACTTATTTAGATGTGTGTAAATATTATACATGTCAAATTTAAATATAATTGTCCCATAAAAACATTTATGTAAACATTCTTATATTTACTCATTAATGGTCATCATTCTATGTTGGTAGTTTTTTTTTTTTTTTTTTTTATAATTATTGTATACTAGACATTATTATCTCAATCTTGTATATGACTAGAATTGATATTTGAAATAAATTGTGGACTAATATTGTAAATAATTATATTTTTAGTTAATTGTAGTTAATGTAATCTGAAATATTTTTAAAAGTAGTTTGTATAATTCAAAATATACTTTTAAATTATACAATTTAAAATATATTTTCAAAAATCTGTATAATCCAAAATATGATTACCATATTTAAAATGTTTTGAAATGAAGACTCATAATGTATAATAAAAAATGTTACAAATCAACCCATCTATAATGATGCTTAGACAACAAAAAGAATACGAAATCAAGAAGACAAAAAATGAGGAAACTCACCTTAACAAAGAATGGAACAATAAGCAAAGATTTTATAATGGAACACCTCAATAACAAAAGTGACAGTGATGATTTTGAGATGATAGAAGATGCTTGGAGATGCAATAACAACGTATGCAAAAGAAAGAAGTTAGGTTACAATTTATATGTTAATAGATAAATATTTTTTTGTCTTTTAACACATACTATGAAGGTACCAACAAAAATCATGGAATGTAGGAAGTAATAGCTTTCAAAGAAACAGTATATGTTTATTCATGTACTTCTACTCCTAGACCAAACACATAGTAAGACTTTCAATCTATTATTATTTTTTCTTACACTCCAAATATATATATATATATATATATATATATATATATATATATGACCCAATTTCTTTCACCTATCACATTCTTAACACTATTTTTTCCTTCACTTCCATGGTTTCCCCAAACACATTAGTGGGTGTTAGAAAAGTCCAAATAATGTCATACTTTAGATTTTTAATATAAATTTATAAATACATCTTAAATTATAAATCTAAAATGCATTTTCAAATATTAAAAAAATATTTCAAAATTTTGAATTATGCCATTTAAAAAGTATCTTAAAATTTCATAATCATTATACAATTTAAAATATATTTTAAATTATAAAATATATATTTTAAATTATAAAATATATATTTTAAATTATAAAATATATATTTAAATTAAAAAATATATATTTTTAAATTTAAAAAATATATTTTAAAATCTTAAAATTCTTGTAAATTGTATAGTATAAAATATATTTTTAAACTGAACAATTCAAAATATATTTTTAAATTTCAACTTACATAATTTATAATAGATTTATGAATTAATTATGTAATTCAGAATATTTTTCTCTTCTAAATAATTTTGAATTGTTCTTATAAAAGTGTAGGAAGGAAATATAAGAGTGTTAAGAAAATTGTCCATATTTGATTTTTTGTTTTAAAATACCGAATTCTCTGATAAATATATTACTTGAAAATATTAAAATTTGTTTGGTTTGTAATAAATATTTTTAAAAATATTAAATAAATATACCGAGAACTAAATGCTATTCATATTTGTTTGATTGTTAAGAAAATTGTCCGATTTTTTTTTTTTAAAAACCAGAATTCTCTGGTAAATATATTATTTGAAAAGATTAAAATTTGTTTGGTTTGTTAAAAATAGTTGTAAACATATTAAATAAATATACTGAGAATTAAAATGTTATCCAATATTTTTATGCTATTTACTATATTAAATAATTTTATAAGCATGATGTATTATTTTTATGACAATAATTACTCTTAATCCCTGAAAAAAAAAGTTTAATTCTCCTATCCAATAAAAACATACTTGAAAACCCAGAGAACAAAAGAATCTTTTAAAAAAAATGGTATCTTAATTACATTATTCTTTTATTAGTAGAAATAGGCATTTTACGCCTTTATATATTTTAGTCACTTTTGTTATTTGTATATATATTTTTTTTATTTTTTAGGTTTTAAAATATAATTAAAAGTAAAATAAAATTATTAAACATGTATTTCCTTTATGTATTATGTGTATATAAAAGAGAGAATTTCTTTTATATATTATTATTGTAAATGTTATAATTTTAGGTTGCGAGTAACAGCTCTGAGTCTTCTTCCTTAGTGCTGCAAACTGGTATGCTTTTCTTTTCTTCTCCGCTACAATGAATTCTATGCATTGCAGGTTGCTTTTGTCTTTCCTCATACTCATTTTTGCCCATAATAATTTATTCGTTTCCTTACACTTTCCTTCTGCAGATTATACAAATTCCTAATTCGTTTGATTAACAATCTGACATAGGTGGTGACCAACAAGTGTCGGAGGTTTTATTAAGGTTGTCGCAGCAAGCAAGTAAACACTACCCTTGCCTTTTATACTTAAACAAATCATAAACATGTTCTTTTACCCAAGAAATTGCTTCAAATATTGTACTACCTACTTCAGGAGGAATGTCCCAAATGAAACAATACTCTCCAAACTCTCATTTTGCAACAAATTTCATGACCCCAATGAGAAAAATTTACACAAGATACGTTTTTTCAATCACACCCACAAATTTGACCACTTTTTGTTCCAAATCAACAGTAGTTGCACTCAATTTCGTGTCCTATTTGCACCCTTTAGTTCTCCCTATTCAACAAAGGCTCCTTCAAGATCTTACCGAAGGCGTGCCCGAAATAGGTTGTTGAAGGCCTCCAAGCCTACCCTAGACCAAGCCCAGTTTCAGTTGGCACTGTCCCAACTTCCCCCAAGGTTCACTACTGAAGAACTCTGCAGTGTGATTGCTCGCCAAGATCAGCCCTTGGTTTGCTTAGAACTGTTTCACTGGGCATCTCAGCAGCCACGGTTTCGACACGACGTGTCCACGTTTCATGTCACCATAAAGAAGCTTGGTGATGCAAAGATGTTCCAAGAAATGGATGACATTGTGAACCAACTGCTTGCAGTTCCTTTGATTGGTTCAGAGGCATTGTTCAACACGGTTATATATTATTTCACGCAGGCCCGGAAGCTGACTAGAGCTGTGAATGTGTTTAAGCACATGAAAAGTAGAAGGAATTTAGTTTCCTGTTATAGGCCTTCTATTAGAACCTATAATATTCTTTTTGCTGCATTTTTGGGTAGAGGAAGCAACTCCTATATAAACCATGTGTATATGGAAACAATTAGGTGTCTGTTTAGGCAATTGGTCAATGATGGAATCCAGCCTGATATTTTTGCATTGAATTCTATGATCAAAGGTTATGTGCTATCTCTCCATGTTAATGATGCTTTGAGAATATTTCATCAGATGGGTGTGGTTTATGATTGCCAGCCCAATGCGTTGACATATGATTGCTTGATCTACGGGTTGTGTGCCCAGGGCAGAACAAATAATGCCAAAGAGTTATTTCATGAAATGAAGAACAAAGGTTTTGTTCCTGATAGTAAATCTTATAATTCGCTTGTTAACTCTTTGGCACTTGGTGGAGAGATTGAGGAAGCAGTAAACTATCTGTGGGAGATGACTGATAAGCAAAGGTCACCTGAATTTATTACATATAGGACTGTACTGGATGAGATATGTAGACGAGGAACAATTCAAGAGGGCATGAGCTTTTTGCAGGAGTTACAAGAAAAGGACCTTGTAGATGGGCATGCTTACAGGAAGCTTCTATATGTGCTTGAAGATGACTATGGGAATTCAGTAAGCAGAAACATGGAATTCAGTGAGCAGAATCGACTCAGGCACTGTTGATTCCCATTCTTTTATCACTGTAGTGGGCTGTTTCTTTGGTTTGAAAGCCAAGAGCTATTTTAAAATGTTACATGCTATGTGCCAATCATCATTTGTTTTTGATATCACTTGTATTGTATAGTAAGGCATATCCAAATTAAGGTGCAACGGCTTTTTGAGACTAGCAGTTTTGATCATGTGGACTATTCTCCTGTTACGAGAATAGGCTTTTCAGAAGGAATATGGTTGGTGGGAGTTATTGATGAGGTTCGGATGCCATTAACAGAAAATGGCTGTAATCCTATAGTAATTGAGATAAAGACTCATTCTCGACATACTCTTCTACTGAACCGCAACAAAGAAATGAAGTTTTGCTTATTCTTCTGCCCTTTTATTTCTTTACGTTGGGATGCTGGCCCCTGCTCATGATCTGGTCTTGTTGAGGTATGCATCTGTGAGCCAAAGGCTAATGTGCTTAATTAGTATTATATTGACTGCCAAAGTTGTTTGGACAAGAACAGGACCTCTTGATAGCTTTCAGCAAATATGATTTTTAAATGCAATATTTACAATAGTCATGATCTTGAAATTTGAATTTCTGATGAAGTTTACCACTGACTCATTCTTTCCTAAACACATGCATGCACACATATTCACACCAGTTGCTTAAACTTGAAGTGTGGACCCAATTTTTCAGTGACAAGAAAAACAGCGATAAGTCATTGCAAGTGGAATCAAAGTCAAATAAATGGAAATAGATTTCATTACAAGTATCTTCCTTTAAAATGGTCAGCTCCTAGTTGCATAACATGCCATGAATATTAAAACTAGACTGCCAAAGGGAGACCAAATTCCAAGTTAGTAAGGAGAGCATGTCTTAAAACGTACCATTGACCTGTGGGTATGTATATGGTGGCCGTTGCATCCTAAATAGAACCTTGTCATTCAGGAGGATACACCGAGCCTTCATGTCATTTCTTCGATAAATAAGTCAATCAATATATGGAAGGATATGCATTCATCGACCATGCACTGAAAATCCAAACCAACCTCAACATCAAATTAAGGTTTTGATACCAAGTTCTTGTCTGCTCTAGTAAGTTGAAGTGTTCTCTCCAAACTTCACACAGGGTTGGTTCTGAACAATTCAAACAGGAATATGGTTAAGCCATTAAAGCTGAAAACCACAATGAAAATTAGATTTTAAACATAGACTCCGATAATTATTTCACAGGTCACCAGTTTGTGTATTGGGAAGAAAATGAAGTTTACTAGAGTAGCTCCATCTAAAGATTTAAGGAAGCATTGTGAGAGATACGAAGAGAAAAAAAAAGCAAAGGAGACAATCTTCACTTTAAACTATGTTTGTTTTCAGTTTAGGGTGCTCCAAACTCAGTTTGAAGAGTAAACTAAGTTTCGTGACATGTATGGTTGGTTAGTCTCAAAAGTGCGTTTGCACTTCCAAAGTTTGCCTGAAAACTCAGCTTTGTAGAAGTGAGACTTGTTGCCTCCTCAATCTCAGTTTGCAAACTTAATTTTAACCAAACCTAAGATGCAAACTTGAGTCCAAACATGCACTTAATACTAATAGTTTATTTTCCTGAGTAAATTCCACCACAGAACACTGTCATCAATGATGGAAGGCCAAAATTCCACAGTTGCCTCGGAGATTGGCAAAAAAATCTGCCATGGCGAGCACCACCATATAAAAACAGTGTCACTTTAAAGAAAATTCAACGCCTCAGGAATTTTAATTAAAAAAAGATACATAGTACACTGCCTCAACATTACAACCCCTAAAAATATCTTAACATAAGTCTGTATATATATCATTTAAAGAAAGCAACTAAAAAAACTTATCAAGTCAAGGAACTTGAACTTATGCTAAAGATATTAGACAATTGCCCCACCGCTCCCAACAAGAGAAGTCAGCATTCAAGCCAAAATGAAGGACAATTTATTCTCTTTCATGCAAGTTAGCAACAAAAAGTATATCTAAATTCCAAAACATTCAATTTATAAGATGAAGAACTCAATTACTCCATATCTAATTGCAATAAACCCACACTATGGAGTCACCCATCAGTTTTATTAGTGGTTAACTTCACGGGGATGTAACCTGAAATCTGTAACAGAGAACAGCAGAAGCAGAAGATGACATAACTGGCAAAAAAACTGAACAATGGAAATAATAGAATGCATATAACATGATAAAGTGAGGGAAGAACATTCTTCAATATACAGAACAGAAGAATTAAATAGTCATATTGATAGTAAGCATATAACACAGGCATCTTTATGAGACAGAAACTCACTATAAATAGTACCTCTAGACATAACTAAGAGACAAGATAGGTGTTTGGATATGATTAATATTAGGGTGGGAAAGCTTTTTGAAAGCCAAAGCTAGAATCATCAACAAATTTATCAGTAATAAAAACACCTTTTGTATAAGGGCGGAACCTTTTCAATCAAAAACAAAATATAAGAGCTCATGATAAAAAACTATCAGATTATTATGTAGCTAACTTTTGTTTTCCATTTTATACTCAAGTATTCATTGCTTTGAATATAAACTACTATAGATAACTTATAACCCTTATTACAAGATTACATTATAATTATTTTAGACAATTCAAACAAAAAAATCTTAAAATTACTTTTTAACTAATATTCCAAACAAAATTTATTTCTATAATTAATTATAAGTTTATAACATTAAAAAGAAATCTTTTCTACCACTAACCCGAACACACTAAGATATATCAATGATATATTAATGTTACTATAAAAGAACGACTGAATAAGTATAAACAATTCATAACTCCCCAATTATTATTGGACATCAATTAATCATTGAATTAAAAAAAAAATACAATATCAGTGATTTGGTATCATCTCAAATTTTATAGAGTCTGAGTTTGCTGTAACAACAGAGTATTTGTAACTGATAAATTGTAAAGCATAAGCAAATAATATCAATCACGCAGAAATGGCAAACTATTGCTGTTAGCATTAAATCCTTGTGATCTTATTTTCAGCAGGCTTCAATTCTTGTGTTACAAGTATTTGTGGGACAACTTAGTTGCTTAAGATTTACATTCTATTTTTATTTTTTTTCACTTTTGTCTTTAACCTCATCATAATCTGTGTAGATCTTAAAGTGACTAGTGCTGACTTTGGATATTCTGTTTGGTAAGTGTGGGATATTAAGGTACTTGGTCACTGTAATTTTATTCTCTTGTTTCATGAATTATGATAATTTAGCTGGTTATGCTATGCTGCATTTTACTACATCATTCACTCATGAAGTATTACATGATTTTCTTTCCTACTTTTGTTATTGGCAAATGCAGATCCTGGAGGATGTGGTGAGATATTACAGAAATACATGTAGAATGCTGGCCTCTTGCTCATGATCAACTCCTGTTGCACTATGCATCTTTGAACCAACTAATGTGCTTAATTTGTATATTTTGACTGCCAAAGTTGTTCTGGACAATAACAAGACCTCATGAGAACTTTCACCAAGTATTTACAATATTCACCATCCTTTACACTCCCTCATCCTTTCCTTAACACATACAAGCGCACACATTCACACCGATTGCTTATTTCTTTAGTAAAAGCTTGAAGTGTTGACCCGGGAAAATTGTGATTAAGTAATGCTGATAAATTTATCAGTCACAATGAGTAGCAGTTGGATTGTACTACATGAGCCCTTATTAACATATTTGTCTTTGCTTCAAGTCAGATATGAATATCAGAAAGTTCATTCACTTTTTGGAGAAGATAAATTTGTATATGATCATGACTGGCTAAAGAAAGTTTTGGTTTGGAGAATAAGAAACCAATGCTGGAAATATAGACAACATCTGAGAGATCAAAGGATTAAGCGTGTAGGGATAACTTTTTGCTCAGGGTAGGGTAGATTCAGACATGTAGGATGACTTTGTTATGGTACAAATGTTTGACTCTGTTTCATTGTATATTTTAATGATCCACTTTGTATGCCTGCGTTTTTTCATGAAAGCCATATATATACACTAAGGGCAAGCTTCATCCCACTGACACAGACTATTTAGTATTGCCAATTGCTAATTGCAGCTAAAAATTAATAAATTCAGTATTCAGTTTTTCCTATTTAAGCCAACTACTAATTTGCATATTAGTACTTTTTAAGTAAAATTTTATTCACGAAGAATATTTCTGTTATTTGTTTTATACAGTTCAATCACTACCTCATTGAATCAAGTTTTTATTGATTGATTTGATGGGTTTGTCAAATTTAATAATTATGGTCAAAATAACTAAATAACCTTTAACAAGAGTCTGGTTTTTCATTAAAATAAAATTATCTTTTAAGTTTTTAAAAGCAAATGGTGAATCCAAAACAGAAAAAATATTCACAGCATTATATTCTCTTTACTTTCAATATTCATTTGTCACTTTAAATGTTGTCTAATTGTAATCTGTGGTTCATGAGCAATATAGTTTGTTCATATTTGTTCAAACAAATTTGAGTCCTTATTTTTAAGAATGTGAGAATTTTTATTTATTTCGAGTATGAATTAAAATTTATGATACTTATATTTAATTATTTAATAATATTCTTTACTTAATTTCTTTAATTTTTTTGCCCATTGAAATGATAACATATTTTTCAGATCACGGCTACTTATATTATTTCTTTAAATTAAACTGCTTTTATAACTTGATTTCCTCCACCAAAATACAAATAACAGAATATAATTTTACTTGATTTTTTCTCTTACTGTTGAAACATTATATACATTTATTATATTTCTCTAGATATTCTCTAGATATTATTATCTTGTGTTCGGATGATTACTTTCAAATCTCAGAAATTTAAAATCCTTCAAATTTGAATTGATTGGATTAATTCTTTTTTATATTTTAAGTTTTTTGCTCGGCTAAATTAATTAAATTTTTCTGAATTTTAAAAAAATTCATAGGATAAAATTAACTTTATTACATCCAATAGGAACAAAAGTGTTTTATAAATATTTTTTAATACAAATTTCCAGTTATTAGTTAATCTTAAATATTTAATTTGAGAGAAAAGATATACATACAAAAAGGAGGAAAAATATGAAAATTTTGAAATTTCTATTCTTAAGTGAACTTTGAAACAATTTGAAATTAGGAAGATATTCTTTTATAAATTTCTAAAACTATTATTTTTATAATTATTTATCAAAACAATATATTTTATTATAAATATTTTACATTCTTTATATAAATAAATGTTATTCTAGAATTATTTTTTCCAGACACACTAGACAAGTCTTTTTGTTTTTTATGAGATAAGAAAGAAATCTCAGGATCTAATGCAATGTAGAAACTAGTGTACAAAAGTACTTATTAAAATGTATAAGTTTTTAACAGGAAGATGTATTTCATAAGTTCTTGTAGTGAGAAGTTTATTAAAAGAAAATCAAAAGGGTTTATAAAAGATTTTAATTACCTTTATAATAAGTTGAAATAGATTCTTTCAAACATTAATAAATTGAAGTACTTGTTTGGAGAGATTGAGATTGGAGAACCAAAACTTGAAGTTCAACTGTGTGTGGGGATATACAGTGTTATTATTGTTATTCTTCATTGAAAATATCTTTTAAGAGATTCTAAAACTTGGATGAAAGAGAATACTCATTCCGCGTACAAATAGATTTGGGCATACATAAATATACTTAACATATATAAATTGACTAAACAGTTAATATACAAAAATACGTTAAAATGTCTATATACAAATACACTATATTACAAAAGTTAATTTACACAAATATATTAAAACATTTATATACAAACACATTAAACAGCCTGTTTAATAAGAAAAGAAAAAAATAAAATTAGAGGTCATGACCATGTCAAGAAATAGAGATCATAATCTTTCTAAAAAAAATACAAAAGCAGTAGAGAAAGGATAGAGACGATTATTTTCCTTTGTCAAAATTATGATCATTATTGTTTTTATAGTTGTAATTTTATTTTATCTATTTTTTTTTTCCTGATTCAGATTAAACAGAGATTAGAACTAGCAAGATCAATATGCTATTATAACATTTGATTTGAATTGAAGTCATAACATATTGACCCGACTTCATTTAAAAAAAAATTAATTAACATTAATCAGAGTCGTGTCAACTTAAACAATTTTACATTTTATATGAAAGTTGTGTCAAACTATCATAACTTCACTTTTTAATCAAACCAAAATCGTACCACATTGTTATACTTTCTTCGCACTAAGTTATATTGGCTTGACTTACAAACTAGATTACAAAGATTAATATACACAAATATATTAAAATGTCTATATAGAAACACATTAGATGGTCTGTATAATAAAAAAATAAAAAATGAAATTAGTGGCCATGATTTGTCAAAGAAAAAATGAAACCATAACGAGAGAAAAAAAAACAGAAACCATGATTTTTCTAAAGAAAAATAAAAGCAGAACTAGAGAAACAAAAAACAGAAACCATGATATTCATTTCTCTGATTTTGGTTTTGTTTTTCTTTGTCAAGATCATGATCTCTATTTTTTCTTTATGTGATTGTAATTTCATTTTCTCTATTTTTCATTTTATTTGTTTTAGATTAAACAAACACTAGAACCAGCAAATTCAATATGCTATCACAACACTAGATTTAAACTAAAGTGGTGACATATTGACATGACTTCATCTTAAAAAAACCAACTAACATTAATCAAAATCATCTGAACCTTAAATAATTTTACATTATGTGTTGAAGTTGTGTCAAACTATTATGACTTCCCTTTTTAACCAAATCAGAATAGTGCCACAGTACTATGACTTCACTTTTTAACCAAATCAGAATAGTACCACACTACTATGACTTCTTCACACTAAAGTCATGTTAAACTGACATGACTTACCTATTTACAAAAACATTAAATTACAAAGATTAATATACACAAATATATTAAAATTTTTATATACAAACACACTAGATGGTTTGTTTAATAAGAAAAGGAAAAATAAAATTAGAGTTTGTGGTTTTGTCAAGGAAAAGATAAAACCACAACAAGAGAAACAAAAGAAAAAAAAACAGAGACCATGGTCTTTCTAAAGAAAAACAAAAGCAGAACTAGAGAAATGAAAACCAGAAACCATGATTTTCTTTTCTCTTGTTTTGATTTTTGTTTCTATTTGTCAAGGTCATGATCTCTATTTTTCCTTTATGGGATTATAGTTTCATTTTTCTCTATTTTTCATTTTTCGTGTTATAGATTAAACTGAGACTAGAACCATCAAGATCAATATGCTATCACAACAGTAGATTTAAACTGAAGTGGTGACATATTGACATGACTTCATCTAAAACAAACCAACTAACATTAATCAGAGTCATCTCAGCCTCAAATAATTTTACATTATGCGTTGAAGTTGTGTCAAACCATTATGACTTCACTTTTTAACCAAATCAGAATGGTATAGTGCCACTGTACTATGACTTCACTTTTTAACCAAATCAGAATAGTACCACACTACTATGACTTCTTCACAATAAAGTCATGTTAAACTGACATGACTTACCTATTTACAAAAACATTAAATTACAAAGATTAATATACACAAATATATTAAAAATTTTATATACAAACACACTAGATGGTTTGTTTAATAAAAAAAGGAAAAATAAAATTAGAGTTTGTGGTTTTGTCAAGGAAAAGATAAAACCACAACAAGAGAAACAAAAGAAAAAAAAACGGAGACCACGGTCTTCTAAAGAAAAACAAAAGCAGAACTAGAGAAATGAAAACCAGAAACCATGATTTTCTTTTCTTTTGTTTTGGTTTTTGTTTTTATTTGTCAAGGTCATGATCTCTATTTTTCCTTTATGGGATTATAGTTTCATTTTTCTCTATTTTTCATTTTTCCTGTTTTAGATTAAACAGAGACTAGAACCAGCAAGATCAATATGCTATCACAACCCTAGATTTAAACTAAAGTGGTGACATATTGACATGACTTCATCTAAAAAAAACAACTAACATTAATCAAAGTCATCTCAGTCTCAAATAATTTTACATTATGCGTTGAAGTTGTGTCAAACTATTGTGACTTCACTTTTTAACCAAATCAAAATAGTGTCACAGTACTATGACTTCACTTTTTAACCAAATCAGAATACTACCACACTACTATGACTTCTTCACGGTAAAGTCGTGTTAAACTGACATGACTTACCTATTTAAAAAAACATTAAATTACAAAGATTAATATACACAAATGTATTAAAATTTTTATATACAAACACACTAGATGGTTCGTTTAATAAGAAAAGGAAAAATAAAATTAGAGTTTGTGGGTTTGTCAAGGAAAAGATAAAACCACGACAAGAGAAACTAAAGAAAAAAAAAACAGAGACCATGGTCTTTCTAAAGAAAAACAAAAGCAGAACTAGAGAAATGAAAACTAGAAACCATGATTTTCCTTTCTCTTGTTTTGGTTTTTGTTTTTATTTGACAAGGTCATGATCTCTATTTTTCCTTTATGGGATTATAGTTTCATTTTTCTCTATTTTTCATTTTTCCTGTTTTAGATTAAACAGAGACTAGAACCAGCAAGATCAATATGCTATCACAACCTTAGATTTAAACTGAAGTGGTGACATATTAACATGACTTCATCTAAAAAAAACAACTAACATTAATCAAAGTCATATCAGTCTCAAATAATTTTACATTATGCGTTGAAGTTGTGTCAAACTATTGTGACTTCACTTTTTAACCAAATCAAAATAGTGTCACAGTACTATGACTTCACTTTTTAACCAAATCAGAATACTACCACACTACTATGACTTCTTCACGGTAAAGTCGTGTTAAACTGACATGACTTACCTATTTAAAAAAACATTAAATTACAAAGATTAATATACACAAATATATTAAAACTTTTATATACAAACACACTAGATGGTTTGTTTAATAAGAAAAGGAAAAATAAAAATTAGAGTTTGTGGTTTTGTCAAGGAAAAGATAAAACCACAACAAGAGAAACAAAAGAAAAAAAAAAAACAGAGACCATGGTCTTTCTAAAGAAAAACAAAAGCAGAACTAGAGAAATGAAAACCAGAAACCATGATTTTCCTTTCTCTTGTTTTTGTTTTTATTTGTCAAGGTCATGATCTCTATTTTTCATTTTTCCTGTTTTAGATTAAACTGAGACTAGAACCAGCAAGATCAATATGTTATCACAACTCTAGATTTAAACTGAAGTGGTGACATATTGACATGACTTCATCTAAAAAAAAAAAACAACTAACATTAATCAAAGTCATTTCAGCCTCAAATAATACATTGTGAGTTGAGGTTGTGTCAAACTGTTATAACTTCACTTTTTAACCAAACCAGAATAGTACCACACTACTATGACATGACTTACCTATTTACAAAAACATTAGATTACAAAGATTAATATATACAAATATATTAAAACTTCTATATACAAACACACTAGATGGTTTGTTTAATAAGAAAAGGACAAATAAAATTAGAGTCTATGGTTTTGTCAAAGAAAAGATGAAACCACAACAAGAGAAACGAAAGAAAAAAAAACAGAGACCATGGTCCTTCTAAAGAAAAACAAAAGCAGAACTAGAGAAATGAAACACGGAAACCATGATTTTCCTTTCTCTGGTTTTGGTTTTGGTTTTTCTTTTGTCAAGGTCATAATCTCTATTTTTCCTTTATGTGGTTGTAGTTTCATTTTTCTCTATTTTTCATTTTTCCTGTTTTAGACTAAACAGAGACTATAACCAGCAAGATCAATATGCTATCACAACACTTGATTTGAATTGAAGTCAGTGACATATTGACATGACTTCATTTAAAAAATTGATTAACATTAATCAAAGTCATCTCAGCCTTAAATAATCTTACATTTTGTGTTGAAGTTGTGTCAAACTATGATGACTTCACTTTTTAACCAAACTAAAGTTGTACCACACTACTATGACTTTTTCATAGTATGGTCGTGCTAAATTGATACAACTTACCTATTTACAAACACACTTGATTACAAAGGTTAATATAAACAAACATATTAAAATATCTATATATAGATACACTAGATGGTCTGTCTGTTTAATAAGAAAAGGAAAATTAAAATTAGAGGTTATTTTTTTGTCAAAGAAAAAATGAAAAAAAACTAATAAAGACCATGATTTTATAGAAGATAGCAAAAGCAGAACTAGAGAAAAGAAAAATAGACCATGATTTTCTTTTTCTCTGATCCTGATTTTCTTTTTCTTTATCAAGATTGTGATATCTATTTTTCCTTTATGTGATTGTAGTTTCATTTTGCTCTATTTTTCATTTTTCTAAAAACTATAACCAACAAGATCAATATCCTATCACAACACTTGATTTGAAATGAAATCGTAACATATTGACTATGACTTCTTTTAAGAAAATCTTATAACATTAATCAAAGTAATCACAGTCTCAAATAATTTTACATTTTGCACTGCAATCGTGTCAAACTATGATGACTTCACTTTTTAACCAAAACAAAGCCGTATTACGCTACTATGACTTGTTCATAGTAAATTTGGGCTATATTGACACGACTTACCTATTTACAAACACACTGGATTACACACTAGATTATAAATATATTAAAATGTCCAACACATTAGGTGGTCTGTGTAGTAAGAAAAGGAAAAATAAAATTAGAGACCATGATTTTGTCCAAGAAAAATAAAACCATAACAAAAAAAAACAAAAAACAGATACCATGATCTTTTTACTACAGAATAACAAAAGCAGAACACTAGAGAAATGAAAAAACAGAAACCACGATTTTTCTTTCTCTAGTTCTGATATTCTTTTTCTTTATCAAGACCATGAACTCTATTCTTCTTTTACATAGTTCTTCTTTCATTTTTCTCTATTTTTCATATTTAAACAGAGACCATCAACAAAATCAATATATTATTAGAACACTTGATTTGAACTTGAAGTCCTGACATATTAAGATGACTTCATTAAAAAAACAGATTAGCTTAACCTCAAATAATTTATATTTTATGTTAAAATCACTTCAAATTATTGTGATTTCACTTTTTAATCAAATCAAAATCTTATCATAGTATTATAAGTTTGACTTCACTTTTTAATCAAATCAAAATCTTATCACAGTATTATAACTTTTTTATAGAAAAATAGTACAAAATCATGCTAAACATGTTCAAGTGTGAGGACTTACCTATTTACATAGTAAAAATTATCAATTTTAGTAAAAACCACCTAGAATTGCAACACTTTCAAGAAAAAAAACTCTAAATTCGTTGTTTAATCCAAATATTTAGTGATGAATAAAATATTTTCTCAAAAGAAGATCAAAATAACTTTATTTTCACTTATCCATATTGCAGTCATATTCTTCACAGCTCAAGTTTCTCAATGTTTTCAAAAGATCAGTAGTATGTTTGGAACAAATGGGACAAAAAACAGCACAACTTGATCCTGAAATTTAAGATTTCAAAGCAGCATACACATGCATCAGATTTTGAAATGACAACAGAACTATAATTTCATCAGACACAGCCAGATAACACATTGAGATCATAACACAACAAGACATTGTTTCACAAACGGATCCACATTGTTTCACATAATTAAACAAAATAAAGAAAACAAGCATAACAAGAAAAAAACCTAGTTGAAGATTTACTCAAAACATACTGGTAAAAATGAAATTCATATCTGAGACCTGTTCGAACTTGATATTCAACTCAACATTGTCTGAAAAAACAAATAAAGAAAGCACGAGAATTCAACACGGACATATAACAGAGTTCAGAAACAGTGGAAATTTCAGTGATGAACTAATAAGGCTATTATGCAGCTTTTGCTGCTGTCAAAGCAAGGTAAGCGTAGAACAGGTCATGAAGGATGACGTCATCAAGATCTCCATATTCTTCAGTCATTATCGCAGAAAAGGTTTCAAAGTTTGTGATGGGGATACCCTTTTGTCGATCATTTGCATGCAGACCCTCTTTGCCCCCTGACCTTTGCATCTGCATGTTCTTCCTCCTCCTGTCATGATCTGCTATCCTGCACCGCCAAAAAGTGAAGATTCATGAATTAAAGAGAAAGGAAAGGAAAAAAAAAAAAGGTGGAATGATAGAGTTTAAAAGGGTTGAAGAGAAGATACTCCTTAGAGATAGAAATAGGGTTGGTGACTCCAGAGAGACACAGTGGAATGCCACTAGTAACACGAAGGGGTAGCATGGTCTGCATTTTGTGACTGGATTTGAGAGAAGAGAAGGAATAGAGAGAGTGAAAATGAGAGTGAGAGAAAGAGAATGAGAAAGAGAAAGAGAAAGAGAAGAGAAATAAATAATATGGACAAAGTCTTAACTTGTAAGCATTTGTGTGACGTCTCTCCCCCTTCTCCACATACTGTCCTTTTCTCACCTCTATATATTATTATTTTTAATAATTCGGATAATTCAATAATGATAAAAATATTATTTTTAATATAATTTACATAACTAATATTCCCTGTAGGGAACTCTTATTTATACTAAAATAATGTTTGTATGATAAAAAAACCCTTATCTCTGATTTTTCTTTTACTCACTTTTTTTTTTCCCTTTAAAAGCTTATATTACTAACGAAAGGATGTTTCTCAAGGTTTACTTTTGTAATTTATATTAAATTAAAGAAATAAATTACTAAACATAAAAAATAAAATGTTAATAATTAATAATAAAAAATTAAAACGACATATTTAGAATAGAATTTTATTGATTTGATGGCAAATGTTTTTATGTTGACTTAATACATTGAATAAAAAGTAAAAGTTATGATCGTCGAACAATATATCTAACACCAATAAAACATTGATAATTAATTACTAGATAAAAAACGGAAATATGATATTAAAAATTAATAATTAACTTTTATTAAAGAAAAAAATGAAGTTAAAGTTATTTCCAAAATTTAAAGTTTGAATTATAATTTTTATTTTTAAGATTAATTTGTTTTTGTTCTAACATTTAGGGACAAGACTAAATTTATTTAATTTTTGAGGAAAAATATACAAAAAAATATTTAATTTCGTTTAATTTCAATAAAACTAATTTAGTAAAAAATCTTCATTTAGTTCTAGTTATCAATTTAAAAGATGAAAACTTAATAATTGACATTACTATTTTCAACAAGTGAAAAGGGAAAACTTTTAAATTGATTTGTTTTTTCAATAATATTTTATCTCAATATCTTAAACTATAAAAGTAAATAAGTATAGGCTAAACAATTTTCCGGCATAGTTAAGGTTATTTTTGTAAAACATAAATTAGTAAATTTTAAAAATAAAACATTGATAATAATTAATAATTTAAAAATGAAAAAATGGTGTTGAAAATTAATAATTAGCATTAATATCAACAGGAAATGAAGAGAAAAAAATAATTTGAAATTATTTTAAAATTAAAAATTGAAATTTGTTTTTTCAGGCACAAACTTTTCTTAGTTTTAGTATTCGAGTAAGACTAATTTGATTTAACTTTTTGGAGAGAAAAAAAATCAAAATTTTATCATTTAAAAGTAAGCAAGTTTCCCGTAATTTATGATTTTTCCTTTTGTAAATATAAATTGAATAGGTAAATTATTAAATATAAAAAAGTAAACAACAATAAAATATCAATAATTAATAATTGAAAAGTAGAAATGTGAGATTGAAAAACTTATAATTGATATTTATCATCCTTAGGTCAAGAAAATATATATATTGAAAAGTCATTTTCAAATTTTAATCATAGTATAAATTTTTCTTATTTTAGAGTTTATAGATAAATCTAATTTTTTTAATTTAAATTATTTTTATTTTCATTTACAGCTATCAATCAGTAAAAAACAAAATTTTAGATTGATTTATCTTTTAAATAATATTAGAATAAAAAAAATTACATTTAATTTTTTCCTACTTTTATAAGTTAATTCATTTCATAGTGATTTGTTTTACGTAAACCTTCAACAACTAGTGAAAATTAAGCAATATTAAACTACTTTTTTTTCTACTTATGCATTATTTGTTTTATATTTCTTTAATTTTTTACTTTTAAATTAATATTAATTTATTACTAATTTGGTTTTAGGTATTGACTTTTTTTCTTTTAGATTTAAAAACTAATTCAAAAAAGGTAAAAAAAGATTTTAAATTTTTTAGAATTTGTATTTTATATATTATAATGTTTATACAATAAAACAACGTACAAATTTAATTTTCATTCTGTTTTTGTTAAACTTTTAAAATTTTCATTTTTATATGTTATGGCAAGTTATTTGAAAAAATTCATTGTTTCAAACAAAACAACAAGAAATATAAGACCAAATTGAAAACAAGTTGCTAACACTTTTAATTATGCTTTTCTTTATTTTATCATATATTGTTATATTTTATGAATTACTTAAATTTATTTATATTAAAACTTCTATAATTTTAAGATACTTAAACTATATTTGATTTTTAGACGTAATTAAATTTAAAGTATTTTATAAATATTTTAAATTAAATTTCAATTAAAAATTTCATTAAGGACATATAACATTTTTAATAACTATATTTATTGTTTGATCTTATTTCTATCTCTTGTCACCAGCTTAACAGATTATTGTATTTTTTAATCTTTTCATTCCTTTTCAAATTAATCGACGAATAAAAAAAGAAAAAGATAAAAAATAATGACAACACCCTTCTATTTACAGCAAAATTAAGAAGTATTTAAATACTTTTATCAAGACTCAATTGAAATATTTAAAACTTAGTTTTATTACTATTAAAAATTATTTTAATTATTATAAATTTAATTACACTTTAAAATGATCATTAAACATGTCACAATTCCATTATCAGTATTACTTTCGGATTTATGACATTACATAGATTTGTAATTATGTCATGGGGACAGGAGTTGTTTGTTAGTAGGCTGAAGAATCCAATGTCACAAATATTCTTATTCATGTTTCTATTCTTAATTAAAAAATCTACTTTTTTTTTAATTTATTTTTTGTTTTAACATTTGTTAATTAAATTGTCACACTCAGCAATGGATTTGATCATAGTCATGATTTTATCATAGTCATGATATGACTCACAACTCTTCTCAGTGATAAACTGCAACTGAAAATATTTATAATATAAATAACACATTGGATATTTTTCTTATCTTATGCATAAAAAAATAATTTGTATTTTTTATATATAATTTCTCTAGTCCAAATTGATCTCATCCACTCATTATTTTAATATTTGATCCAATAATTATAAAAAATAGTGGTTCACCATACACCACGTGTCAACAAGACCCAATGCTCAACCTCACGCATCCCAATGCCGCAGCACATCACGTGCTTCTCATCTTCAATTCTACCCATGTCTCTTCATAATGTCTCTTTCCTTACTCTACAACATAAATATGGGAGAAATTTCTCAAAATAATCTTTTTTAAGAATTAAGTGTTTTTCCCTTATGCAATTTTGTTAAAAAATTATCTATTTTAGACTTTTTCTTATATTTTATACTATACATTCTAATAGAAAAAAAGTTGTAAAAAGTCACATTTCTCAAAATCAAAAAGCTCAGGTCTTTTCCATGAACAGAAAAGCAAAACTAGATCTTTCAGAAAGCAGCCATGAATGACATCAATGCACAAGAGAATTTGAGAACACTGACACAAATCTCCATCAAATAAACACAACACAAAACTCAACAAAAAAAAAGCAAAATTATCTATTAGAAAACATTCAAAACCATATCAGTAACAAAGCTTCTAATAGCCTTTAACAGCATGTGTACCTTCCGTTCTTCTTGTTGTTCTTCTTCTACCATGGATCTTATGATGTTGGTGGCAGGATCACAAGCTCATCCTGAGGATCAAGGGCACGCCGCAAAGTGTCCTCAGTCACCCCAAGCGCCGCCGCAAGCTCAGGCCCCTGCAAGGCCCTGAGAAGGGACACAGAACCAGCCAAAAATTGTGGCTTGTTCTTCCTGGCAGAGGTGGAGAAGCCAAAGAACTCTAAGGGTCCATCCCTTGATGCTATTTGACAGAAGGGGAAGTATCTGGGAACAACAAAGACGTCCCCTTGTTTGATTTCAGTGCTAATTGCTTTGCTTCCATTTGGGTACACTATATCAAGCTCACCACGGCCCTTCAACACTATGGCATACTCAGATGCTCTTGGATTCACATGAGGTGCCAACATGGATCCCTGTTCATGAAAAGTGATGTGACAAAATGTCAATCAATTTCCATGAATTGTTTAGACAAAACATATCTATAGTACTATATAATATAAGTATATTATGGTTCTGTACAAGTATCTTTGTGTTGTTCTCCTATACTACAAAACTTAGTATATAAACCATATGTAATGTAAAGCTTTTATTAGGCTGATTATCAATTCTGATTGGAGAACAATCTAAGTACCTAAATTAATTGTGTTAAGTTCTATAGATATTCAAATGCTAAACAAAACCAAAATTTGAACTTCTTTAGTGAGAATGTCAATTTTGATTGGATAATGAAAGTACTTTTCCAAGCTTTTACACGTAAATATTGAAGGACTAGTTTGCATACCGATGTGAGATAGACATGGAAAACGCCAATGTCAGGTTTGGTGAGAGGAGGATACTGGCCTCCATCCAGTGTCTTGCTCCAACCATAATCATTTCTGAAATCTGGTTTTTTGTCATAGAGGTTTGTTGTCACGCTCCAATCAACACTGTTTTTGCTCTCTGTCTTTTCATTCATCTTGCCAAATACAGTTTTCAAGAGTTTTCTCCATGATCTACTTGTTTGCTGCTCCTCTTCTTTTTCTTCTTCTTGGTCTTGCAGCATTTTCTTCAGGTGTTGCTCTTTTTCTTCTTTCTCCAGTTGAAGGAATTTAGTCCGTAAGCTAGGTGCATGAGAATCGTCCATGTACATAATTGGCCCATCTAGTTTCTTATAAAAGATACTCTCTACCTCCATTCTTGATTCCTATAATGATAATTAATGAAAGAAATTTATTAGTATTTCTGAATGCTATGACATATATCACTATTGGATACAATAGAGTTTGATTTCTATGCCTGTTCAGCGTGATATTCACTCTCAATCAATAAAAAATCATGGTTGACATGGCTTTTAAACTGTTTAATGTAAAAATCAATGAACTTGTCATACAAAAACATGTAAATTTGTGATCAGATAATCATATAAACTTTTTGTTACTGTCATGCATTTACAGTGTGAAGAAATATTTTTCATACCATATTCAATCACGTAGCAATCGTGTATAATAAATGATAAATTTCATAAAGAATAATTTCTGATTGAACCAGATTATAAAAACGTATAGCAGTTAAACTCATGACTGTATTAGCTTACATTAAATGCAGTTTCAAGAATAGCAGGTCCAAATCCAGAAAGCAGTGAGTGTGAATTGGCTCCTCCTCCAATATAGAAGGACTGCATGGCCAAGGTAAATTGAAGAATGTAAGAGCTTAGTCACAAGATGGCACAAATCCAAAATGATAATAAAGTGAAAGATGTGAAATTATGATGGATGCATGTACATGGAAGGTATCTAATCCCAAACTTGTAGAGGGGTCAATGCTGCAAATGATGTGAAGTCTCTGAGCTTCCTCTGTGTTCACAAAATAAAATGCTGAACCTGATGGAATCACATGCACGTCCCCTGTCTTCAATCTCCTTTCCACTAGTTCATCATCATATATGAGTCCCAAATTTGCTTCCCCTGCAAAAATCTCAAACTTAACTCGCAATTTCTCTAAGGAGATAGTATTTGATGCATTTAGTTTGAGTGAATAATATGATAGTCACACAACCTCAATGCATGAACTTTTAAGATGATATTAATCATCACACAATCTTGCATCAAAATTAAGTGTCCAATTGTGACACATTATCAGCATAAAAACTTCTACTTTTACTATACATATTATTCATATACATGATTAGTATAACTTTTGAGAAACAAAGTTTACCACACATATTATTCATCTCAAAATTAAATCTTTCACAAACTTATAATTGGATTGCTTAAAAGGGGTTATGACATTTATAGGGTCTTCCTGTTATTTTCAGTTCCTTTATATGATTTAGGATGAAACAAGTGGGATTTGAGAGATGGTAATACCTTTATGGATGAATATGATGAGATTGGAGTCAAGGTAGTGAGGGACGAACAAGGAGTTTGGTTCCATAGTGATGAAGCCAATGTGCATGTGCCTATCCAAAAACCTACTACTTCGGGTTTTCAGCACACGCATTTCCCCTGCATCGGTCTTCACCACTCTCTTGGGACTGTGCATCAAGAACAAGCTTTCTTCTTTACCTTCAGGGATGGCTATTGCTCCATGGCAGAGAAGAACTAAGAGGAAGAGCAAAAGGGTAGTGGTGTTTCTCATGGCACATGCAGTTTGAGGTAGTAGAGGATGACAGAAAGAGGTGGTTTTATGAAGGGAGTGGGAAGAAAATACAGAGACACACGTGTCATCCATGTGGAGCTTGGAGGGTTTGCTTGCAATGTAATGTATAGACAACTTAAGGTTCAGTGAGAAACATAGGATCTGAAACATCTTATGACAAATGTTTAAATAATTTTAAGATTCAAACTCAAAATTATCAGTTAATCTGAAACATCTTATTTCAATTTAGGCTGTTGATATTACCATGTCATATAGATTATAGTTTGGGAAGGTAAAAATATTCTTTTGTGGGTAAAATTTGCTATTGATATAAAACAAATATCATTAATAGATATATTGACTAATGAATAATTTGATTATTGGCTGAAGCAATGATATTTATATTTATCGTTAGTTATCTTTATTTAGATGCTGTTCAAAAAGAAAAATCTTTATTTAGATATTTTTAAGAATTAAATTAATGTTATTACTAGTAAAGAAAATGTTTAAAATTAAAAAATATATTTAAAAGCTCATTTTATAAATTATATTTTTTATTTAAACTTATGTAATTAAAGTTATTTTTGGAGAAAAAATATTTATTTCAATTTAAATTTTATGATACTGTTATTTGAATGTGTTTATTTTTTGAAAAGACTAATTTTAATTTTAGTAATATTTTAGATAATTTTTATTTGAATTATATTTTAAGATCAATTTTTATTTTAAAAAATTACTTTTAAATAATTAAAGATCAACATATATCCATATATACTCACGATATAAAATAATCTGTCATACATATTTTATATTTTAAAAATAAAAAGTTTTAATACTACGTTATGTCCCATTAAAAGACCAAAACACACAAAGAGTTAATTTTTTTAGATAACCTTTTTCCTCGTTTTAATTATTTTTGGTGAAAGAGTTAAATAATTTTAATCTAGTGGCATGATATTAATGGTTCATGTCGACGCGGGTACGTTGTCTAAGTTCAGAAAAAAATTCTCTTTAAATAATAATAATATAGTAAAAATCGGTGTTGTAAAATTTAATGTTAATGTATAAAAAATATATATTACTGTTAAGGGCAGAATGAACAAAGCTTAAATTTAAATACATTTTTTAATCTTTAAAATAAAGATAAATTCAATTTTTAGTCAATTAAATTTAAAAACTAAATAGTCTTTTGCGTTTGCTGGAGAGTTATTTTTTGAAGTTAACTATTACACATTCTGAAGGTCAGATTCTTTACAATTTAATAAAAAAGTTAGAATTTTGATTAGTGAAAGAGCAAGAAATACGTTACGTGAAAGTATGAATCTGTGTGTGAAAGTTGAACAAGAACCGAAGCAATCGGAACCCCAAAACGCGGCGTTTTGAACGGTCACGACTCGAACATGGAAGCAACCGGAACCCCAAAACGTGGCGTTTTGAACGGTCACGACACGAACATGACTGAAACATTATCTTCCTCGGAGGACCAGAATCGACATCATATTCCCATCGAAATTATCAGTGACGACGAAATGGCTCTCATTGAAGCTGCTTTCGCTTTCGCTTCCACTCGTTCTTGCTGCGCAATTCGTTCTTCTACTTCAAAATCACCCCTTCACAATAATGCGCTGTCCATCACCGTTGCGTCCAAAAGAAGGTTATCGAGTGGAGGTGATATTGAGGACTTACCCACCAGCAAGAAAAAGCACGTTCTTCCTGATTCCTTTCTTCGCCGCTTCAGGGACAAACGGGGTTTGTCCGTCACCGATCTTACATCTGCGGTATCAAGTTTCGTTTTTTCTAATTGGGTTTTGGCCATCACGAATTTTATGTGTTTTGAGGGAACTGGGTTACTGTGTATTTATTATTGAAAGTTGTGTGATAGGAATGGTGCCAGAAACAAATGGAGCTCACTCTCCTTGTTGGAGGGCGAAAGGTTAATCAAGCAATGAGAGCAGGCATTGCTCGCCATGCAAAGCTTGAAGAAGAGGTCGTATCATATCTTGTTTATTTCATCTTCATTCAACTTCTTACATTACATGCTCCTCTTTTACTTCTTATGCTTCTGTGTAAACATTTTCAGAAGAAGAAGAAGGAAATATGTTTCTCCCTGAAATTACTAAGATTGTCTTTCTAGACATGAGATCATTTGTATAAACTTTAGTATTTAGCTTTTCAGAAAACTTGCTTTTTAATTTATATGGAGGAATTTATTCATTTTTATATATTATTTTTCTTCTATGAGAATTTATGGAAAGTCTATCCAATTAGACGTTAAGATGATAATTATCTGTGAATTTACTCTGCTCAATCAATTAGAAATTCATAGTATTTACTATCCAAATAAATAATATGTGCACTTCCGGTATAAAGATATTTTACCTGTATTTTTCAGTCATCTATTAAAACAATGCACAAACATCTAATTACCTTAAAAGTCAAACCAAAATTGTCTATAAAAGTTTATCTTGGCAGGACATGCCTTTTAAACTCTTGATACAAAATCTTATCATACATGACAGTCATGATTGGATCACAATATGAAAAAGTCTACACTGTGAATGTAAAAATGTTTACTTTTTTATTGGAAAAATTTCTTTTACACTGATATATATTCTAATTAAATTCTAGTATAAATCTTTTAACCGATTCAATCCTTAGTTTTTTTTTCAGTAATAAAAGTTGAAACCTGGTGAGATGTATCTAAATCTGGTGGATGTTGTCCTAAGTTTTTGAGTAGGAATTTGTTGATACTGTTATGAGCATTCCATCATCTGATGGTATTGTCGTATTTTGTGAGCAATTCTTGCATGAGGTGCCCATTAGGCACCAATAAAACACTCTAGATAAGTGTTGTTTGGATGTTATCTTTTTCTTTTTATTAGTTACATCTAGTAGTCATTATGTGCTCACTCTATAACTGTCGTGTTTTTGTATTTCTGGTATTTAAATTAAACCTCAAGTGGTTCTTCAAATAATTTGGCTCTAAAAATTATTAGTGCAGGTTTTAAAACGGGTGGAAGTGAAGGTCAAATACAAAGAAGATTTGTGGGCCCTGAAGTTTCTTAATTTTATAAATGGTGTAAATCAATTACTATTTGAAGGATTGACTCGTGAACTGCCATTGTAAGTTGATGACATTTTAAGTGTTAATCTTCAGGTTCTCATCAGTTTTGATAAAGGTTGTAAACGTGTAGTTCTAACATACCAGTACAAAGTCTTGTTTTTTTTTTTTTTTTTTTTTTTTTTTTTTCTTTCTAATATAACTTCCCTGGATCTCCCCGAGAGGACTTATTTAAATTTGGACTTATTTAATGTCACTGGTTACAGTTTAGATTTCAAAGCAATGATATAATTTACTTGAAATTTACTCAACCCTTCATTGGTGGGATTTGGAGCAGTTCTGATGATGATGGACTATTCTTCTGATATCAGAATAAGCTTTGCAGAAGGTACATGGATCGTGGGAGTGATTGATGAGATTCGGATGCCATTAAAAGGAAATGATCATAATCCAATACTAATCGACACAAAGACTCGCTCTCGAGATACGCTTCCTTCTGAACCGCAACGAAGAAATGGAAGGTTTGCTTTTTCTTCTACCATTTATTTCATTCTGTAGGATGTGAAATTGCATCTTATTGCATTGGATTGAATCCTTTTGGTGTTCTTAATTTTGGCAGGCTTCAATTGATGTGCTACAAGTATTTGTGGGATAATTTGGTTGCTGATAATTTTCCTTCTGATTATTTTTTCACTTACTTTGGCTTAAACCCGCAACATAATCTATGTGAAGATCTAAAAGTGACATGTGCTGACTCTGGATTTTCTGCTTCAGTAAGTTCTTCTTTAGAATGTATTATAAATTTTTTCCATTGAGTGTTTAGTTTTTATCCGCAATCAGAAAGTGATTTGTTTACACTGAAAATATTCTGCAAAAAGTTTTAGCTAATTAGCAGTTGCAGCATGGCTTTTACATAATTTTCTTTCATCATTTTGTTATTGGCGAATGCAGACCTTGGAAGATGTGGTGAGATATTACAGAAACACATGTACGATGCTGGCCCCTGCTCATGATCAGCTGTTGTTGAGGTACTACTTAGTGACTCATTAAACACATACATGCACACACATTCACAGTAATAATGGCTTAGTTTGAGTAAAAAACTTGAAATTTTGACCCAACTCACGTGGTTGTGTTTGCTCCATGTCAGATATGAGTATCAGAAAGACCATTCACTGCTTGGTGAAGATAAATTCACATATGATCATGAGTGGCTAAAGAATCAAATGCGCTCATGTCTTGAGTTTTGGCTTGGAGAACAAGAAGCCACTTACCCTCCTGAAGAGGAACGCTGGAAATGTCGTTACTGTCAATTTGCTGCCTGCTGTCCTGCAGAAAATGATGGTAAAGCAACGATGACACCTAAAAGCGATGATTTAAACATCAAAGAACGCTAGATATCCGAATGTCGATTCTTTCATGTTATTGATAGATGCATCAATAACGGTGAAGGCCTTCCATAAGAAAAGCTTGGTATTTTATCAGAGCTTGTCATTAACCTAAGTAGGTTTACCTTAGTCATTATTTTATTCATCCATAAAAATACACTGTTGTTGTAAGTTGTAACCACATGTCAATTATTTTGGCAGCTATCTATTACATTCTCATCTTGTATAAAATAGAAAATTGGTTTTTAATTGGAACATCAGTGTAAAGATAGTATTCATCCTTTCAATTTTCCAAGGAAAAGCAGGGAACACTCATGTTTAGTGTACAAAGCTTGGAAAAAGGAAAATCCTAACATGGTTGTCATATACAAGGAATGTTGTTAACCACTGGTTTACCACTACTAAAGGCATAAAGAAAGTTAGACCGAAACATCGAGCAGAAGTAAGAGGGAGATCTGGAAATCAAGCAAAATTTTGGAAAAATTATACCGATTTATAATTAGACTTGTCTTATAAACAGATTAACTACAATTCAATTTCTTGCGGTATATGAAAACAGCGTTAATAAAATGGAAGCTGCAGCAGCAAATTCGGTACTGAAACGACAGACATACAATGAGTGAATTCAGATCGTTCGAAACCTAGAGGTTCCCCTTTCTTTGTACATGACAGTATCCAGCACAGACCAGAAGGTTCCACAATGTGAAAGAAAAAGAAAAAAATAACGTGAGAACAATACTCTTTGTATTGATTTTTACCAAGTTGCGTCAGGAAATACAGTCCCGCTAGAAAAATAGCACTAAATTATTATTTTGACATAATATATTATGCTTTTCACTACAAATTGTTTAAAGCTTTTGAACAAAAACCTCTGAAGAAACCAGTATGATCCAAAAATCAAATAAAAAGATTTTTCGGACTCTGAGCTAGTAAAGCTTACACCGCCGATATCAGGTGCCATAACATACATTAATTAGAAACAATACTTCCAACTTTGAGCTTGTCAGCAGCTAAGACATACGAGACAGGAACCACCTGTTTTGATGAATCATGCGAAATTTCCACCTCTTCAATAGATTGATCATCTTTATGTTCCACCTCGATTAGCTTGTGCTTGCTCATCCCAGTGTACATCTTTCTTCTGACCTCATTTCGTGCTTCTCTTTCAGAGAGTTTCAAATCTTTAAATTCCTGCTCAAGCTTCACTTCAGCCTCAGGTGAAAAGAATACAACCTCCCTTTGGCCGAGCTCTTCATACAATTTCTCAATTTTTGCCTTCCAGAGAATGCCCATTTCAGTGTCCATCTTGTGATAAGGAGTTTTGAGCAAGTACTCATCAATCCCACCTGCCTTGTCTATGCATCGGATGGCATGGGTGGTGACCTTAACACGAACATGACGATCTAGGATATAGCTGAAGAGCCGCTTTTCCTGGACATTAGGTTTCCAAGTTCTCCTTGTCCTGTCAAAAGCATTAGAGAAAGAACATCATTCATTCTCTCTAACATTTAAATGGTAAAAGAACTTCCTAACATAAAATTGTGCAACAAACAGACAACACCTAAAGTTCTGGACCATGTTGGGATCACCAAACAACAAAGAGATTCAACCTATAACGATCGTGCAAGAGATATTACTGCAAAAAGAACTTTTTCCATTCCATATTCGTGTGGCAAATATAAGCTACTGTTAACAGGACATATAGTTCCAAACATAATTAGTACTAACCATCAAGAAATCACTAATTTCATTATATCCCAGACTAAAGAATTTTGAAGACCAAGTTTCCAACAATGGTAGTTGATAAAAACAATGACAGGAACAGTTAAATATTATAGAACTCAGTCAGAATTATAATCACTGAAAAAAGGATCCATAAAGAGAATTTAGCCCATGTTGGCTCCATGGAGAGTCCAAAAAATTGCCAGTTTAAACTAATGATTGCAAACTGCCTCCATGGAAAATGGAATTTCCGCAATTTAACATGCATCAGATTCCAATCACTAACCAAGAGCAAAGGCAACTTGCAAATCAATCATCTCTCTTTACCCATCCAACTTTTAGGAACCCAAAGATGATTAGCTCGTTACTCTTCCAATTCTTAATCCAGAACGTTATCCTTCATTTATACCGTTGAAAATTTTAACAAAGAAGGGGTTATGCAATGGAACAGAGAGCTTAGTCTAGGGACTGCCTCTTCTAGCAAAAGCAGCCACCCACTGAGCTGGGGGATGCAAGGAAGCTGGCCTCCCATGCAAAGAGTAGAGGATTGGAAAAACACTTCAAGTCTTCATGCAAGCAATATAACTCAGAATTAATAACATTGACCATTGTCATAGTACTTATTTAAGGACTATACACACACAACAGGTATAAATCATAGGCACTCAATTAACAACATGTTCATCATGATGGATGCAAATAAGTTACTGAAATGCACAGTAAGTTTTACGTTGCACAACAGCTAATTATGTTTCTGAAAATGTGTTTTGGTAGTTCATGGGGAAACATTGATAGAGACAGATCTTGTGGCGATTCTTATAGTTCAGCTGCAGAGGATTTGTCAGGAACAAGTTGAGTAAAATGTAACAACACTGTACTTCATACCCTGTTCTGTTGTGTCCTAGTCAGAGAGAGATTTTCAGGCAGTGAGATTTTTAGGGACAGGAATATTTTCACGGCTCTATTTTGTTCCAGATTGTGAGGATCTTACCTCCTTTGAGGGATTGAAACTAGAAAGACACTTGAAAGCTGCATTTGTATCAATGCTTTAGTTTTTGCCATTAATATAATTAGGATACCTTATCCTCTTTATCCTTGAATCTCCTCCCCTTCAAACTATTTTATTCTTTTACCTAGAAACAGCTTCTTCCAAAACATCAACCAAGGACAACTCTCCAGAGTTCCCATCACAACATGAAATGTAGAATTATTACTTCAATGGGGGGAGGGATATATTCAGAAATTGATAGAGTTGGAGCAAAATTAACTAGAAGTTAGCCTTTGAGCTGAAACAAACTGGGACCATAACCATTCAATCCATATTATTTAACTAACAAAGTTATTAAACAACAGAAACTGGAAACATAGATCTAACACCAGAGGCTATAAAATGAAACTTTCCACCATGACTCGTACCAGAAACAATTAACACCAAAAAAAAAAAAAAAAAAAAAAATAGACGAAGAAGTGGATACAAACTTGTTACCGCCATCTTCACTGACACGATTCCCAAACTGAATGTGTCGCCCGGCAAAGAGACCGCGTTTGGCGCGATTCATCACAACCTTGCTTCGAGGCAAGCATTTCTCCAGCGATTCCTTTTCTCTTCGACTCAAACCATTCTCTCCCACCGTCTTCAGAATTTTCTTCATCATCTCTTTCCCTCTGAACGCCATTTTCTATATCACTCTGCACCGAGGAAAACACTTTACTCAGATTGAAAAGCTTAGAGGATAAACCACACGAATTGCGCGAGAGTGTTTTCGATTAACGGAATTTTAAATTCGGTCATTCGAGAAACTTCGAGAATAGCGTGATCAAAGAAATGAGGAACCAGACGAAGTAGTAAAAAGAATGGGAAATAACGGATTAACGTGATTGGTCGCTGAACAGAGTGCCGCCGCCGTCTCCACCGAGCGCCACCACCGTTACTTGGAGTGTGGTTGGCCAGAGAAGAAGGAAAGGAATGTAACCTGGGCTGAAACGGCACCGTATTAGGGTAAGCTTATTCATACCCGGCCCAACCCGCTACACCGAAGGTGCACCGGAGTGGTGTGAAAAGTAAAATAAAAAATAACATATTAACATGAGTTAAAAAATAATATATTTACTTAGACCTTAAAAGGAACATTGGATAAAAACTGACATACTTAGAGGAATTAATATAAAAAATGACTTAAATTTATTTTCCATAATATTAATATTAATATTAATAATTTAAATAAACTTAATTAAATTTTAAGTATCTCACAAATTTAAATGTTTTTAACTGAGAGTTTGTTAAAAAATTGTTATATTATTGTTTTTTTTTTAAATTATTCTATCATTTCACGTCTCTTCTTCTTCCAATCATTTCTAATATGTGAGTTAATGGAAAGGAAACACATAAGTTGATTGATATGTTAAAGTAAACTAAAAAGAGAAACAGAGAAAATTGTAACTCACCTCATGACCTAAAAAATATCAAATAAAAAGATAGTTACACAAAAGAAAATTGAACAGTAAATAAAACAAAAAAAAGAATTAAATAAGAAGATTTAAATTTATGAAATAATTAAAATTTAATTAAGTCATTAAAATCTATAATAAATATTTAAAATAAAGAAAATTTAAATAAAAAATAGCATTTAAATGACTATTAATATAAACATTATCAAATGATAAAAAGGAATAAATCATAGACGAATTTGTTTGTGTTTAATTTTATAAAAAAAATTATTTAATAAATAGTTTCATTTCTATTTTTTATTATATTTTCATAATTTATTTACTATAATAATAAATAATTTTTTTCTTATATTAATAAGAAAATTTTGTTTGCTTCTTAAACAAGTACTTATTTTGAAAATGATTTATCCAAAAACTTATTTTAAATTTAAATAAATTGATCATATGTTCATTCTAAACCAATCAGTGACTTGGATCCAACATACATAAACTCTTGTGTTGAACAACAAAAATTAATATAGAGAAAATTTCGGTAAGGAAACAGAGATTGAACATAGGATGCAATCTTTTAAATTAATGTCATAATAAATAGTTATATTTAAAAAAAATATATTGATGCCACCCAAATTTATCCTTTTCAAAGATATCTTTATTTATCAATCGATGTGATGTTTAAATAGCTCCAAATATTGTTTTTTTACTTTTAATATCTACAAATAGGTTTTGCTGATTAAAAAAAATCTAAAAATAAGGTTTTTTTTTGTCCATACAAATATATTATTTATTATTTTAATTCTTGTAAATATATTATTTTTACTTTATCCTACAAATATATTACTTGTAAAATTATTGAAAAAATAATTTATCAATATATCATTGGATTATATAATTAATTATTAATTTAATTTTAGTGATATAACATGTGATAATGTGACCTCATTACATTAAGTGCATCGGATAAAATTAACAAAGAAACCAAACCACTTTCTTTTATTTTTTTTTTATCAAGGACAACAAAAAACCACAAAGTATGAGAACTAAACTTTTATGTAAAAAGTAATAATAATAATAATAATAATAATAATAATAATAATAATAATAATAATAATAATAATAATAATAATAATAATAATAATAATATAAACATAAATGAGAGTTTACAAATACCCATTTCTTATTTTTAGTTATCATGATATTTAATAGTAAATCTATGTTTGGGGTTTCTTCAAGGCCGGGTATTGTTTTCGTTTCGATTATTTTTTAAATTGATAGTAGTTTTCTGCTTTAGGCATCTAACATTAACTACATATAGCGTTATTTATTTCAAGTACTTTAAATTTTAAAGAAAAATTTTATTTTTGAATAATTGATATTTAAATGGATTTGATCGAAATCAAGATAATAATGAGTTATAAAAAATCGAATATATTGTAAGTTCCATGAAAAAAATATTTTTATTAAAAAATGATTCAATTAATTAAAATAGAAAAGATTCCATAACTTTTTTTGAATAAAATGCCAAATCTTATTAAAAATATCCTTGTAATTTTTAAAAACTTAGCAAAACAGTTATGCAGAATATTATAATTTCATTAAAAATTCTGAAGAGGAAACTTACGCAACGGCTATTATTGTTGTTGTGTGGAACCCATCTGAATTCCATTACTTTGTGTAACTGAATTTATAAATGTAAGCTTGAAATATTAATTGCAACGTTCACCGACATTGGTGCATACTTTTGCAGTAAATTCAAATCCCTGTAGAGCCACTGAATAGTATATAAAGTGAACATCACATTTTTTTAAAAGATAACAATAAACCAATTTGTAAAAACTAATCCATAAATAGAACATACTTTATTATTACATTTTTATCTTCATATTAAGGTTTCCTCACCATTAAGTTATTACGTTACGTTTTTGCTTAATAAATAAGCCGAATACGGAAGGGAAATTATGACGATTTCCATACAGTTGCAGTACTTCACATGTTTGGATTCTCTGCAGCTAAATTTCTCCACAGCCACCATACTGCAAAATCTGGATCATTGATCGACCATTGCAATAAAAGTTAACAAAGAGGGAGTATATGAATTCAAAAGAGGATCTGCATTCAAAGCGAACTCTGCATTCATGCAAGGCTTTAAAATTTAATTTCTTGAAATAATTCCACCGTGAAATCCACAGGAGACATTAATGAATGCCTCATTGACATCGTCAGTGTACAATCCATAAACCAAAATTAAAAGAAAAAAACTTGCAACCACAAGCAGAATGGATAAGAGAGCAAAATTTAAGCAAACAAGGAAGAGAATACACTCACACCTGATATGGTGAAAGTTCGGCCACAAAACTCCAGACACTATACTCGGCTTTCTAAACAGCCTATATATATATATATATATATACAATTTGTCGGGAGAAAATGCTAACTCCTACAAAAATTTCTCCGACGTCCTACCTGAACATTGGATCTAACTTGTATTCCTTGAGCACATGACCAGCTTCTTCATTTCAGTTGGTTTTATTTTGTAGAAAGATGAGTAGTAAACGGAACTCAATAAAAGTCAACTGTACCAGATATAATGATGGGAGGATTGAAGTCAATTCGATTTGCTTTGCCCTCTGCAAGCAACTGTGGTAACATGTTGGCTTCCTTGGCTGCAACACCTTCAGCAGTCCATAAGGTTATATGAGGCCACGGATTTTTTGAAACTATCTTCTCACCTTCCACTGAGCCGGGACAAGCTTCGAATGCAGCCATTTTATCTGAGAAGAGTAGTGCTGCCAACTCCACCGGAACCTTTTTATTAACATAGATACCATAATCAGCTACGGCTTTGATGCCGTGACTTCTCTTATGGGCAAGAGTCAAATGAGCTCGATTGAGGTTCTCCAGATGTTTGTCTTTAAGGAATGCGTCAATCTTGGGATTACTCTCGGCCAACTGCATCATATATATTGTTGCATCAGATACTGTTTCTTAAAATTAATATAAATGCGCACGGACTTAAAAAACTCTTTCGATACACAAGGTAACAAAGCATCTTCCAATTAATGGAACTACTGAACAAAGTAACAAAGCCTCTGATACAAGGTAAGGCCTAATATCTCTCCCTAAGGAAAAATACACGGTCTAATTAGGAAGCATTTTTATAGCTTCCATCCTGCCACCTTTGCAAATCACGGCCGATAACAAAATTACTCACACCTGTCAAGTCTCTTGACTGTTGGAAATTGATAGATAAACACCAGTTAATTATATTGCCACCAAAAGAAAATATACAGTAATTTTCTGCTTGTTCACAATCTCCACCCTCACCCAAAAAAAAAAAAAAAAAAACCTTGACTCTCCTTAACTTAAAATATGATTTGTTTTGTCATTCAGGCTGTGTGTCTCTTCAATGCCCTTATAGTTACAAATCAACAATTATACTGAGCAGAAACAAGTAAGTTTGAGTATATATAACAAAATGCAAGTAGAAGAGTAAATATTTCCATTACTTTATTGAGGGCGCCTTTGATTTCAGTTACTGGCATAGTGAGAGCAGCAAAAACAATGGTACCAAATTTCCTTATTTCAGTATCTGGTGGTGTGTAATCTCCCTTAGCAATGTTTCTCAACTGTTCCAACACCTGCTTGACAGCAAACTCAAACGGAACCTGCAGACGTTTTGAGGAAATTAATTAGCACTAAAATGTTATTAAAATGCTAAATATTGATAACAGTGGACAAAAAGAACTGGGAAAAAGGCCTAGATGTACTAACCTGAATAGAATTAAAATACTCAGCATTTCCGGCAAAAATATCCCGTAACTGTTTCTCCCATTTTATCCATTCTTTTGCGTAGGATCCTTTGGTAGAATCTAATCTATCAAAACAATGATCAGTTAAGATTGCCAGCTTCTCGGTTTAGACCAGAGAGGGGCTAAATAGAGTTAACAGAAGCCAGTTGACATATTGTTGTCAACCTCAAGATAACAGATATCACAAGTCATTTATATTTCAATGACAGCTAAGTGAACACCGTGGGATAGAAAAATTACAGTGCATTACAGCACTATGAATGTTGGAGGGAGACATGGGTGAGGATATACCATATAAGCCCAGGGCAAGGACTTTGCCATAATCAATAGAAAAATTCTCTAGACTTGACAATTCAAATGAAGTTTGACCAACAATTGAATTAAAGATATGAGATTGCAGTTTTATCTTAAAACACAAGCAAGAAGAAAACACTTTCTGCATCTTAAAACAAATTTCCGAGTTTGAAAGAGTGAGGCGCTGAAAATTTCTAAAGCTCTGGTTGGGCTGATTCACAGATAGGTGTTCCTTCACTTTCACTGCAACTTCTATGCATTTCAATCATATTACATCCCACCAAAATACACATAACGGAGATGGAAAAAGGTCATAAATCCTATTCGTGGTTGTTGTAGCACTTACTGTATCCGCTACACACTTAAACATCTCAAATAAAGAACGGTATAATAATTTTCAAGCATCCAAGTGAAATATCTTAAAATTGACCTTCCATGTCTCTTGGTGTGAAGTTTATACAAATCAATTCCTTCCTCCAAAATGGACTGAACGGGCTCCGGAAGGGGATTCCTGCACATTGGGAAAAAAACAAATAAAATGTTAATAAGAGAATATATGAATTCAATCTGCTTCAGACTCCCAGTGAGCTTTCCATTCATAAATAATGATGCATACAGTTCAAGTTATCCCATAACAACAGTAAATCGTCCGCAAAAAGCAGATAGAAGTTATTTCAACACAGATGTCAAAAGAAAATGTTATATACGTCACTATACCATGGCATCTTTTCCTCCACTTCTTTAATCTCCCTATTTTCTCTTCAAGTTCCGTTAATTATATGTTTTTATTTTACATCATATGTCCAATAATGGTATCAAGAGCTTACTTCCTATGGGCTATAAAGCAAACTCCTCATTGAGTGCAAATACTATATTGGATGATTTATTTTTCGATCAATTGCGGTGACAATATGTCTTCCAACAATTCTTTATCTATTATTCCAATGTTTAATGAAGAGAACTATCACATTTGGACAGTCAAGATAAAACGTTTATGAAACATCGTAATATTTGACACTAATCCACAACCGTTGAGATAAATCCTTCTATCCCTCAGCTTAAAGCTTATGAAGAGGAGATAATTATAAAACCATTACTTCTTGTATTCAGGACTTGCATGTCAAATTTTTACCAAAATCATGAACTTGGTATTAGAGATATAAATTAAACATTCAGTAATTAAACTGAATGTTAGTTATCTGGTTTTCCTATTTTCTGCAAAGATTGGTGTGTAACTCTTGAGCCTATATATGATCAACTTGTGTCTTCTTATTCAGTGAAATAATAATTAGTTCTCTTTGTTAATCCTTTCTTTGTTTCTTCTCATAACAAAATTCTGATATGCTATTGTGAGCCAAAAATTGTTCTGCAATGGTCAATTCATGCTCCCTCCCTTCGGCTTCCCCATTCTTTCCCAATTCTATAGCTGAAAAACTTGATGATTCCAATTATCTTCAATGGAAACAACAAGTTGAACAATAAATCTAACCAACAAAGAATGGGAAGTGCAAGATCAAATGTAGAGTTCATTATGGTAACTAAGCTGTGTTTAAATTGTATAAAACAATGAAAAATACAAGGAAAAAGATTCGCTAAGTGCAGCGGGAAAGCAAAGGTTTACAGTCATTCATATATTATAATTTAATCATATTTCCAGTCGACATAAGATCTTCAATACATCCCATTACATCTAAGACTAGATATCTTGAACATAGAGCTAGGCAGGAACAAAATAGTGGGTGACAGACCCTACAAACATGACTACGATAAGTTTAAAATGACTCTAATACTGTCTCAAGAAAGTAAAATTTTTCTAGTTGATATGGAATCTAAAACAATGATAAACAAGAAAATGCAGAAAAAACATTGACACCTGTAAATAGATAGTAATAACATGATAGTACCTATCAGATTTCAGTAGTGGCATCTTCACAAGTGACCCAAAACGTGCAATTAAATCACCCTCAAACTCTTTACGGTTCTGAAAATATTGGAAGTATCAGTTTAGGAAATACAAAAATATAAACAAATTGCAGTAACAATAAAAAAGAAGCATTGTACCCTGCCCTCATAAAGATGATAAAACATTAGCAGCACATAGCCAGCATTTGGAGATGCTTTGTCAAGATTTCCCTTGGAAATTTGAAATAATCAAATAAAGTCAGGGGTTGGTAATAAAACTTTCGGAAAAATATATCCAGAAAAAAAAAAAAGCAATAAATACCGGATGATTGACTCGTTGAAGCACACGAAACATGAAAATAGCTAATGAATCAAGAGAAAATGGATTTGAATCAGTTCCTGCACATTAAAATAGAGAGATGAAAACAAATGAAATCCTTCTTTAGCAAGAAACATTTGTATTAGATAAGGTACCAAAAATAAGTCAAGTTCTTAACTACCGAGCATTAGCGTATGAGAATATGAAGCTAAATTAAGCCAAGTTTTTGCCACCAAGAAACATGGCACAGATGTTCCTTATGTACCCAAGCCAGATCACTATCATTTAAATTTTTTTTCAAATTTTACTCAAAATAAATACTGAGCAAGTTATAAGGGACTAAAGCATATCAAGTAAAATCTTCCAAGTTTATGATGTGAAAAAAGACATGCTGTTCCTTATATTTAACAAAATACTAAAAGACTAGTCAATACAAAGAATTCAGAACTGACAACAATTATTACCTTCACATTCAGATACAACCGGTACAGCAGATGCCCTGGTTTTGTGACACATATCTTCTATCTGCATATTTAACAAGTGTGACTAGGTTAATTTATAGAAATTATAATAAGCAAATGATACAAAGTTGATAGCCAGACAATAATGCTTCCAGATGTAGACTAACAAATCAAAAGCAAAAAAACAAGTGATTTCTCTCTAATTAAAGTATTACTATAATTTTAGAAGTAACACTGTATATCCCTTGCAGCAGCATGCTCTAACCTTTGATGGAGGCAACTTCCATCCCCCTAAACTTTCTTTCCTTGTATAACACACATTTCTAAAATGAATACTTTTTTCATACCAACACCTAGAAAGTGGGTTTAACAATGTCCAGTTCTTTTTGGCTGCAATGTTGACTGAAGATGATACTAAAAAAATTATGCATTTGTGCATAGCAGTCAATAATGGTTTTCAGCTGCCACTGTGTCACTAAGTCGTGTTGCGGCAATTGCCCACCATGGCCTGTGCATCACAAATTGTTTTGCAGCTGCAGTCAGTGCAGCCTACAAAACCCAAACTCTGACCTTGTTTTCTGTGGTTTCCCACCCATTTTTTGGTGACGAGGGAGAATTCCTTGATTCCTATTCTTTCGGTACATGAAGTCCGTTCGGGTTGAAACCCATATTCACTTCATTAACTTCATTGAAAGAAAAGGATTTATTTCCAGGTATCTTAACATCTGTCTTAGACAGACCAAGCTATTTTCTAGCAACCCAACGGTATACCAGCCAACCCAACTCGTTTGCCCCTACTGGTTCCCTCTTCACAGATGTGTATCACTCTAACTCTCCCACGAGCACTTCATGGCTCTCTGCTCTGTTTTTGCCAACTTTTCATCCCTGTGTGTTCTCCCTCCTTGTGTTTAGACTATAATATTTAATTATTGATAATGAGTATGTTTCTATTTTGAGTTTCTTCAGCATTTATATTTGTAGAGTTTTAATCATCTACCTGAACATGTCATTTTCGTTATAGCAGTTATCTCATTGTAGATAAATTATCCATGAGCACTTATGTAGGAGAAGAAAATAAGGGAAAATGAAATAAAAATCTCAATAAGCTTAAATTAGCTTATGCACAAGTTAAAATAAACTTTTAAGAAAACTAATGTAAGGATTTATACAAACTAGTTAATGCACAAGTTAATTTTAACTTTTGCAAAAACTTTTTTTCTTTTCAGATAAGTTTATCTAAACAGGCGCATAGGACACATTTGTTTCAGTTATCTTCTATTCCTGGAAATACGAAGAAGGAATACATATTCCCATGTTTGTTAGATGGTTACCAACAGTAACTCGGGTATCTTTACTTCTAGGAAACTTATATTCGCATGCTTTAGGTACTTTTCATTCGATTGATGAAGGGGTGGGAAAATGGAATTCCCAAGAAAAGTTATTTAATTCTTACATTTATAAATTTCATTTTTATTTAAATTGTTTTGAATTTTAGAAAATATTACTAGAAATAATCAAATATAACCAAACACCTTTTTAGATATACTCTAAGGAATAATATTCCTAGAAATATGATTTTCGGGAAGTAATATGACTCCATGAAACAAACACAGCTAATTATGCAATACTTTGTCATAACATTACAATATCCCAGCCATCTAATGGACACAAAATACCACCGCAATAAGATATTAGTGAATAGAAAATCGAATTTCAAATCAGTGAAATACTTTCTAAGGATTTTAAGTCAAACATAATTCTAATTTTATTTTGTTTCATCATGTAAATTGAAAACACTCCATGGAAGAGAAACTGATTAATTATTAGATGTGTCAATTTTACCATTGAAAAATACTTAACCAAATCCTACTAAACAAAAGGGGACAAACGTCTAAAGAGAAACAAATAGGGAGACCGAAGAAATAAATGCAGTAAGCCATAATGAAATTAGTTTGAACACTAACCAGTCTCCAAACTTCTTCATTTGGGGCATTCTTGTCAGCAAGCATTATTGAATTAGGTTTCTTTCTGCGCTCTTCAGCCACCTTCTGCCAATATTTTCCTGTTGATACTCCACAATACTCCATATTAGTTCTGAGCAGAACTGACCTGATAAACATATGTTCATTCTAGAATAGCATGCCTTATGAATCCCAATTTAAGGTATCTATCACTGCTTAAGCAGTTAATTGTAAAATTTAACAGATAATAATTCTACTGAAATTTATAGCTTTTATATATAAGAGCACTGGAGCAATGAACCATATAATATGGATACGAATCATGTTAAGAACCTCTGCAATTTAAGCACCATTATAAACAGATTTGCAAGAAAAACTACCTTTAACCAGGTCACCCATGAGACTATGAACTGGTCGAGCATCTCCTAGTCCTCCTTCGGCATTTAGCAATTCTTTGCAAAGGGAGGACTTAGCACAACCAGGTATTCCTGGAAGTTTGGTCAAATATCTTCAAGATGAGTCTTAAACATAAAAAATCAAACACTGGGCTGTCAGCTATTAAATGAAACTGTGCTAATTATGGGTAAACCACCGGTATCTAGTGTGTAAACTACACCTACAAGATTCAGCAAAATGAATAATGCAGAACCTCCACTGTAAACCTCATTAAAACAATTTCCTTGAAACTCATTCAATTCAAAATATACAACCATATTTACTTTCTTTTATTTTGATTGGATTCTCGAAGTCTCAAACAGAAAACGTAAGAGCCTAAAAGGCTTGGAACTGTAAGTTAACTCCAAATCCTAGTGTTCTTGTAGTGATACTGTGGCAGGAGGGATATTAAATTCATGGACAATTCATCACTTCTGTCCTAACCACGTATTGATTTGATCAAATACTAACTTCAGATTGTTTCCCATTAAACACCAACTGGAAATTATTTCCCACAGTAAAGAGTTCATGAAACAGAAAAGCAGTCAACCCTTGAACTTGCCGACAATTTATATTGCCTCACCAACTCTAGCATAAATGGTGAACTACTCTAAATGATCACACTTAAAACCTTGTTTATAATTCTAATTACTCAATTTAAGGTCTCATGATCTTTCAATGGTTTTGTAGATGATGAACATGCAAATATAAATCTAGTTGTTGGGAATAACTACATTCACAGTAAAATGATTACCAGGAAAGAATACAATCAACCCTTCATATTTTGGAACTGTGTCTTTGACTGAGATATTAGGCCCTGGCAGTGCTATCTCACGCTCTGCCACAAGATCACCTTCTTCATCCTGGCCTCCCTCAACAATAGCCAAGAAATCTTCGGTTCTAACTAAATTACCAGCAGAACCTATAAGAACTTGGTTCTGTGGACTACGTTTTGCAAACTGTTCAAGAAAAGGTTCCGCTTCACTTAGATATGTTGATGATGACAGTTGCTTATTTCCACACTTCCTTCGTATATACACAGCCCTGTAAGCAGAGAAAAGAAAAGAACCTAACCAAATACACCACCAAAGTACGAGAAAGAAAAATAGGCAGGCAGGCAGAAGGAAAGTGAAAAGGACTCTTTGGCTGAAAGTCCAAACTCATAGTTAGAGGGAATCGGGAGGAATGATTCAGGAACTACCATTCATCAAGCATCTTGCTAAGTTCTCTCTGCTTTTCTTGAGAGGTTCCCCAAATTTTCATTTGTCTACAAAGTCAAAAAAACAAATAATCAAACAAAAAGTCTAATTCAGATTACATAACGTTGGATGACAAGCATAAGGTAGATAAATAGGAAGATGATTTGTAAATGGAGGAAGGCATATATTTAAGATTAATAAAGGCTTTGTTTCCATGATTTGTTAAAATTGTTCAAAAAAGTTTTTTTTGGGGTTAGGTTAGGGGTTAATTTGTCATACTCAAGAGTTTACACACCATAAACTCAACTCATCTTACAAGTTTACCTAATATAAATATATTTTAAAATTCCTACAAGTAAAATACGTATGAAGCATAATACTTGTAACACAACAATAATCCAACATTACAACTCCATAATAAAGAAAAATAGATCATATTTAAAATGAATAAGTAAAAAAATTACATATTTTGTCCATGGTGAAAAATGTCTATACCACATGGTTATTTTATTCTCAATCAGATCACAAAATTACAACACCAAAGCAAGGTTAAAATATGACAATCGCTTTGGCAATCCCTATAGATCACCATACATTCAAAAGTTGCCAAAATTCTAACAATGTGTTATCAAACTACATTCTTAACCATCATTATTCATATGACTACTTTAACCATTTTTAAATAAATCCAAAAATTCAAAAATAAAACAAAATTGCCACAAAAAAGAGACACAATGAAACCAAATCACATAAATGGATTAACACGAATCAAGAGGAACCTCAACATTCCCATCAACAGAGGTGCAAGTCTTGTCTCTTTCACAGTGCTGCTTGAGATCCTTGGCTAAGGTTTGTCTATGACAAAGACGAGAAAAGAGAGGAAAAAAACAAAGATGGAGAGGTTCAATTGGTTCATCAGCAGCCTTCAATGGTTTTGATAGAATCTTCAGCCTTCAACGGCTTTGTATTCAATTGGTTTGTCTGTCTTCAACAGAGAACAAAAAAATGCAAAACAAATTCGAAAACGTACTGTGCTCTAAAATTTTGAGTTAAAAATGTGCCTCAAAAAGGCCAAAATAATCACTTTGGTAAAAAGGATGGCTTTTCATGGTAATCAAAAACATGACCTTAAAAGTGTCATTTTGTTTGAGCCTGCTCAAGTTACCACTTCCCCTGTGCAGAAATGATTCTGCAACCATTTTGGCTCGCCTGAAGCATATAGTATTAGTGTTGTACACATTCATTTTTTCAACTGAATGTTGGGAGTTAGTGTTTTTGTTTTCTGTTATGTTTTCCCATCCGCTTCCAGATTTTTCCAAATTCAATAGCTGAAAAACTTGATGATTCCAATTATCTCCACTGGAAACAACAAGTTCAACCTATGATAAAGTCACACAGACTTCACTAATTTGTTGTAAATCCTGTGATACCTCCACGTTTCCTTTCTGATGATGATCATGCCAATGGAACAATCAATCCAGCATATGAAGAATGGGAGGTTCAAGATCAAATCTTGCTTTCTTGGGTTCAATTGATCTATCAAAGACTATCTTGTCTCACGTTCTTGGAGCTGTTCATTCTCATCAAGTGTGGGAACAGATTCATGATCACTTTTTTACCCAAACCAAGGCCCGTGCCAAACAGCTGCACACTGATCTTCGTGCACAATCTCTTGAAAACAAGACTATGAAGGAATTCATGGGACAGGTTAAGTTATCGCAAATTAACTTGCTGGAATCAGTTGTTCTGTCAAGAATGATGAATATATTGATGCTATTCTTGAAGGTCTTTCCCCAAGAATATGCTCCAGTTATTTCTATTATCAAAAACAAGTTTGAAACACCTACAATCACAGAAGTTGAGGCTCTTCTTCTTGCCAATGAATCCCGCACTAATCGTTTTTAGAAGAAATTTTTCCCTCCTTCGGTAAACTACTCTAATTCCTATGAAAACCCATCACCTGCAAGATTGCAAGTTTGCAGCAACAATTTTTGTAAAAATTTCAATTGCTCTTTTTCTGATCCAGGTGCTCGAAGTGTGGTGGGCATTTTGCCAACTTTCAATGTCGAAAGTGTCTCAAATATGGGCACACCACTGATATTTGTTTCTGCTGTGTTGATTCATCCTATCAACCTCATGAATCACTTGTCCAATATGACCCTACAACGCATCAACCACTACAGCTTTCTTCTAATTAGTCTACCCAATCTTCCAAACCCAAGACCTGGGTCAATCCAGCCAATGAACATACTCAACATCATTCTAATCAAGATATCCCAACCCAAGTGCAAGGATAGTAAATTCCTCAGCCCTAGAAAATAATAATTCCAACTGGATACCTGATTCAGCAGTTTAATCATTTTCAAGGGCCTGATCAGATCTATATTGGTAATGGTGAAGGTCTGAGTTTTTGGTTCTGGTTCTTCATGTCTCAAACCCTACTAAGCCTAATTTCTCTCTATAGTTGCTGACCTTACTACATGGTGCTTCAGTTACCAAAAGCTTGCTTAGTGTCAGTAAATTTGCTCTTAATAATTGAGTTTACTTTTAGTTTTTTTTCCCTATTCTCAAGACTCAAGAATGTTCATCTCAAGTCAAGTCAAAGATTCCTCAATTTTACACTACTACTGATTCAGCTGGTAATTCTGAGTCTGTTGTAAAAGTTTTTTTTTTTAATCTAGCAATTTGTGGCATACTAGATTAGGTCATCCAAATGCTAATGTGTTGAAACTTGTTATGACACATTGTAAAATAAGTCCATCTAACAAAACTGTGGACTTTTGTTCATATTGTTGTGTTGGCAAATCTCACTTATTACCTTCTTCTCCATCTGAGACCGTTTATAATCATAAATCAGGAAATTCTACTAAATAAAACTTGATTTTGATAACCTTGGTGGTACATCATGAGGTACTTATGTTATGTAGCAGAAAGGAAAAAATAAAATTAAGAATTAGCCTACTAACATCCTTCAACCCCAATTTGGCAGTTGTGGAAAGTTCAAAATTTAAAAACGCTTTCCATTATGTCGCTGTTTACTTATGAAGCCACTGTTCATGCTTAAAAAACTAACCTAGACCTAGTAGAGCAGTCACATAGAAAACACATCATTCATGCAGCAGAAAGAGTGATGTTGATAAAACAAACTGCCCAACTGTCAACACATGCACATCGTTCTCAAACATAGACCATGAAAATTTTGACTGGAAACATACATGAAGTGCTATATGCAGTTAGCCAATAATCCAGAGATAAACTTGTTAAATATAGCAAAGCAAAAAATCAGCTAAAAACTAGATTTCAGTTCTCAAGTGCAACCAACACACAATTTACCTGAGGTAATAAGCCTTGTAAGCACCTGGACCTTCTTTGAACAGAATTGACAGGCCATTTCGAATGAGAAAGGTTCGCAACTGGGGCAATGATAAAAAATAAGAATAAGAATAAAACATAGTTATTAGATTCTTATAATACACAATTCAAATCCTACCATTGGGTATATATTTGGCTACCTTCTGATTTATATAAGTTAAATCTCAAATGATTTTTAATTTTACGATGCACGAATAAATCCATACAATTTTGTATCAGTATATGAATCACACAATTCAGTGATTCATTATTTTTTTCTTTTTTATACTTTCCTTTCACCAATTCTCACAAGAAATTGAAAAGTCGTTAAGCTTAAATTGTTAAATGAAAAGGAATTGGAGTGTCACTCCTAAAATATTATCCAATTTAACTCTTCCACCACTTTATTTGTCACTCTATTTGGTTATTTCATTGCTTCATTTTCATCCTTCTGAAACAGTGGCTTCACAAACTCAAATATAACTAGTAACTTTGTGTAATGAGGCCAATGTTTTAAGTCGTTTTTATCTATTTCTAGTATAAAATTATAACGTTAAACACTATATATCATCTACATTATATGTTTGAAGCTATTTCAGTATCTGAATCTTACAATTCAGTACAAATTATGATTCATGATTCAAAAATCAGCTTAGCAATTTACAGTTACAATCTCATTTGTTAGCCTAGTTAAAGCCGTTAGTATCTAATAAGACATCATTCTTGACAAAAGAGCAATCCTAGTAATATCAAAAAAAAAAATGAGAAGAATTTATAACGTATGAAGAAATGATTCAGAAACACCGTATGAGGATGTTCATAAAAGGTAAGTAAGATGCTTCATGGATTCAAAATATTAAAGCATATAAGGGGACCCTTCCTGAGAGACTTTGTTTAGGCTGGTATTTTGAGCACATTAAAGCATTGGTGTCATCAATAGTTCCAACACAACAGATTAGCATTGCTTTGCAGCTTCTCTCCCGTGTCCCACCCTTAAGATGATATTTTTGTAAAACTATTGGATTACATAAAATATATATTAAGCAAAAAAAAAATATTAAGCAAAAAACACACAAACTATATTTTGTCACTTGACAAGTTTAAAATTATAGGATAGAACAGATACAGTATATTATAATCTCCAAACAAATAAGATATGGTCTATGAGATACAATATCACCATATAACAATATTATTTTATTGATATAATTTCATATTTCAAAAATGGATGTATACCTTATATGTAAGAAATTTCAATTTGACCATTAAATTTGCATCTTCATCAGCAAAGTCATCTTTCCCAGAGCTGTAACTACCAGTTTCATTTACACTGCTACTAGAAATTTCAGCAGCTGTCTCCTTGTTTGCTTTAAATAAATTTATGTCAACAAAAAAACCTGGGAAAATTAAGGAGTCAGAAACTTGTACGAATCAATAAGAATAAGAAATTTTTTTATTAAATTTGAAATCACAGAAATTTGGTTTTGCATAAAAGCAATTTGACCATCATGGGTTCCCAACCTTGAATCTGTTCTAGAGTTTATTATCTTATATCTTGGAGTTGTCTTTCCAATAAGAGAAATAATTTTCATTCTCCTTCTATGAGAATGTATCCATTGGAATACTTAAAGGGTCAGTTTTAGGGTGTAGGCGAAGTAGAAGGAATGGACAAATATTACAGCTGTATAGAAAAATAAAATCAGGTTCTGTTTCTGTTCCTGTGTAGCAGGAAAAAGCAAGATCTGGTTCTGGTATGAAGTAGGCTACTGGACAATCATTTATCTTGTATAAAGTTGGGGTACCCCTCATTTAATATACTTTCTTTCCAAAACAAAAAAAGCACCAAATATGAACAAAATGAAACTATGTATAAAATTTTATGCCGTGTTGTTGCACAAGCTAGTATACCACAAGCTTCAGCTTAAGCAATAGAGTTGATATAATGAATGCAACATATGCTCTATATCCCCAGATTTTTCATAATTTAAGTTTGCCCCTAAAGTTGAAATTTTCTTTCAAATCAAATGTATAATATGTTAATGAAAATTATCCACAGGATTAATAATTTATTCCAACTTCTCTATTGCTGCTTGGGAGAGCATATTATCAAGACATGCCTTTGATTTGCGTATTTTGAATTTCAGAGTAATTAAATAAATTTGGATGAATGAAACTAGTTTAGTGCTTTTCACTTTTTTAACAGTCAAAAATCAACTAAGCAACGTCAATTAACTTCAATTTCAAAATTCATGATCCATAGTCGATGAAGGTTAAACTGTCAAATATACATTTTCTATATAACCATCTACATCACTCAACAGCAGCTATCAAATACTAAAGGCCTAAATAAAATAGCAAAGACCAGTACATACTTATTATTGGCAACATAATTAACAATATATTGGTTGCTCAAAGGGAGATGCAAGCATTAGCTAAAATGAATAGGATATTTGAAAATTGAATGGAAAGTAAAGCATTTACCTCGATATAATGGCCATAATCCTGGTTTAAGCCTGAAAATGCCAAACATTCAAAACTCAAAAGGATTCAGCAAAATTTTTATGTAAAATGTTGAAGGCTGAAATAGAATATTTAGAAGATTAAACTATCTGATTATTCAGGGAGAAAATAAAAAAGTAGACCTCATATCTTTCTGGTATCGCCGAAAACCAGAATCACTGTGTACATGAATGACCATTTTATAGAAAATATTGTCACTTGACATGGCATCAACCTTGTGGAAGTTATGATAACATTTGAAAGCAGCAGGGTAGCGTTTTTCCCTCATCAACCGAACAACTTCCTGATTCCAAATCAAATCAAAGCTGTGGTTACAATGACAAAATGGAAGACCATAAAGCATTGGATTTATAAAAGGTGTAAGAATAAACTGCTATGGAAAATTACAACACTAAATAAGAATTGGGAGGTCCTTTCACCCGTGCACTGAGAAAAATAATAATGATCGAAAACTATTCAAGTCTAAAAGGAAAAGAATATTATTATACACTTTCACACACAAAAATAATTTATAGAAAGGATGATCTGTGAACTATGTAATAAATTGAGGAAATATTTGTTGTTTAAGGATCAGGAATGCAAACTTGAACAAAATTGAATGCATGGAGTTTGTGGAAATTAGCATAACTTCAAGTGTAAGGTTAGGATATAAGAAAGTCTAAACTGACCTGCAACTTTTTAGTTGAATAGTCTGCAGGATGGGCTTGTAAAAACTTTGAAAGAACAGATCTGTCCACGTTTCTTGAATGATAATCAGCACCATCAGTCCCAAACCAATCTGACTGGCTAGGACAAAAAGAAGTACCAACACTCTCGAGAAGTGCTTTTATTTGCTGCAAACATTCCAAATAAGAATACCTTTAAGTCTATCTGGATTTGTATATTCTAACTTCTGCTCCTATATAATCTTGACATTTTAGAGATACTCTACACCCTGAACAAAGGGAATGCTGAACCCATATTTCCTGCTTGACAGGGTCCCACGTTATCTTTGCTGGTATTGAAATGTGCTATAAACTACTTTGGAAGAACCCACGTCTACCCCATGAATAACAATTGACAACTTCTAATCAAGGTAATGCAGTTTACTCTGTACCTGTTTTTCATCATGTCTATTTGCTGCACATATTTCCCTTAGACTTGGTCCGAAATCAAGGGCCGCTGAAGGAGAAAGGAAAAATCATATATTTTTTAAATTGCAATATATACTTTGACCAATATCATGAGTTTCAATATCTGAAACTTTACATTAGAAAAAGATCTCACTTTGCTTTGAATAGGCATACTTGAACTTATTACGTGTACTATGATCTCAAGCTTTAGCGTGTCTAATCATATCTCAACTATCAAGAATATATGACATGGCATAAAATAACAAGGCTATCAACTACCAAAATCAGAGTAAAAATTATTTTGACAAATACACGTACCTCCATCAGCAGGCGGAGGAGGAAATTCTTTCAAAGTTTTCTCTATATGGTTTGAACTATCATGACTTACAAGACGAGCCACAAGACCTTCTAAAATTTCACCTTGGGCCTTTACATGGTCTTTCGAACCTGCAGTTATCAAAACATGTGTACATTTTAGTGACTTTGACAATAGTTCAAACAGAAAATTGAGTTGCTAAAAGAGACAAAAAAAAAATAAAGAAAATGAAATACTTAAATTAAAAAAACACAGTGCAGAAATTGAAACAATAATACATACAAACCTATGTGTTAGAGATACAATGTTGACTAGAGATATGACCTAATTATAATATATTGACGGATTTAAAACTCACCTTACAAACCAATTTTGTTATATTGAGTTAGGTTTAAAATTTACTTTCAAAACATTATGGCAGATTCAAACTTCAAAAAGCAAATGTAAGTAGAATATCAGTTCATAAATGGAAGCAGCAAATGTAACCACTGGTTACTAACCACCCCAAATTGATTTCAGAAGGATATTATTTGCCTATGGTAGAACTAAAAAAGTGTGAGGGTGAGAGATGCTTAATCTATCCAAAAGAACCATGCGAAGCTAAAAAATTTTACCTGGTACAGAGATGTCTGCAATTTCATCAAGAGCCTTGCATACAGACGTTGCAGTACCCTCCTCACATAAGGCATCATACGCAGCAAAGAAAGAAGTGGCTGATTTTCTACATTTACATAAAGCCATGAAAGTGAAACCAAAACTTACTCATGTTCTTGGAGGCTTCAAATTATATTAATGATAAAAGTTCAAGTTAAAATGTATGACCGAAAATAGCCAAAGATAGAAGACTTTCATCAAACATATTATATAGTTATTCAAAATATACTTGGATATAACTATGAAAATAAAAAAAAAAAATCAACCACAGAAAAAGAACCACAAGAAACATGTGTCCAACTTCTAAAATTCGTGATAACACTAAACCTGAGGTAATTATTGTTATAGACCACCCCAATAATGCTCCAAGTCAAAAAGTTTACCAATATAAATAGAGAAGCTGAAGTCAAACTTCCAAAAAAAATTCTACAAAGAATACCGAAAAAAAACATCATACTCCAATCTACATTTTCTGTATCTCCAAAATCGGACCATATTGAAATTAGTACCTCGAAAAAATTCAATATTTTTAATACCTAACATAATAAATATGCAAACATGTTCCTCAGAGTAACTTTACTACTCTTGGATAAATAATATTGACATGTAATCATCCTAGTCAGATATTGGGAAGTATGCTGACATGTACAACTACTAAGATTATCATGTCAACACCATCAATTCAAAAGTACCAGAATAATTGTCAGGACCAAATTCACATATTCATTAAACGTTGAGTATCAAAAACACTGGAAATTTTTTGGAGGTACTAGTTTTAATGGGTCAATTTAGAAGCTACCAAAAACTTATTTAACCCATCACAAAATAATAAATTCACAAATAAAAGGTATTTATTTGGAAGACAGTTTCAAATGATCCACCACTTCTTATGAAACCCTAGTTATTTCAGTATATCACCATTTTAAAATGCCAAATTTTAAACAAATACAAGCAAATTTGCAGTATGTCAAGTAAGAAAATCCTATATTTTTAATTAAGAAAAAGAAACGTAGATGTTCACCTTGTTGAAAACAACCACACATGATTTGTTGGAAGGCGCCATTTTCGACAGAAAGCTATTATCTCAGGAGTTGAATAGAACTTTGGCTTTCCATTGCCCAGTTCAGTAACTGCCGTAACTACCGCTGCCCAGATTAAATTAAACCCAATGAATATCTCACATGAAAAACACCAAATGAAGAAAAATATTTGAACAGGAATATAGAAATTGGAAGCATTATTTGCTTCCTAATGTGGTAGAACATTCCATGGCAAGAGTTAACTCTTAAGAGTTTCACTCCCTTTTAAACTCCTGGTCCAGGAGAAAACTTTGAATAGTGTGGATCAGAAAGATGCAACAATTACTAAAAGATCTAAAAGACAGATCAAGTGTATGAAAACTACAATTACTACACACTACTAAATATTAAAAATTGCAATTGAAGCTATAGCTTATAACCATACAGCTAGTCTATACATCGCTATAATATCCTTACAATTTAATATCTGAAATCTGACAGCCATGACAGAATAATTTGACCAAAGCTTTAAATTTTATACATAATATTTTGGCTGATTAGTAAAAATCAGTGTGTAGTCAGCAATAGTCTGAATTCTATTTTCAGATCTGTACCTACTTTTTCAATTGAACTAATCAAGTAAAAGAATTTTACCATAATCTTCTTGGGGACGCTGTCCATGGTCTCCAAGAACAGCAGTTACTAGTTCCATTGATATGCACATGTGGTTTCTCTGAAAGAGAAGGTAAAAACAATATTCATTTCATGAACTCGAGCATGAATTAAAAGTAGAAGTTGAATAAATGCAGTAAGAAAATCCTGCACTAGTATCAACTTGTAGTTAACAAGGTGAATACAATTAACAACCACGTGAACAGGAAGCGATTGTTTGAAGGAATGAGAAATATTAGTCAAAATTATACACAAAATGCAAATATGCCTAGTTCAAAAGGCAAGAGAAACAGAAAACTAGACGATCATCAACCAGATGTTGAAAGGGTGCCATATTAGGTATAAGCTTATGTTGTATACATTTTTAACATCAATGGGGGGCGCCTAAATTCTCAACAGATAAAGAGTAGAAAACAATGGTAAATATTACAATTAATGTGGCTTTAAAAAATTCTCCTCAAGCCACAATAAATTAAACACAGACACCCTGAATTTTGAAGATAAATTAAAAGGTCTGAATGTACACGAAGTGAACAAATGTTTAGGATAAGATTATAGCAATCTTTCACTAAATTTATTAGAACATGCTAAAGCAAAATTTATAAACTGAAAAAATTCACTTCTATAAATTTGATCTATCCTTGGAGATGCTTTCGCTAAACACTACTACCATAGAATCTTATAGATGCTATTAAATCCAATCCTCTTTGTTCTTTATTCAGATTTACCTCAAGAAAATTATTGAATTCAGCCTGCTTTTTTGAAGCTTCAGTTCCCCATGCCTCACGAAACATCCGTCCAAGAACAAATACACCAACAGCAGTATATCTGCACAAAGAAAAAATGGTACAACAGATAAATACAAAAGTGACTACATAAAACAAGACAATAAAGTAAAATGTATTCGGAAATATAGAAAACCACTGCAATTATACTCCTAGCAAATCATTTATGTACAAATAAAGAAGTTTCCCATGCCACAACATTTCACCATTAGATGAATTACTGCATGACCATGTTCACAATAAAGGAAAAAAGAAAATATCAAGCATAAGCTAAATGAAAAGGAAAACATAAAGGAGACAACATATTTCCCAATAAAGACAAGATCTGAATTACTGCATGACCATTATTTACAATAAAGCAAAAAAAGAAAATACCCAGCATAGGCTAAATGAAAAGGGAAACATAAAGAAGGCAAGATCTGGCTTGATCATACATATTTCCGAAACTGTTTTTTGCATAAGCTCCACCCTCATGACCCGCATACATAAAAAGAGAGCCAGAGTGTTTAAGTGAAACCTGCACGAGCAGGACAATAAATTTAAATCCACCACTGTAAATCAATCAAATCAAAGTTCATCCAGCTAGTATTTATCAACCCTAAAAACTTAAAAAAGTTTATGTAACATGAAGTATAATTGCCATACCTCTAAGGTAGCCAACCCTTTAGCTACCAACTCAATCATCCTGGTCCGGACCTACAGTGATACAGATTACATACAAATAACAGTCTTTAATGTATATAGGCACGGGTAATTGCAGGAATGAAAACAAGACCTCTTTATCCAGGAAAACAATTTACTATCCCACGAGCAAAAGAAATATTAAAACCTGAGTCAGATAGAGGCAAATAATTTACTCTAATATTTTTTCTTAGAAGTTAGAACTATGCATAACAATATCATGCAGCCTTTAGGAACTTGGGATCATGTAATTCCTGAGTCAAGATTTAAAAAACATTGCAAATTCCTTCATATCAAAGAGAACTTCTGGTTCTAAGAAATGTGCTAGGATCGGAGTGCCATATCAGCTAACATGGAGCAGAGTAATTTGCCACGAGAAATAAATACATATTCTCATAACAAGAGATATTCGAGGTGATAGAAGTTTCTCTTTAGAATTTCGACTTAGAACCTAACTCAACACTACAAAATCATACAAAAATCAGCTTAGCTTGAAATTTGAAAATTAATCAGCTTCTAAGGCGAAGATTGTTTTGGCCTTATAAGGACTACGGTGAACATATCTCTAACTGATCTGTTATATCAACAGTTCTTATCTGGAATTGTTTGTTACTTTATCTCACTCTCCCTGTATCATAAACTCCTATTCTCTCTAAAACATCAATAAAATATGTGTTTACTTTGTCTTGAGGTATACAAGGAGGCTAACATTTAAACACACTTCAAACAAAAAGCGCAGATATCACATGAAAGACACACTTCAGAAAAGGAAAAAAAAAAAAAAAAAAGCGAGACAGAAAGAATATACCTCTTGATCCGACTTTTCATTTTCAAATTTGGGATAGAAAGTCGCTCTGATTTGTGCACGTGTGTACGTGGAGTTGTTCACAGTGAAATTCTCTAACAGATTACCTCGAAATATCTTACTCAAACCACTTCCACCATTCTTTTGCGTCGAAGCCACACTTGCCTCAACTCCAGCTCCACTTTCAACCTCAGTAGCAGCGCCTCCACTCGCAGTTCCGTAAGATTTAGGTTTCCAAACAGAACCTTGCGCACCGGTTTTCCCCTCACCAATACTCAATCCAGCAAGCTTATTACTAACAGTTTCCGCAGCAGCTACAGCAGCCGCGTCTCCCGTAGCCGACAACTGCGCCTCGGTTTTCGCTTTCTCTTTCCATCGCCGCTCCTCGTGCGCGCCACTTTGCTGCAAAACACGAACGCTCGAAAACTCAGGTTCGATCGAGAAAGCATGTGATCGTCGAATTTCAATTTGGAAGTAGGAATTCGAGAATGAAAGCAAAGAGAATCGAACGGAAGCGATGAATTCGGAAATGAGAAGAGAAATAGTACCTGATTGCGAGGCATTGGTGAGAGCGAGGGAGTTAGGGTGAGGTAAGAGCGAACGAAGGGAAGGAAAAGGAAGGTTCTAGATTTGAAGGTGGAGAGAGAGGAAGAGAGAGGGTAAGCTTGGGAGAGAGTGCAGAGAAATCTCTGCGGTGCCGACATTCAAGTGCGAACAGTTTATTATACAAATATATACAGTGTGTGTGTGTGTGTGTGAGGTCTGGGATTGGGATTAACCAATGAGAAGAAATTGAGGACGGTTGGAGGACAAAGAGGCGCTTTCGGAAACGTGCAATTCAACGGAGACTGGGTAAAGGGAACTAACGTGGGTTACTACCCCTGGTCGAAGTGCGGCGCCAAATGCTTCACGCCTTGCATGCCATGGGGTGGTTTAAGCGATTTAGTTAGAAGAATTAAAATCAATTTATAAATAAGGTAAAAATAAAAAACTAAGATAAAACTATATCAAAAAAATTCTATATGTTAATTTACGAAAAAATAATTTTAATTTTTCTCTTGTTTAAGAAAAAAGAACATTTGTGTTAAGCCCAATCGGGTTGGTCAGTAAATGTTACTTTCGTTTAAATCGTCCTGAATAATAATAAATACAAATAAAATTTGTAAAATGTTAATGTTTGAAGAAAACACTTATAAAAATATTTTGTTGAGGAATGTGGTAGGGAGAATACGACTGATTAAGAAACTAATGAAATTTTATCAAACACTAAATAATGCAATGTGTTCATGAAAAGAAAAAATAATATAAACCCCGTCATTGCACTGATATTATGGTAGTGTTTTTTATGATACTTGCTAAAATGTTTATAAAAGAAAATATTAATGAAAATACATGTATGATAATAATTTAATCTATTACAATATGTTAGTTTTTAAAATAAGCATTCCCATGATTAATAAATATAATATATAAAACATTAGCGTTAACATCTTAGTTTTCTATTTTTAAAGGATATAAAATGAGGCATAAATTAACAAACTAGTGACTTACATTATAGCAAAAAATTTGATGAGAAAAGATATTTACATAATTTCTTTTTTGAAGGGAGAAAACCGAGTGGGTAGACATAACTCATGTGAATTGTTACATAAAAATTTATATTAAATTTAAAGTCATGAACTTAGTTTTCATATAATAGATTACATTAGATATTAGGTTTAATTAATTAGTGTTGTAGTCAACATTAGCATTAATATAGTTGATAGATAGAAATGAAATTAACTAGTGAGAAATATTGCTTGTATAAATAATAAAGATTGCAGTGTTCCATTAATGATTCTTCCAGCGTTAGTTTGAGTATTTTGACTATTTTCATTGTCAACAGCAATGTCCTTCTCAACCAAATTTGAGTTGAGGAGGTAGAGGGAGTGTCTCCTATCAGAAATCAATCTTTTCTTATCTACATATAGGAGGTTTCTTTATTTATAGGTAGAAGGGGAGCTCCACACAACCAAACATTGTAAAAAAGATACACATAAAGACATGAGCTAGTTGTGGAATAATAACTCCCACATCTTGCAAAACTTAACTATTAGATTTAAATTTCTCACACTCTATTAAGTCTATAAAATTGTATATATTTTAGCAAAGTTTGATACTATTCTATTTTTACCATGACATGTATTATTTAAAATATAAAATATTTCGTAAGCAAAATAATATTACCTGATACTATTCTAATTTTTTACCCCTTTACAAAAGCTTATTAAAAATGTCATTTATAAAATTTCAGTACTTGATGCCCAACAACATATAGACGAGAGCTTTTTCCTGCACCTCAAAGGTTCTTATTACACCACCATAACCTTATGTTTGGAAGAGTGAAATGGAGGTGCGTGAGGGAGGGTGGTGCTGCTGTGGGGAGAGTGACGGCGTGTTGTAGTGGCGGTGGCGGCTATGGATAGACGGTTGGTGGTGGTTGGTCGTTGTTGACAGTGGCGGAGCAGTGGTGGTCCCTGCGAGGTGGTGTTTTTGACAGTGGTGGAGCAGTGGTGATAGTTGTGAGGTGGTGTTTTCGTCGGAAGTAAATTTAGGTGGTGTGTGCTTTTGTATTCCAGAATGCAGTTTTCGAAAGATTTTTGGAATTTACTTTTCGGAGGTGTTTATAAGTTTGAATTTTTGACTTCTGAAATGTAAAATTCAACTTTCAGAACAAGCTATTTCAAAAGTTATATTTATATTTCGGATAGGCTGTTTGAGAAGTATAATTTGACATCGGAATCCAAAAATAATTTTCAGAATGAGACATTTCAAAAGGTAAAAAATACACCTTCATAATCTTTCTAAAATAGGTCATTCCGAAAGTATTTTTGTTTTTTATAAAAGCTCTTCTCACAGGTCAAGCGGAAACAGCTTTCCAAATAGACTATTCCAAAAACATTTTCGTTGCAAGCAGATGGTGGTGACAGGATCGATGGAGGTGAACTGCAACTTAGATTATGAAGGTAAAGGTGAAAGGGAAAGGATAAATTGAGGTGTATTACAAAAGGATAAAACTGACAGTGTAATCTATCTTATCTTTAATAAAGGGCAGTTTCAAAAAATCAAAGGTATGGAGCTGCAGGAAGAAGCTCTCTATATAGACAAATTCTCACGCACGGGTCCAAAACAGTACCCCAATTGCTACCCTCCTGTGAAGGTTCTCTAAATTTATTACAGGAGTTTGGAAAAATGATTTACCAAAATCCATAGCCGGCTTCACCTGCGGACTGAGCCAAATATCTGCAGTACTATTGCGCTCGTCGTTTGATCTAGAACAGAGAAATATAAGCATTATATCCTTTTTTCAAATCGTATGGAATTCAGATGAACTCATTGTAGTGTCATATGTCACTGTTACCAAAAACAAGTTTTGTATTCAAGTTATGACGAAGTGGGAGGGAATGGGGTCTTGGGGTTGTTGAATTAAAGGAGTTCAAACATTTTGTAGGAAACACCAGTTCAACAGCCCAGAGAAGGGCCAGAAGCACAAATTTTATTTTCTTTCCTATACTTGCTTCATTGGAGATGAGGCAAAACTATAAGGTATTTACATCATAAAATTGTGATGTTCGACCAGAAAAATGGAAGAAGAAAATTTTTATCCTGTTATGTGTACTTCTAGTTTGTGGCACAATCATCATCGTTTACTACTTCTTGCTGTTCAATATTGGTTTCTAAGGTGGCTTGATCTACATTTATAGGAATGCTGAGTGGACCTTGTGGGGTTCCGAAAAGTGTAGTAAATATCTGTTGGTGGCATTCATGACAAAAGTAGACGTAAGTGAAATGGCCTTCATATGGGAGTTTATGTACTGCGGCTCCGGGTAGCACGCGGTGCACAAAATCAGTCATTGAAGGGGGCACCACTTTATCATCCATTCCCTGTTAACATTGAACAACAAGAAGTCATATTTCACGTAAAAAAGGTCAACTATTGGCTAACATTGAATTAGAGCAGGCAAGTAAAACTAAAGTTTTTTTTTCATTTTCATTTAGCTGAAATGTAAGCCTCTTGATGATTACATAAGAAACGAATAAAGACTTCTTAATTTTAGTTACCAACTACGCCAAGGGAAACATATACCATAAGGAACCATATCATAATTCAAGGTGTCTATACTTCACAATTTCAGAATGAAATGGCAACTTTAAATTCTGTTTAGTGGAAGGTACAGCAATACAATAGCAACATTGAAACCCAGTAACATTGAATGGAAATTAGGAATGAAACCAAGAAAACTTGTTGCTTGGTTCCACCCTATGCAACAGTTAAATGTTTTCCTTCCATGTGCTCAATATAGTATGCTAGACTACTGGGAACTTAAAACAGCTCAGGTTCCAAGAATGCAGTAATAATAATGATAACTGAAATGTGGACATACTACCAGGTAATGGGAGATAAGCAAATGAAAAAGGTCAAAGCAAGTTGCTTTAATAAGATATAAAAGGGAAAATAAAAGTTATATGGTTTTAACATTTAGAACCAACTGGCCAAAATGGACAAATTAGTTTCAAGAACTCCTGGAATGAATTTAAAAGGCAAGCAACAATTGAAAATGCTGAAAATTGGCTTGTTAATGTTTAGTAGTTTAAATTCGATACATTTAATGTTTTATGAATATTTCTATATATTAATACATTTTTAATATTCTTATTTGACATACTAGCTACATCCTAATCCAATATTATATCAAATATTTTCCAAATCTACATATTGCATCCTTTCTTTCAAGTGATTTGGTTTTATAAAAAAATGTAGTTTAAATTTAACTCAACCTTAGAATTTAGTCATATCTCTAGTCAATGCAAGATCTCTAATACACCTTCTTACGCCAAGAACTGAGTATCACAAGCATGGGAATGACTTGATAAGATAAAGTTTGCACTCATATGTTATAATTTAGTTATATCTCTAATCAATATGTGATCTCCAACAAGTTTAAATTAAATTGCTTTGATAGAAGAATGCAAGCAAGCAATTATGATAATATTACTATGTATTTATGTGAATGAAACAACACAAGGGGAATTGGGCGAAAAAATATAGATGCACTCACTTGCCATATATGTATAGGGCCAAGAAATCCTGTATATTCCTGAGTTTCAGTGAACATTGATTTAAGCCAACTGAGGCTACTCTGTATTTTCTTCTGCAATTTGAGGTCTGAAAGACTGAAACCCCAATTTGTGACTTGCAAAGCAGCTTCCTCCACAAAGGGTTTCACATTTCTTTGTCTGGTAGATTCTTCCAGATCCCTTTGCCAGAATTCCTCATAAATTGGATCTTCCATCAGTGCTTTATCCTGAAAGAGACATTGAAATCTTGCATGAGTGAATGTGCGTGTTTAAAAAAAAAAGAAAAACTCTTGGGAAAGCATGGGCCATCAGAACCTGCTTTTGGTGAAACAAATTTACATTGCTTTAAATTTGAACCAAAGTTCAGTAATAATTTTTGCTTTAAATCACATAACAGAGCTAAACCATATTTGAAAATGCCAAGAATGTCTTTAGCAATTGTATAAGGTCATCTCGTCCATATACTGATCAGTTAATTGGCACACCTCTAATTGTTTAGTCCATCTGACTAAGTACAGGCGACAGTCATAAAGTGGATCATCAATAAAAATGTTAAATGCTTGAAGTCAAATATGGATGTCACATATCAGTATTTGCCTCCGCTAAAGTGATAGGTGCAGTTTAAAGGATAAAGTACAGAATTATAACCATTGATTTGAAAAATCAACAGTTTACTGTAATAAATACACAAGTATGTCAAATATGAAGTTAAAAATATTAAGTATGCATCTTATTTTTTTAAGGAGCCAAAATATAAATATTAGATGTGTTGATTCAAAGATAAAAAGGGATAGGCAAAGTTTCCCTTACCCTCCTTCCAAGAGATAATGACAGCCACTTATCAATATGTCCATGCTTTCCTGACAAGAGGCTTCGCTGATAGAAGAAGGCTAGAAATCTAGGAAACCTCCGGGCTAAGAAGTACAAGAATTTTCTTCTCCGTGTCCATTTGTTCCAAGTTTTTCGTCTCTCTTCCTTCGTCATCATAGGATCATATGGGTTCACCATAGGAGCAAACATGGCTGCACCTGATAATTAACACGCAACATATTAATTTCATAATGCATGGCATGGTGCTTATTCCCTCTGAAAAACTTGATTATATTGTTGTGGCGCATTACACAAATTTATTACCTAATATACTTTTCAAAAAGCAGTACTTTCAAGAGGATGCAAAAGTTATAACAACTCACTTTAAACAAGTGTTTCAAGTGTTTTAAATGAGGGAAAATAACAAAAGGCCTAAATGAAAAGAAAAATAGTACAATAAAACATAAAGTAAACGACTAAAAGAGCTACAAAATTTGTGACGTGAACTGTATCAAAAGTTGAATGGACATAACAAAAGAAAAAAGCTCACGACAAGCAAAAGAGCAACTAATACCAGCAAGCCTATCAGGAATGTATCTAAGTGCAGCCCAAGCATGCATACTCCCGCTTGAATAACCAAACACCCAAAACTTATTCACACCAAGAGCATCCGCTAAAAATGCCATATCTGTTGCCGAGGATTCCAGGTTCCGTTTGGGATGAGGATCGCTCTCACCAAAACCAGGAAGATCATAAGTCAACAAATGAATACCAAAATCTTCCAGCACAGAATCTTTAACTCCAGGAATCCCTAATTCCAAAGAAGATGCCAAAAACTATTAATAGAAAAAAAAAATGTACCTCAAGCAGGTCTCCATAGTCTCACCCGTCTCTATTAAAATAAATTAGTAATGTTTAATTAATTGTCATGTAAAGACTAGTTGTGAGCAGTGATCACAGTAGGGTTGGACCATGAAACAACTTCCCCGCGATAACAAAGAATTAACAGCAACTAAAGTTAACAATTCAAAAGAAAATCGAACCTGCAAGCCTGGAGGAAAGAAAACTATGAGGAGCAATGATGGAAAACCTAGCTCTGTGAGACGGAACACCTTGCTCCTTATACGCCAGGTTCCTTCCGTCAGGAAGCACTACGCGAGAAGCACTCGGAGGATGCAGAAACACCTGCTTCACCGGCGGCGCGTCCGGATCACGCTCAAAATTCACATACAAAGCTGCAAACAAAAACAAATCAATCATAGACGGCATTAACAACTTCCATGAAGCTACTCCTAACCTGATCTAAAAGTGAACTTCAGAAATACTAAATTGATTTGCTCACATTGAAATTGAAGTTGATTACCTAAGAAGGCGAGAAGGAAAACGAAGAAAATGACGGACCAAGCGTGAAGAGGATCCTTATCCTCGGGCAAATACTCGTTGAAGAAGCTCAATTTGGCGAAAAGCTTAGCACAGGGTCCTCCCAGTCTTTTTCCAATGTAGGAATCTCTCCCTAAGTTTTTGACAATAAATGAATCTTCGTTGACCAAACTCTGCTTGACTATGTCTCTGCAACCTTTTCCGAACTCCACCGTCATCTCCGCCACCCCAACCATGAACTCCCTCGCGCACTCCTTCGTCTTCGCCCACTCCATCACGCTTCTTTCGCTCTCTTATTTTCCCCAAACAATCACATTCTGGAAGAAAAGTGTGAAAATGACTAAGAAGAAGAAGAAACAGCAGCGAAACGACGGTGAGTGAGAAAAATGGGAGTAGCTTTTGGTTGTTCACCTTTCTTCGTCTTAACCGTTGCTGTTCACGCTATTGCCCCTTCGTGTATCTCTTTTATTACTTCTTAAAAAATATTTCTCATTAATTAATTACTCTAATCTATATCCAAAAATAATTATTGATGTTAAACCACTTAATAATCTTTCATTTTTTTTAATTAAATTAAATTAAATTTCTATGGTCTCATCCTTGGCTTCGGAGGAATCACAATAGCCAAACACATAAGTGAAAAACTGAAAAGTTTTCACGTTTGGGTGACGCGCACTTTGCGGTGGAATCACGCTCAGTGGACGCTCCACCGTTAGTCGCCACGTGTAATCTGTTTTCTTAATTTATTTTATAATAATCACATCTCCGCACAAATTTCTTTCCTATTACTCTCATCAAAAATAAATTAATAAATATTTCTTATATAATTTTTTTAATTTATGAAGAAAATGTTTATATTTTTCTTAAAAATATTCATAAAAATGTTTGTCCAAACACTTCTCTTTTTATTGTAGGAAAAAAATGTCTGTTGTGTTGTGGTAATATATTTTTGGTAGAAGTTGGATATTTGTTATTATTTTTTTAAATATTTAATATAATGAAATAATTTTTCTTTATGTATTAATTTTCCATATCTTTTTATCCCTATATAAAACGTCACAATGGAGCATAAAATATTTGCGCAATTCAAAGTACATGTCATGATGTAACCAAAAAAAGTTGCATGTCATGTTATATTTATCATCCAAAATTTTGATAAATAAATAAGTCTCGAATATATATTTTTTGTCACTACTTTAGTATGGCTATTTAGTTATTGGAAGATTCCTTTTATTATTTTGTATCTTCTAATAAAGACGTATTAGCTACTTGATGCATATATACGAATGGATGGCTCATACTGTAGGAAGTAAATTTAAAATGTGTAATTTACTTACGCTTAAACATTTTCGTAATCCCTATAAATAAGCATTTGTTAATTTAGTCTTTGTAAAAAAAATTCTTTAAGTTGACCTGGTCTAAAATTAAAAATCATTATTTTTTTGCCATTTGTGAATTTCTAGAAATACACTTATTTTTTAAACTAAAAACAAGTATTTGACATTCCATTACTTGGTTCGATATGCAATGCCTTGAAACCAAGCCACCTTAAGAATTGAGAACCTATTTTCATGATCTTACGTAAAAAAACACGCACACACATTTTTTAGCGTGAGGTTTTTCATGTTATGTATAAATTAAAAAATAAAATTTTACATAAATTATAAGTTTTTTTTTATAAATTGACTTATATTAGGTTAGTTTTAAGTTTAAAATTTTTCATTTTTTAATTTATCTCTTCTAAATATAAAGAAGCTTTTCCAGAAATTAAAAAATAATAATAAACGACGACATGATTAAGTAAAAAAGAATAATATCCCTATCGGATAATAATAAAAAATTATTAAAAGTATATTTCTAGTTCTTGTTAAAAAGAGATTATGAATAAATTTGTTAGAATATATGTCAATAAGTTTGATATCGACTAATTAAATATGAAATAAATATTATAAATGTTATGAGCGATTAAATTTTTGTAAGAATGTGCATACTAATTAACAATAAATTTTAAATCCTAGTAAAGTTTATCAAACTATATGATTAATGAGAAAGATGTTAGTTAAGATCTTTAATATCAATTCTTTTATTAATAAGGTTGATAATCATATATTTTAATAAATACTATCACTTTGTTTTGATAAATAAGAAAATGAATTTGAGATAGTGAATTTGAGTTAAAATCAAATAAAGTGTGAAAAAAATTGAGCTCTTTGAATCAAAAGAAAAATAATAGTATTTAAGTAAAAAAATTAAAATTTTATAAATTATGTGATAATTGTAATTGATAAAATATTTTTATAGTAAATAAAATTATAGTTAAAATTAAATATAATTAATTTGTAGAGTGTAATTAATGAATTATTATTTTTTAATTATTAAAATTATGAGATTATTAATTATTTTAAAATAAAAGTTATATTATTATTGCTAATGATATTATTATTTTATAAATTTATTTTTTTTCTTATTATAATTTTAATCTTATTATTATTATTATTATAATAATTATTTATGATTTTATTTTAAATGTGATTCCTATAAATGAGAAGAAACAAGTTTTATACATATCTGAATTCAAAAAGAAGTTTCAGCAAAATTTTAAAAGACATTTCAAATAAGAAAAATGCATCCTACATTGTATCACAAACATTCACCCTTGAAATCTTATATCTCACCTATAAACATTACACTCTCATATTTATCAAAATTAAAAAAATTCAATTACTTATTTTTTCTCTAATAGCTGCATATGTTTTCGTTGCTTTATGTCTTAATCAAATTTCATTGATATTCATTTTGAAAAGAAAAAAAAAAACAACAAACAAAAGAGCTCAATTATTGTTTGCAAATTGATTTCATATCATATTTATATAATAACTATAAAATTTCAAGATGATTCGTCGAATGTAATTCCATATATATAATATGTTCAAATATGATTAGTATGGGAAACTTGTTGATATAATTTCACATATATATAATTTAGTGTTTCTATAAAATAAAATGCTAATTAACTGAGAACTGATATTTATATTGACAAAAAAATCACTACTTAAAAATCTAATTTAAATCCAAAATTACTTAGAATGAAGACAAATTTTAAAAATATAATTGATCATCTCAATTTAATTATAACATCCTGTTAATTATGAGAGTTAAAATATAAGATAAAATGAAAACCTATTAATATTAGTGGATAATTACGTACATTACCAACTAATTTAGATTATATTAAATGAACATTTTAAGAAAGTTATCATAAAAATATTTTTAATTAAATGACAATTTAATTTTGTATACATAAACTATTTATTCACTTTTTCATTCTTCCAAGCCATCATAATCCTATCATACATGTAAGTGGTCCATGCTCTTCCTTTGTGGTTGGAAGTTGGAGTGAGGGTTGTTAATCCAAAACAAAGGATAATTAGTCAACGAGCTTAGCCAAACGTAATTAATTTTTCAGAAAAAGAAAGAATGTGAGAGGTTATGTCACATGTTTAACTTTTCTTAGCATTTCAAAAGGTTTATGATAGCTCTGTCGGTGTTATCTTTTTGTTTGTTGCATGGGATCAGATTCTTGTGCCCACCAACTCCATAAAACATTGTTCTAAGAAAAAATTTAAAAACTTTATCAATCAAATCAAACAAAGGCTGAACACTCCCTTTGATTTAATTCTGATAAATTCATATTTTAAAATATTTTTAGAAAACTTTACATGTAATGTTATTTATAAAATATGTTTCAATTTTACAAATTTATTTGCATAAAATATTTGTTTAACGAGTTTAAAACCCAACAATAATTAGTAGGTTGCACAAACACAAAGAAACACTTAGAGCAACATATTAATAGAATCGTTTCATATTAAGAGGGACAAAATATTTGGCATATGCCAAATGTGTCTCCTTTGTCCCATTCCTTGTATATAAACTTGAAAGAAAAAAATAAATAAAAGTCCAAAGGGAAAAGAAAAATTACATGTATTATTTAGGTTAAATGATGAATTTGACCCTTAAACATGTGGAATAGTTCAATTTAATTATTGAAAGAATGAAATGTTTTATTTTAGTTATTGGATGTGTACAGAGTTATATAATAATGTTTTATTGTTTCATTTTATCATGAAATTACAATATTAGAGATTAATTTATTTTTTTTACACGTTTAAAGGTTGAATTAGATGTTTATTATTTTAAAAATAAACCAACACTATTTCACACTAATTTTTTTTTTTAAAAAATCAGGCTCCTTATATATTAATCTCAAAACATTTTTAAATTTTTTAATAACTAAATTCTTCATGTAACTTGGTTAATAGATAATTTTGGTTCATTATCTCCTGCGCTTTTGGCATCATGAATTAATCACATAATCGTAAGTTCCGTTCAAGTTTATATGCAGTAAAAGAAGTTAAATCATAAACTCGCAAAACTGTTATATTAATATTTTAAATTAAAATAATAACTTTTTTTCATATAAAAGCACCTACAAACGAACCTAATACTTGGAATACTTCAAATTTCTGATGTATATCTTCTTATTTCATCATATTATTAACTCACTTTTCCGCATCTATACTAATTTTCTAAATGAAGAGGTTGAAGTAAATACGAAATTAATTTGTTTGCGAGTATAAGTGATTCAAAGAAAAGTTGTTGAGTTGAAAAGTTTATAAATATAAAAGAATAAACTATTCAACTTCATTTCGCGTAAATTATCATCTTTCTAAAATATTTTTTTTTCTAAAATTCTGAATGATGTATTTATTTTTTCTTACACCAGAGTTCACCTTAAATATCTTAATGGAAAGTAAAAAAATTTGTCCCATTGGACTTTTACTTTTAGTAAATTTCTCTGTTTTTTCTTGAGTTAGTTTTTAAAAAAAGTTGCATGTATTATTTCTGAAACAAATATGAATATTTGTTAGTCTCCGAACCTGAGAGTATATCTAGACTATTTGTTAAAGTCTTTTCTGTATATATTTAGTTTTTATGAAAAATAGAGAAGTTGAGAATTTAAACTTGATTAAATAAGTGTTAACATGTATGGGAAATTAGTTATATGTTTTTTTATACATTATTTTAAGATAAATGATTTAGATATAAAAGTAAAGTGGTCACAACATTTGAATTGTAATTTGAATATATTTCAAACTGTTTGAATCTCAAAATAAATGTTTAGTGATATAATGAAGATGTTTATGATATAATATGAATAAATATTTTCTGTAAACAATTTGATTAGCTATGTATTGTATGCTTGAGATACTAAAATATTTGAAAGTGTTTGAGATAAAATTTATATAGTTTGAATAAATAGATTTTAAATTAGTCATATTATATGTTTTAGTGGTTAAAATTTGAAATATTTCAATTAAGTCGAATTAATTTAAGTTGTTATTGCAAAACAAAATATTTCATGTTATGGAGAGTAATTGGATGAACATAACTTTTCTTTAGCACGACTTTTCTTAGCAAAATTCAGTTAATTGAAAATCAAAGAGTTTTGGTCTTTAAATTCATCACATTTGTTAAGCAATTTATTTTATGAAAACTCCTAATTATATAATGATAGAAGAGCAAAGTTTTCCATAAACAACCAAAATTTCGAAGTTTTCTCTAAACAACCAAAATCTGCAGGCCAAGCTTACAAGCTTTTTTGGATGGTTGGACAAATTGTAACATATTTTTAATTTGTTGGCCACCAAAGTGTTGACTAAGGAAAATAGTGTTTTTTTTTTTTTAAATACTTATAAATGTTAAAATATATTTATCTTTCATTATAATGTTATATTGTAATTTATTATCACTTAACTTAAGTTGAATATATATATAAATATTATGATAGTATGATTGCGATTTGTGTAAACATAATTCATTTTACAGAGAAAATATTGTGTTAAGATGTTTAAGTTATATGTTGATTTTGGGATTTATAAAAGAGAGATATTTAAGTTATATATTTTTATTTTGAGATTCTAAAGGAGATTATCTGGACTCACATCAAAGAAAATATTAGATTATAAGAGTTGAAAAAAGTTCTTAAAACCTAATATATATTGTGAAAAATAACTGTCTAATAGATCATAAAAATTTATAATGTCATATGAGTTTCTATTATATAGTTTTTGTTCTGAAAATTTAGTGAAGACAATATAACGTCCATAACCTTAAATCTAATTTAATTATGGACATTACACTGGATTTCAATCCTACCATCATTAAACCGTGGAAGAGAAAAGTAACATCAATCTTGTGTGCCTATTTTTCCCATTAGTGACTTCATTACAATTTCTTTGAAATGACTATTTTTTAATTGAATGTTTGTGCGTGGTCGTCATTCTGGTATGATCTGATAATACTAGGAATGAATGTCATTCTGGTATGATCTGATAATACTAGGAATGAATGTCATTGTTTTTCAACGTATTGTGCATCACATGCAACCAATTTAACATTTAATAATATCATCATACACTTCGTTGTCCTTTCAGTCGATTTTTTTTACTCATTCAAAAATTATTCTTTTATGCGAAGCCAAAGGAAATAAAGAGTAAATTGGGGGAAATAAAAAAAAATATATTTTTCTGAAAAACATTGACGGAACGACACACTGGACTATTGTTTATTGGCAAAAAAATTGAAGCCTGGCTGAGAGTGTAAAATAAAAGGAGATGAAAAATAAGGAGAAAAAAAAAATAAAAAGAGTCATATTTAGGATGTACGAATATTTACTAGATGTAAAAGTAGAGCGTCAACCACGTCAATCCAGCCAAGCCTCTTAATCTTCTTCTTCTTCTTCCAAGTCTCTCTCCTCTGTCCAAATATTGTCCTCTGCCCAGAGTGGGCAACCACATGTTGCTCTTTTGTCCTTCCACTCAGCACCACAGTTATAGCAAAATTCGAAACCACATCTGGAATCACAACAAAGCATGAATTAGAAGTGAAAGAAGCAATGGGCCAACATACTATTGCTTGCTGTTGAAGATGTTCCGATTCAACACTAATGACTTACTTCTCAATTCATCGAAATCTGAAAACTTTATATACATATATACGCATATTACAACTAAAGTTATTAGTTTCAGTCATCTCTACTGCAATGGCAATGAAAATTATTTTTCTAATCATGTTCAAAGGAAAATTTTGTCGTACTTATACAACCAATTATACTTTATGATAGTGTTGTTGGCCTTTAAAGGGACAACTGCAAAAAAAAAAAAAAAAAAAAAAAAAAAAAAATTATAAAAAAAAAAAATAAAAAAAAAAAAAAAAAAAAAAAAAAAAAAAAAAAAACTTATAGTAGCAGAAAATTGGTTAATGTGACATAGTTCACTTCGACACATACAAAGAATGCTTCTGGAGACACCAGTGGGGATGATAGATTTGGATGATTTTTAACCATACGACGAGGGTAGAGAAAAACCAATAAGTACATTTGGAGAGAATTAATAAACGGGGTCTCAGAATAAATAATATCCCCCTGAAAATTAAGTTTTTAAACGACCCATTAATATTGTGTAAGCCATGTAGTCAACCTTGCCTAGTGTTGTTACCATATTCAATGTTTGTTCTACAAAAACTTCAACATTTCAGCATTCTTACATACACATATATATGGAGAATGATCAAATTACACTGATGTAACTTTTACCAAATATCACACAGTCAATAGCTTTTATATAAAAGAGAATTTTGTTGATCCAGCTGTTTTTATCGCTCCTCTACCTATCTATATACATGTGTATGTTTTGACCTTCAGTTAGTTTATTAAAGATTACCCATGACTCCCCACATCACCCATCCAATTGCACTTACTTTTTGTATAGCATAAATGGTAACTTACTCTCTGCTATCAGTTAAATTTTTAGTTACACACAAAGTTTTGTGAGTCTCGTTTTTATTCGATTAGTCTCTCATGAATTTGCAGTTTTCAATAATTTTTTAACCAATAGAATAGTGTATTGCTACTACAAATACTACTCTATAAATGTAGTTTCATTGTTAACAGTTATGTATACAGGGAATTATGTATGCTCACTTTCCATTGCTAGGAAAAAAGAAAGAAAAAGTATTCAAAAGGAAGACAAAACTAAGCAAATATTATTACTATACCTGCAAGTCATGTGATAGCAACCTTCAGCAAGTTCAATCATATGGTTACACTTCACGCACTGCCGCCAGAGGCTCCTTGATGCCAGAAACTTCAGCTTCATATCTTCAGCAGGAGGATTGGGATTCACCAATTTGTAAATATAACATGTCATACCGCTATGCCAAGGGACCTTGCAGTTAAAACAAAAAAGGCCATGACATTTTAAGCATTTCTTGGGTCCCGACTGCTCAGATCCACCAATAAGTTTTTTGGAGTACTCAGAGACCTCAGTTTTTGTCATTAATGCAGAGCATCTTGGATAAGGGCAGTAAACTTTTTCATCAGCAGGAATTAAAGCTTCCAATTTGCGTTGCCGCATGGTATCAGTTAACTTTTGAGTCAAGAAGTTCTGGCAGCTGTCAACCACAAGCTCATACTTGCATCCCTCATGAGGGCACTTAGGCATAATTCCAAGAAGCAACTTCACCTCCACATGCTGTTTCATGCAAGAAAAGCAGTAGCGGTGTTGACATCCATCAACTGAAAAAATCTGATTGACATCAGAATCCTCCAAACATATAACACAAGTTTCAGTCAAACTCTTCGTACTCCTTGATTCCAAGGTTCTGGTCGACTGAGACACAATCGCATCTCTTGCAAGCTTAAGTGCAAACTTAACATCCCGTGTGGCCAAAAGCCTTGAATCGCAGTACGTAAACTTCCTTTGAAGCAGATGAACTTGATCAACCAACATGGCAATCTTCCGCTGTCTTGCAGGCCATTTTCCTGTCACCTGACCAAAAAAAATATCAAAACCCTCCACACAAAAAACTTAACATCATATCCTGTCAATCATTCGTTCCCACCGTCCTAAAGCCACCAACAAACAAAGTGAAATTTAAACCACATAATAATCTAAACACACAACCTCTACCAAATGAACAATGACAGTTTTTATCACAAAAAATTCTCCAAATCAATTCAACAATTAAACAAGTACACGTCTTTGTATTAGGGCCTGCAACTAGAATGTTGAATGTTTGTTTTTAGTCTCCATTCTAAGACCTTTTGATTCTAAGACAAAAATCTGTCTCCTCCCGCATGCACGAAAAAAGGTCCACACATGCCACATTTTCATAAATAAAGAACCTACATCGCCCTATTTGAACGTAACTCACAAGTAAACGATTATTGCTTAAAAATATGTATATTTAACCACAATCACGTTCATAAAGACTCACATATTGGAAAAGCGGATAATAATCGGAATAGTATACGACGCGCTTGAAGTTCAAAGCAAGGGCCAAATTCAAGGCTTCAACCAACGCCTTCATCTCCGCAACGACCTTGCTAATTCCATTCGCAACCGCCGACTTAGAAACCTCGAATAACAAATTATCACTAAGGTCACAAATCGCAACCCCTAGCCCAGACAACACAACGCTCTCCCCCCTCACGTTTTCCTCGCTCACCAAACCCTTCAAGTAAACCCTAACCAAGTCTTCCTCCGCCCTCCCCGACGACGACGACGACGAACCCTCGCCGAACGGTTTCTCAAAGTTATCGCCCCATTCCTGCCAATCCACCTCAGAAATCGTCGAAATCTCTCGCGCCACCTTCTCGTCATGGAACCTTCGGCTAATATCCTCCATTATCGTCTGGATTTCCCTCCTGCTCTGCTCATAGTCCTTAATCTCGCTCTCAAGACGCGTCAGCTCCTCGCTCTGCAGCGACGTCACGTTCAGCGCGCCTTCGTCGTCGGAGATAGGCTGTTCAATAACCGCGGAAGAGGAGGAGGGATGCAAGGAGAGGGAGGCCTCGAGAGCCTCCTGCAACTGGAGGCGATAGGCGATGTCGAGGTCGGATTCCATGGCCTCCACGGCCGCGAATTCACGGCGTTGCTCCGACCAGAGGGTGAAGTTTTCTGTGAAGTCCATGTGAGAGTGAAGAAGAAGAAATGTAACAGAATTTGAAAATCTCTCACAATTTAACACAATTGCTCGTCACAACCTAAATAAATAAATATGTTATCTTATAGTATAATCTTTTAAAATCAAAACAAACTATTTTTACATAAATGATTACGTATAATATTTTTCCTTTTAAAAAAATATATTTTATTACAAAATTATTTATTCAAATTCAATTAACATAAAAAAAATTGATATTATAAATAAAATATTCTCTATTTTTATTCATTTCTGTAAAATAGTATAACTTGAAACTGAAAATTATTTATATCCGTTACGATATTTATTAACCATAATATTTTATCCGTTAAGATTTGGATGGTGGGTAAGATTTTTATGCAAACAAATAAATTAAATTATAAGGAATAAAATATTAAATAAGATATCTTCCAATAATAAATATTCTTCAATATTTACTAAATTAAATAAAATCTAATATATATTTAATATAGTAGATTTTTTAAGCAGATAATAACAAATTATAATAATCTTTTAACTATAATAATATCACATATAAAAAATATTATCTATTATTCATGAGATATATTTTTTATATTTTATCCTGTAAATAATAAATAATAAGTACTGTCAGAAATATACCAAAATAAAATAATGATAAAAGAAATAAACTTTTCTTAAGATAACTCTTATAAAAAATATGAAGATTTACTTTAATACTCTAATAATCTTAATAATCATCTTACAACAAACATATTATTGGAACTTATATATATATATATATATATATAAACATATATATAAACATCATACAAGTTTTACAGATAAATAAAATCTTTAAAGAAAATCATAAACATTCTTTTTGTAACTAGGATAAGTGGTAACTAAAAAACTAGGATAAGTAAAAAACTACTTGAGATTAAAAGGGATGTAAGCTGAAAGTGAAAAAAAAAATATTATTTTTTATAATATATATTTTGATTAAATTAGAACATTCGAGAGTTTTTCTTTAAATTAGTTCAAATTCAAAAATTAGGTGAATCAATATAAAGATTAGCTTTTATTTTTATTTTGATATATTTGTAAAGGGTCTATCTTGTTAAATTTCTACACTATTTTTACTGGAAGCAGTTACTATGAAAAAGTCTTTTAGTGGTATTGGTGATAGTTAATTAGATTATTTTCCCTTTCATATCTCTTCTCTAAAACATCTATGAAAAAAATTTGAAAACTCTAGTAATCTCCTTTTAACATGTTATTTCACTAATTAAACTAGATTATATAATAACATGTTTGTCAATATATATATATATATATATATATATATATATATATATATATATATATATATATATATATATATATATATAGAAACCATTATTGTGGCATTTAACATTTACGAAATATTAAATATCCAGATATACATAAAAGAGTATATTCATTATTTTTATTGTTGTCTGATATTTTTCATATAATTTTATGAAATACTAAATATTACACACATTAAAGTCAGTATTAATTAAAATTTAATTAATTTTGTGCACTATAAAAATGCAATTATTTATCATTTACTGAATAAAAAGTAAATACATTTAATTTAATAAAATGGATAATATTAAATGGGTCACCGCATACACCCTTAAAAAATGTTAAGAACTTGCTCTGTCGCATTTGATTTGGGGGAAAATAAATTAACTAATTCATTTCATATAATTAATTTAAATAAACAAAATTAATTAAAAAGAGGTGAAATACATGAATAATTTTGTCTAATTTTCTAATACTAATAAACATAATTTTTATTAGTATTCGAAAATTAATTTTGAAATAAACTAATAAAAGTAACAATCATATATTTTGATGTTTTTTTATTTCACTTTTTTTTTAAATGATATGATAACAAGGTAAGTTGATAAAGTAATGGGCTAAAATTTTCACCCCTTTTCACCTATACAATGTTGTGTTTTAATATACTATTTTGTATATTAATGTACACACAAATAAATTTTAATTATTACAAAATATTTAAGTAAACGTCTCTTAAATCCTTAAATATTCTTTGTGTTTAATTATATTTGTAGTGCCTGTAATTGTTTTATTACTTATAAATTACTGATATCTTCTAACTCTCCTTTTTAGCTGATATAATCAATATAGTTAGTTTAGTGCTAAAATGAAAAGTATTAATTAATATAATTAAAGCGAAAAATAATATTTTATATTATGATATATACATTACATATAATATATATATATATATAATTTAATTAATATATGTTTTACTCGATATAAATTTATTACTTAAGACATTCAGTTTTTTCATTCAATTATCTATTTGTCACAATTCCTATTTACTTTCACCCTTTTGGTTTTGCCCTTATTTTATGCTCTTTTTGGGACTGAAATTTATGCTAATGGATCAATGAGTTGCACCATTTGTATAAAAAAAAAAAGAAAAAAGAAACTACTAAATAGTAAGCACGTATCGTATTTCTTTTACATGCTTGGAACTAAGAAAACTAGATGGGCTTCAAAGTCCAAAATATTATATCATGGGAGTGACAGCTACTTCCTGCACCTTCTAAGTCTTTTTTTTTTTTTTTTTCAG
>Ga0209700_100152_pt1 | contig 107072 bp, 67 predicted proteins | sample SiratroredBW_FD_187528 | JGI IMG/M metagenome (GOLD analysis project Ga0209700, IMG submission 187528) | Root nodule microbial communities of legume samples collected from California, USA - Siratro red BW (SPAdes) (version 2) | ecosystem: Host-associated > Plants > Roots > Nodule | place: USA...
CTAAATTCGACTTAAAATCAGGATTCCATCAAGTAAAAATGGATCCAGAATCTATAAAATGGACAGCATTTTCCTGTTCAGAAGGGTTATTTGAATGGAAAGTTATGCCATTCGGATTAAAAAATGCCCCCCAAATTTTCCAAAGAAAAATGGATAATATCTTGTATTTGTTTTAAAATTTTGAGTTTCTTATTTATAATTAATTATTTCTCTTAAGATTGTAATTAATTTTTTGTATATTACAGATTCATAACCCTAATTTTCTTTTATTAATTTTGGTTACTTTTAAAAATAATAAGTCGAATCTTAATAAGAGTATAGAATTATTTTTATAATTATAATTAAATGCTTAATAGGTTTTAAGGGTTATAACATGATTTTAGAGCACTTGTATATTTGTCTTTGCCTAGAGTTCATGTCATTTAATTGTACTGGGGTTCAGGATGACCAAACGGGTCGATATCGGGCCTATTAATCCAATCACCATTATGATCTTTTTAATTATGAGAATTCAACAATATTTTTTTTTAACTATGTTAATTCAACTATATTTTCTATTACATTTATTTTAATTTCAAGTGAGTGTAAATGTGTTGTAGAATGTATATTTTGTTATGCTGAAAATTTTCATGAAAATTGTCACCAATGGTTTTTTGGATAAATTTTCTACTCGAGTCCATGGAGAAAAAGATAAAAATTAGCGACATTTTATATATTATTTGTTTAATCCATTACATTATAAAAATTAATAATTAAAATAAAAACATTAAAATATAAATATAATAAAATAATTGAATATTTTATTAAATATGTGTTTTATTTTATAATACAATAAATAGTTAAAATGAAAATATTATAATAACTAAAAATAAGATTAATTAATTATTTTAAGTTTTGATATTTTGTAACATAATTTAATTTAATTGTTATTTGAAATATAATTGATAATAAAAATTTAAATTTAAATTTTTAAAAATATTTTTTCACATAAAATTATTTTTTAAAAAATTATTTTGCCAATTATTTTTTTAAATATGTTAATATAAAAAAAATTATTACACTACATCAACTAAATTACTTGTAAATTTTTCACTTTTCACTTAGTCTCCCGTGACATTTTTTTCCTCTATCTATCTTATTTATTTTCTTTTATACTTTCTCTTTCTCCTCTCCACACAAACCACAAATTGGAGATAACATTACCACAAAGAGTTAACCTCATCTGATTATTGATTAAGTCTTATAATTTTATTATTTTTTTAGATATTATTTTTAATGATTTTAAAAATGTCAATGAATCCTGGAATTTTGTACGGAATAAAGAAAAAATACAATTAATTACCGAATTGAAATAACAGAAATTATATACAGAAGTAGGTCAAGAGTATTTGTCATTGCACGATAAATACTGTGTGACATTTCCTCCAACACATTGTTCATGTTTGTAAACTATTCCACTGTTGCATCAATCAAGCAATTAGTTGTCTCTTTTTCACTCTATTTCCTAAAACAACCCTCAATCATGACGTAAATTCTCAACATCCACTCAAAATACAACACTCCTACGTGTCTAAGGCCCAATCTAAAACATTAGTTATGAAGTTTGGTTTTCAATATTAAATAATTAAATGAAACAAAAAAGAAGTTTTGTTTTTTGAATAAATGAAATAAATACATTGAATCTTTTTAGAAAATTACATGTATGATTTTAATAATTTTTTATAATAAACTATAATTTATTATTATTTTTTAACAAAAGAATATCATATCAAAAATAAAACTTTAAAATACACCTCTGAATTAAAAATTTAAATGCCACTTTGATAAAAAAAAAAAACACTTTTAGATTGGATTGGTCATCTTGTCTAATTTTATTTATCCAATATTATTCACTCACCCACTATTGTGAGTCCAAACTTACTTAAAGTTTCTTGGAGTAAGGTGGGATGGTAGGAATAACTTGTATAATTAGTGATCTTAAATTGAAGCTTTTAGACATAGCTTTCTACAGAGACTGTGTTGGGTCTAGCCGTAACCTAGAAAAGGTAAAATATATTGTAGAAGTAAAGCATTATGGGAGTATCATTTGTGGGGAATTTTGGAAATGATAAAATAATGTGGGTGATTGACATTTATGCACCCTCTTTGGTTAGGGAACTGGAATGATTAAGAGTGATTGTGATGGGACTATCTTTTCTCCAAGAGTTGCCATGTTTGGGATGACCTAGGTAACTACCAAGCCCAAGCACTAATGCATTTATACGAACTTCATGGCTACGTGGCTACACTGTGCTGGTTAACATAAAATAATAGAGACACCCATTTGTTCATTTCACTCATTACAATCACCCAACGGCATGCAGCCAAATATGCAACGTCCCCACACTCCTTTTCGTCAAATCACATTCTCCCTAATTAACATCCAAACATGGACCATAATTAATACAACACTATTTAATCGTTTTAAATTTAAACAAGTACGAGTAAAAACATATTTTATTAGCATTAAAAGGATTTTAAAATTTGGTAACCGTTCATTCAACCGTTGTACAACAGTCAATACTGGCTATGAAAATCGTACAACAATGTCCATTATTGAGGTAAGTTTCCGATTTCAATCAAAGAAGAACACTTAAGAAACTTCTGGTCCCATATGGTATGACAACGATAATAATAACACGGGTTTTTGTGTAGTAACTATAGGTGACAAAGTGACGTGTAGGTATATGGTTTTGATATTGTTATGTAATATTTTACGTATGGTTAAAATAATTTACCGAGACAGTTTTATAGAATAATAATAATAATAAAAAAAAAAACATTAGGGTTAGCGCAAGAGTGGATGGTGAAGAAGTTGCAAAACATTGTGCTGACCTGCCAAACATGCCTAAAGAATTATGTACAAGTTTTGTGAAAAAGAAAGAAAAAAAGAGAGACAAATAAAGATATAAGGGAATGGAAGAAGTTCATAATTTTAAAGTGAAAAGTCCCAGGGAAAAGGAGGGTCATCGAGCCGAAAAGCCGAGTTTAGATGTTCAGGTGCGGCTACGAGCCACAACGCAGAGTAACCAAAGCCACTTGCACTGTGGCTTGAGTCAGCTGAAAGATCAGGGAGGTCCACGAACGCGTCATCCCCATCGTTGAAAGAGGAGGGCCTAATCTGGGCCTGGACTTGGGCCTGGGCCTGAGGTTGGGCCTCACAATTGAGTGCAGCAGCTTTGGCGGCGGCGGCTTGGATATCCTTAGCAGAAGTGGTGGGCGGGCGCGGAAGGTGTGAGGCTAGTTCGGGGAAATTAAGGAAAGCGGAAGTGCCTTTGATGGTGAGCGCCGCCACATCGTGGGCTCGAGCCGCCATTTCTGGCGTGGGAAACGTGCCGAGCCAGATTCTGGACTTTTTTTTGGGCTCTCTTATTTCTGATACCCATTTCCCCCAGTGACGCATGCGTACCCCGCGATACGTTCGGTGCTTCTTCTCACTCTCTCTTTTCTTCTTCTTCTTCATTGCTTCATCAGCTTCATTTTTCTTCTTCTTCTTCTTCTCTTCCATGTGTGTGGAGTTAGATGGAGAAGTAATGGAGTGAATGGAGCTAGGTGGCTTCAAATACTGCTTCCTGCTACTTTCAATTTTTCCACATTAAGAAATGGGTCCTATTGTAAGAGACAAAGGACATTTTCTAGAAGTGAATCACAATTTATATATGCGTATATTTTTTTTATTATTGTATTGCTGTTTTATTGTACTGCTGTATGATTTTCAATATGTTTTTGCATAATATATTGCAAAGTTATATAATACTATTTTTTATAGAATTTAAATATTAATTTCATTTTTTAATATATACATACCTATATATATATATATATATATATCAAAATCCTAAACTTTACAATATACTAAACCGCTTGTCTTATACATTAATTTACACAAAAAGCAAAATAAAGAGGCTGACAAGTAGCATGTAATTTTTCGTACTTTTTATATACTTATTTCGACCGTCTCATAATTATTATAATTTAACAAATATATAACAATTATATACTTTTGTAAAATAACCTCGTGATGATTTTCTCAGTAAATACATTGTTTTTTTATTGTGTGTGAAATGATTTAGAAACAAAATTAAAGTTAAATAATTATTTATTTTAAATGAAAAAACAGTTAATTTGAAAATATTCTAAAAAACTAAAATCAGAGTAATTATAAGAGTGGAAAGTGATTGTAATAAAATGTCCTACAAAAGTTGTAACTATCACACTTTGGTCCAAACAAATGGGGTGGTATTTTTATGCATAAAGTAAAATCTTTTTGTATCTTTTTTGATGTTCATGTCAAACACTAGGTGTCACTCTATCCACCGCACTGTCTTTATCCTCAATTAATCCTCGATTATTAAAAATGGAGAATCCCAAAATAGCAAAAAGAAAAAAAAATAATACGAACCGCTAAGCCAAGGTCATTTTACTTCACTTAAAAAAAAACAAAAAGTCATTTTATTTTATCTTCAATTTAGCACGTGTTAAAAGGATCTTTTATAAGCAAGGACAAAAATTGGTGGGCCCATGAAAAATAATACTAAATTGCATGCTTGTCTCCAAACGATAAAGTCATTCTTGTTTACCTCTAAGCAATAAAAAATAGTAATTATCCCCAAATTGTATACGTATACCCTCATAAATAATGTTGCTTGTACTTAGTCTTCATGTCACGATTATTTTTTAAAATTAAATTGAATCTTTTATTTCAAAATGTTATCTAATAATTAAGAGAAATCTAATTAAAAGATAAATAGTTATTATTTTCGCAAAGCCCAATAATCGATCTATTAGTAAAAATTTAGATAATTTACATAAAACTATAGACTTAAACTTCTTTATGTTCATTGAAAGTAAAATTACACAATACTTTTATTTTTCTCTCTTTCATATTTCAATAGATATATTATCTCAAGTAAAAATATCCCTTATTTTGAAAATAATTTCCACGTGTCAAGTTGCAATAGTTAGAACGTTACTTTTCTGGATACCTTCCACCTTAAGTATATTGTGGCAAATTATAGAGAATTTGCTTAATGTAATGTCTTATTTAATACAATATACTAGCAGATAAATACAATAATGTAAAATGCAGATATTTCAAAGTATCTGTATATTGGGTATATTATTAAATAATTAAACATTAAGCTTTTAAAATAATAAATATATACATAAGATTTAAAAGAAATATTTTATTAATTTTACATAATTATATTTTTATTATCGGTGGTCAATTTCATACAAGTATACACAAAGGTAAAATAAATTAAAATTAATTATTATATGAAAAGACATTCATTACACATATCAACCAATCACATTATCAATATAACATATCATAATTAAATGCTTCCAATTAAAATGTTATGCTTAAAAAAAACTCATATTAAATATGTTTTATTAAAGATTAATAAAAAAGTTTATATAGAATATCTCTAATTAAAGATTAATACATGATCCATTAAAATATCGTTGATAAGAGTCTTATATCATTATATCTTCAACTAAAAATAAAATATTTTTTAATAACTTATATACTTAATATTATAACAATTGTGACTTAATATAATCACGTGTATTTTTGTCACTTCATAAAATACAATACGCTTATCAATGAATTACACTATATGCACATATATATAAGTACAAGAAACATCATTTTACCATTATTTGAATATCAACATGATCTCACATGTTTCAAAAAATAATGGATTACTAGTGTCGCTTGAACGACATTTACTTCAAATGAAAGATTATTGTATTAATATTTTTTGCTCAAACTATAAGTCTAGAACTATACACTCTTTCACCTAAATATCTATGTTCATACTTGAGTAATAATGAGCGAGACATATAATTACAAAACATAATTATCACTCACCACTTAAGTATCATTTGAACACAATATCACTGTTTAGCAATATGATATCATAAAGAATATTTTTTTTACAAAAGTAGATATAATGAATGCCTTTCCATTTGTTTAATATTGTATTTCATAATTTACCAACACTTACTAAATCCTCATGAAATAATTTGTCCACAATATAAAAAAAATTCTAATAACAAAAAGTATTCATAAAAATCACACTTTTAGTAAAATATAATCATATATTTCACATATATAATTTAATTTCGAATTGAGTAAACATAAAATTAATTCCGCGTGTCTATAAACAAAATTTTCCTTTTTCACTTCTACAACTTCCATCCAGCTACTAGAAGTTCAAACCTTGCACAAAACAAAAGGGAAAACGAAAAAAAAGACAAAATCCTTAATAAAAAATTAACCATCTACTCCAAAACAAAAATATGGTCTACTATGTGATCATTATCTTATTACCTCTTCATATAATTACGACAACATAACAATGGTATTTTAATTAGTTTTTAAACTTAAAGAAAGTTCAACGAAATTAATAATTAAAAAACATTAATTATAATAAAATAAAATAAACATAATTCTAATTATGCACTTTCTATTATTCATTAATTGAAAATTATCTTATTAGAATCTCGTTCCATGTAGTATCAAATTTATGACCAAACGTAGGGAAGAAGATAATTTCACAAACATAAAGCACTGGTCTTTGTTTTTTCTGCTAATACAGGGAAATTGTTACACTCAGTAATGAGGTGGACAATCTTATGTCAAGCATAATCTTACACTTTTCATGATGAGAAAATAATAACAGTATATTCATCAAATTATCTTTTTGTATTATTAAACAAATAAATTTAATGCAATTTTAACAAAATAAAGAAAAAAATTATCACATTCGTTATTTTTAAATAAAAATACTAAGAACAAGCCAACACTTCTAAACTGACAATTATTTTAAACTAGAAACAACACATCATAAAATCAATAAATGCATTAGGAATTAGGACTAAACGTGATTAAAATTATTCACGAGTTAACATTGTTTCATTTATTGCTGAATTCATTGGGACAAAGTAACACATAATAAGGGGAAAAAGAATTGTTAGTTAATTTATTTTGTATTTTCACCTTTTGACAAAAAAAAAAAAAAATATTAGTTGATGAATATAGTGTCAAAGTTTATACGAGTTAATAACTTCAGAAACAAACAGTTAATTCCTTTATTGAATAATTTAAGACTATCTTTTAATCATGCTAAAAGTTAGTTTAGAATAAATAATATATACAATAACAATGTATCTTCAATTGTCACATATGATATTTTTTTAAATCTCTGCAATATGTATCTTAAAATGTATATATGCAATTAATGATTAATGAGTTGATCGTACAACATTGTATACACCAGCAATACATAGAAACTAAACTCCTTAAAAATTCATATTTGAAAATATTAAATAATATAAAATTTAACACTTGACATAAAATCTTGTACTGTAAAAAATATTCGATCAGTGTATTGTTTTTATTTGAATTAATTATGACATTACCAAAATTAGTTGACAAAGTGTATTATTTGTTGGGTTGCCCCATTGATTTGTAATCTAATGTGCGTAATTAGATGTCCTACATGTTTAAATGTTCTTCACTGATATGAATCAGCTTTTTGGTTGATGTGATGGATTAGCTTTATGAAGTGGAGCCACTATTACAACTACTCCTCTATTGCTTAAAAAATACTATCAGTTTTTCAGGGAAAAAAAATTATTATTGTGTGATGAGAAACATATAAAATGTAAAAAAAGAAAATTATACACACCATAATTTATGTCCTTACGTATTTTTTGTAAAATATTTTAAAGTTAACTGTATGTAATTATTTTTTTATCGTCTGAGCGAAAATAACGTAAATTTAGTTTAAAACGATTAAAAATACTCTGGAATACAGTTTTTCAATTAAAATATACACAAAATTGTTAAATCTTCAATTTTATTTAATAATATTTTAATATATATAGACTCCTTTATATTAAATTTACTATATATAATTCTTAATTCCATATAAGAAAGTGCTATCTTATTTATTACATTTATATACATAACATTAATTAAATACTTATGTAGAATATATTATTTATTGTAAATTTATAAAAATAATAATCGATTATTTTATGTATCTTAAACTTACTAAGTGTCATCTGCACGTTTAATTTATTAATCGAATAAAGCGATAAGTGTAAATCTAATCAAGTATTAATATTATTGATTCTGAGTAATTAATTAAATTTAGCGTGTGAATTCGCTAAAAGTATTTAATTGATTATTTAATAATGGGAATTAACTAAATCAAACGTCCATCATACACGTCATTTCAGAAGATTAAGAAAATCATATTAAATAGTTGATTTCAATCATTAGATTAGTTATAAGTTGAAATAAATTTAAATAACTTTTCTATTAACATGTATTTTTTTTTCAATCAAGCTATAATTTAATTAGAAATCGAATTGAAAGTAAAAGCTACCGTGAACAAAACCCGAATTATAAAAAAGACTAAATTAACGATCTTAAGTTCGTAACCCATAATCATAAACGATAATTTCTTCTTTCACACCCATATATTTCTTCGTACTTTCATAAATCCGAAAATTGTCATTTTATCATTCTCCAATTATTTAATTTAGAAGTTAAAAATGATTTTTAGATTGTTAAATTTAAAAAAATTTAAATTGCAAATTTGGTTTCTAGATTATATAATTTAAAAGATATTTTTTAAAAAAAGTTTTGTAGTATAATCATTCATTCTTCTATAAGAAAATTATTATCAACGTCGAATTTCTCGTCAATGATATTACTATTTTCTTTGTCTTTTTATGAAGGACAATGATCACCGTAACAATTACTTACTCATTTTTTTTATAGAGAAGGTAAAATGATTTTGGAATTTTACAATCTAAAATTTATTTTTAATTTGAAATTATATAATTATTCAAAATCTATTTTTGACTTTTAAATTGTATAATTTAAAATAACTTTCTAGAAAAAAAAGATTATTTTTAGATTATACAATACAAAAAGAATAAAATGAAAATTTGTATATTTACGAGGATTTAGAAGAAATGTAAAAGGTAAAATCCTCCCATAAACATACAAGAATTAGGCCTAGAACTAGAAAATATACGCGGCACAAGAAAAATTATAGAGACGAAATTGGACATTAAATATTATTAATGTAATAAATGAGTTTTTTTTCCAGTGACAGATGCACCTTTGTGATGGAAAACAAAATTTTTCCATTCTATGTATGAACACCCAATTTTATTTATAGTTTCACAGAGCTTAATGACACTTATTTATAGCGTGGTGGATAAATTTGTTAGAAGGAACTAGAGTCTAGCATTGCGTAGTTGTTGCTTAAGCATGGGTTGAATATACTCTTTAAAGCCATCAGGAACAATCGAATCATTCAAAGGATCCTTCCATGCCTCCTCGTACAACTTCGGATACACATTTCCATCGTAACGTCCCAGAATTGAACCAAGGTAGTGGTCAGTGTAATTATATGCATCAACAAGCGCAACTGCATTAGGACGAACCTAAATACACGTAAAATTATCAATGAGTTTTCATACAATTGATTAAAATATAAACAACACAACATGCTATTGAATCGTTGAGGACAAACCTGTGAATACAAGTTTCTCAGCTGCTCACTGGCAAGTGATCCTTGTTTTGGGTCAATGCAGCCAGTGGAAATAAAATCACCCAGATGCTTGTGAAGTAGAGACAAAGCATAAACGCTGCAGAGAACTTCTAATATCTGTTTCACTCCCTTTCCGGGTATATCTTGCTGCAACTTCTCAATAAATCTGAAAAAACAGGGTTTGATTAACCTTAACCTAAGTGTAGAATATTCAAGCAAATCCTAGTTTTAAGTAACGAACTCTATGTTATAAAATAAATAAAAAATTATCAGACTACTTTCACTTTATTCTCCTCTTCACGCAGAGACTACTATATATTTGCGAGTGGTCTACACCAATCAAATCTTATTAAGATAGATTCTAGCATCTTAAATCTAACTCAATTTTAGGACTTGTAAGACAAGGATTATTTCCACTTGTCTATCATGAATTAACCTTTCTTTAATGCATTAACCTATATTTCTACTATTAACGTTTACATTAAAAAGGTTTAGGGGAAGGGAGCCTAGTATTATCTTATATGTGTTTCTCTATATAAATATTTGACTCACTCTATCCCAAGATTATGCAATGTAATGGTAAATCTGTAGATGCGATAATGGAAGAAGCTTACTTGGAAACAACAATGAGCTGGCAATGAGCAACAGCTGCCTCAACTAAATCAGCTGCGAGTTCTTGAAAACCTGTTGTCAGAAAAGCCATTAGCGAATTGCGAATAATGTTCATCCATGTTGCACGAATTACAATAATAAATCAATATCGAGTTACAATCAGTTCACAAGGACAATTGCATATAGCTTGATGATGGAATCATTTACCCTCTTCAGGATTAGAGAACTTGCTAAGATTTTGAGCACAAGCAACAGACATCCTAGCAGCTCTAGCTTCAAATGCTTCCAACACAACATTAGGCTTCAACCAATCCGCAGCTGCAGGGAACAAAAACAAGTATAATATTACAACTCATATTTAGTACTAGTAATATTAAATAAAGCCATATTTGTTTGGATATCATGAAACTGTTCTTGTTAGAGTAGGCATAATCTCCAATTTCACTATACCCTTTTTAACATCAGAGTGGTATTGCATCAGTTGTCCCATTCGAGCCATATAAGCTGTAGTACCAACAGGCTTATTTCCAGAGCCCAGATGAGAAACAGTCTTCATCAGATGCCTTGCCACCTACATCAGAAGTTAGTTGTCATGCTGCACATTAAATCTTATTAACAGCTGTGGAAGGACATAGTGAAGACTAAATTAAATAATGATCAACAAAATAATAGAATGCAGCATTCAACATTTAACAAACCTGTAAAAGCAGCACAACATTGTCACCTTCATAAGTGCAAGCAGGAACATAAACAGCAAATAACTCAGGTAGACCACTGCTACAAAGGTAACCATGACCACCACACAACTTACGGCATTCTTCAATTCCATCCTGCAAATTGAAGTTAATAAAATTATTCCTGAGATAAAACCATATTTCAAGTGCTGTATAAAGCGGCTTACTAATTAATTAAATTAAAGGAGTAAGTCTAAGACCAATCAGTAGAGAAATAGGGAAGTAATAACATACAGCAGTGGCGGTAGTAGTCAAGGATTTCAATCCAGCAGTGCATGCATGCGCCTCAGGCAATGTTGAAAAATCATTAGCTTTCAATCTTTCTGTCACATCCGTATAAAGCCATAGCAGCCACTCACCAACAAATCTGAAAGCATAAGCAGAAGCCAGCAAAGGGAAGAGCCTAGACTGTTGTGTTTTGTAATCAATCACCTAAAAGAAATGCATAACCACGCATTAAGCACACTAAACTTTGAATGAAACTAATTGGAATCACATTTTCTATTTTGCCCACTTAACATATATAAGTACAGAATTCAACGTCACACAACTAAATTTAATACACCAGATAAGCAGGGATCTCATCACACTTCCCATTACATATCATTAAAAAATGTTGTTAAAAAGTGAGACTTCCAGAATTAGACAACTAGAGGCAACTTAGTACTAAAGCAAAGCAGCTTATTTTAAAATTTAGTATTTCATTTTGGTTTTAGCCTCCTTTTTACTGCTTGCTAAAATTTATAATATTTTTTAAAAGAGACTTCCATGAGCATATCTCAATCAAATACAAATTATCAACAAGCAACAACATGCATCAATGTTGAGGCTTTTAACGCTTACCTGTGTTTCTAGACTTCCATTATGCGATCCAAACTGTCTTCGAACAGCACTATACCTCGTAGCAATGCAAACTGCTCGAGATAAAGCAATTGATGCATCAGCTACAATTTTTTGTCTCACATTTACCATAGTGCCATAAACTAGTTGTCTTGGAACATTGGAGTGTACAAATTTTCCTTCTCTGGTAACCTGTGAAACCCTGGTAGATTAAAGAACAGAGCAGTCACCCCATGATACAATTGGCAAAAAAGAACTGCTAGAAACACTATTTGACACATTAATTTCAAGTTTTAACACATTCCCTATCTAAGCATTATTAGTATTATACACCACAAAACCACAAACTTGGATTATTGGATTTTCCTTTGGCGAGGCTAGAGAAGGGGCAATATGTAAAATGGAAATACCTCATTAACATTTGATTCCTTGGAATTCGTACATGGTCAAATCTTAGAACTCCATTGTCCATGGTGTTATATGCTGCATTTCCAAATTTCATGCCAATATCACCAACAGTAATGCCTGGAAGAGGTAAGTGATCATCCAAGCTCCGCAGCTGGACAGTGAAACCTTCAAATTGGACAAGGAATTATAGTCACTTAATTTGCCTCTGAATCTAACACCAGAATTTGGATAAATAAACTTGGCAGTTACCATGCACTCCATGGTCTTGACCATCAATAATTAGACGGGCATAAACAACAGCATGAGTGGATACTTTACCCAATCCACCAGGCCACCACTGTTGAAATCAATGTCAGAAGCATGATATATATATCCAAATACCTTTTACAAAAGTACAAGCAGTGAATGCATAAGAAAAGTACAACTTTTCTTCCCTGAATGTACTTGTTAACCACAAGGTAACATGTAAGAAGTAGAATCTTAAAGGGTAAAAATTGTAAGAGACTAGTAAAGGTACACAGTAGTCATCATCCATTTACTCACTTTGCTGGAAGTCAATGTGGGGCTATGGATAACAAACTCGTCTGTTTTGGGATCAAATGTTGCAGTTGTTTCTAGCCCTTGAACATTGGATCCATGACCAAGTTCAGTTTGGGCATAGCATCCAACTATTTGCATCCTATAAGCTAGAGGTAACCACTTCTGCTGCTGCTCATCAGTGCCCTGTCCTTGGATGGCAGGCACAAACATTCCCTACAAAAGAATATAAATAACTAAAATTTAGTACACAAAGCAATGCTATGCTACACCCTCCCCAAGATTTTGCTAGGAAAATCTGAAGGGAGAAACACCGGGGAAATCAAACAAGAATGAGAATCGAGCCAGACCCACACAAAAAAATGACACCATCTTCAACTCAAAACCTTAAGACATTAGGTTTGTGGATCTTCTTTCTCACATATTGCTCAACTTTCTCATTTCTATTCAATGTGTAACTTAGACTCACACATTAATTCCTAACATATTTATCCTATGTAAATTGAAACTACCTAGTCAATATTACATTTCTCTTATCAAACACACAAACTCCTTTGGAATCCTTAAACTAATATTAAGTTCATTCTCATACATACATTTTTTTATGTTATCAACATATTTCTTCTATATAGATAAGTAAGACAGGCACGGAAGATAAAAGTGCAATCAGGACAAGAGTTTGCATTATACCCAATGAAGATCCGTGAATGCAGGTTGATCCACAAAAGATCTGAGCTTATAAGCTTCCTTTTCTGTAAGAATACAGTTTGCGAAATTATAGAGAACAATTGATATTAATATAATATTCAACTATATGTGTCCAAAGGAAAAAAAAGAAAAAGAAAAAGATCCACAAACAAATGCAAAATACCAAGAACAGCAAACTCACCACTGAGACGGAGCTCGATTACCCTTTTCCATGCATGAGCTGCTTTCTTCAAAGTGTTTTTAAATAATTCTTTTCTACCAAGCGCGGCTCTGTCATCCTTTCTAAACACCTACAAACGAAAGGCAAACCAGTTCAGGTTTCAGATTTCCAAAGAAGCCACACGAAAAATGAAGTTTTCACAATTCCACCAATCATTTAACAACCCATTTTTAAGGATAATAAAATCAAATGTTCTTAGATGAATAAAATTTAACTTAGATATAAATTAATTTACAGAAACTAACACATTTAACTTGTACCTGAACTAATCTTATTTCACAGAACAAACTTGATTCATTTTATCTTTCTATTTACTGCTACTGTACTATTGCTCTTCCAAATAGGACCTATGCAATTTTTCTTTTCACTATTGATAGAAACTAAATCAAGTTAATAAAAAGATATATTTTTTTTTCTCACCACCTAGCATACAAACTTGTTTCTTTTCAAGTAATTTTGTTAAACATGAATAAATTAATTCACTGCACACTGCCTCTGTATTTTCCGAAAATATAGAGTGATACACTCGTTTCAATTCTCCTGTCTTCCAAGATCCGTGAGTGTGTGGTGAGGTTAGTGATGTTTGATCCCAACAATCTACAACTGTTTTGGTAGATAAATTGGAAGTACCATGATTAAGAACACTTTTCAGTAAAGTTGACTACACTATTGAAAAAAAAAGGACTTTTGGGATTGAAGAAGGGAATTCACCGGATCGCTAGCAACAAGGCGAGAAATCCGGTCAGAAAGCTCAAAGTCTTCACGAGAACCAGCCCAAACGATCTTCATCTCTTCCACATCGAACTGCGCCTTGTTCCTCTCGAAAGCCAAGTGATCAACACCGTCCATTTTCCCCACGCAGATCCCTAACAATGTCTTTCTGAAATCTGATTTCCAACCCCAAAAAGCACAGCTTTTTATTCAGTGTTCCCTTCTGAGAATGAATGAAGATAGTGTTTGTGTTCTTTTTATCCCATGTTTTCAAACTACTAAAAACACAAGTATGTATGAAAACGTGTAAGGTTGACTTTTTGACCCAAACTATAAAAAGGCTTTGTGTTGGCAGACACGCAGGTTTGGTATAAATGTCACGTTTGGAAATGTAAATATCTTTTTTTCCTTTTCTTTCTTCTCATCCTCTCATTTTTCTTTAATATTTTTTCACCATTTCCATTTATTTTCAGTGAATTTTCTGCATTGAATGTTCATTTTGCATTTAATCAAGAGTTTATGTAGAAGGAACAAAGATAGATAAACGTGGGAAATTAAGCTAATAACGGCTGTCTATTGGTCGGTGAAATCGATGTTTAATGTGGTTGCTCACATGGCAATGACTTTTTAGAAGGATATTTGCAGCTCTAAGTTCAAGATTTTTCGTTTGGACGGCTGGAAATGAAAAAAGAAAAAAAAAGAAAACATTTAACTTAAAGAAAATTAAAAATTAAATATAAAATTTGTGATAAAATTAATTAATTGAATAATGTAATAAATTAAAATGTTTTAAACTTTATTTTAATATAAATAAGTATAAATTAAGATTAAAATATGATTGAAATAACAATTTTTATTCTTTTAAGATATTTATATTCTTATAAAATAAGAACATTTTATCATAAATTATCTAATTAACTTATTGTTGTCAAAGTAATTAGTCAAAATAATAAAAGTATTTTTATGATTAAAATAATTTAATTCCATTGTTTTACAAGTAAAAATAATATAAACATTGATATTGTTTTAAAATTATATTATAGAAGTTAAAATTCCGCAGAAATATATTGACGGAATAAATAATTATCAATTTAAATTGGAGATCCAAATCTTTATGCTCACAAGTAAATTTCCCTATCCAATTATCTTTTCATAAACACACGTCTAATTTTAAGCTTTTCAACCTCAAAATGTTCAAACCAGATATTTGGTCGTCTCCGTCCTTCCTTCTTAACGATGTCAGAATCCCCACAATAAGCTAAATTATAGAAAATCTGTTACATGGAGAAAAAGATTAAAGATTCAACACTTTAAGATTTTTATTTCGCTTTCTTGACTTTTACGCCATACTCAATACAGCAATATTATCATAATTATAAGAGTAGTCATTTTTTTACAAGAACTTACGAAAAAATCGCGCGCACGAGAAACATTTTTCTTGTTTTAAACGTTGCTTCTGTATCTTCTTAGTTTTGTCTAAACGCTATAAAAAACCCTAGATATGGGAGATTGTGCACCTTTATTTCCCAATTATTAACTGCGGAATAACAATACATACAGATATTCTATTCTTGTAGTATACACACATTATTTTTAATTTTACATTTCATAATACTTTAAAAATATAACACAAACTTGGAATGATAACAGGTCAATTATAAGACCTAGTAATCACTACCAGAAAATTTTAATAAAACTATCCTAAATTTTAAGTGAAAATTAGATAAATACTCAATTAAGAAAAATACAAATTTTAAAAATTATATAATATTAATTAAAATTCGAAAGATAATAAAATATCCAATTATGACTTCTACGATACACCTTTTATTATAATAATGCAATTGCAAGAGGTTAGGAGACAATAAAGTATATAATAAAAAATTTATGTGCTAAATATGAATGTCGCCTTTTTATACGTCAGATAAGTTTAATAATCAAGAACAGAACGACTTCCACTCCCATTCCGCGGCTGATAATTATAATTCAGTAAGAAAATATTATAATTATAATAACTACCGAAAACGTGTTCGTTAATGTGTTGGCATTTTACATTGCCTTGACACCTTTGTGTTTTAATTTTTTTAACTTTATTTTATATTAATAAATTAATTTAATGTTTATATTAATTTCAATTTTAGATATATTAAATAAAATGTATTAGTTTTTTATATGTAACACTTCATTGGATATATTGTTTTAATTTATAACATTATATACTAAAATATTTGTATGCAACTATGGAAGAACTCTAAAAGCTGATTAAAGCAAATTAATATAAGTAAACGAAGCATTTAAGGTCATAACGTATTGGGCTGAGGCTATCAACTAATGAGGATTGAGGCCATTATAGGAAAGTAAATCGGGACAACAGGCTGCTACTTAGCATATGACAAATTTTTTATGAATCCCAATACACTCTTCCTGCACCTCCATAAGCTACATAAAAATACCAATATGCCCCTAATTAAAAAATAGGAAAATACGCAAATGCCCTTCACCTCCTTAATCCATTGGCAGTGTCATTCTTCTTCATCCGTTTTGTGTTTCTTTTGTGTTTCTTCTTTCACAGTTCATCCATTGCTCCATTGCTTATTGTTGCAACATCCCATTCATCTTTTTTACCTGTTCACCGTCGTCACACCTTCAACTTCAGTGAACACTGTGCCTGTGCCTGTGCGTGTCCGAATTGCATTGTGTGAAAAAACAATGGAGGAGAGGAGGCAAAGATATCAATAGAAGGTTCAAACAAGTAAAAGGTAAGAAATTTTTTATATTTATTAGTAATGTGTGAATAGTATTGATAATTAGAATAGATAATTTGGTGTTTGGGTAGTCGCCGACGGTGAAGCTGCGTCGGAGAAGACGATGTAAGTATGAATCGGATGCCCCCGCATCCGATTTACGTTTTCGAAAGAAATTGTAAATCGGATGGAGGCCATCCGATTAACATTTCCAAACGGAATTTGTCTTAGCATATAGATTAATAAATCAGAACGGATTGGGCTCTTAGCCATGAGCTAATAAATTAGGACCAATAAATCACTTAGCATATAAGCTAATAAATCAACATCAATTCAGCACTTAGCACATAAATTAATAAATCAAAATCAATAAATCACTTATCACATAGGCTAATAAATAAGAGCCAATAGATCACTTAGCACATAAGTTAATATATCAGGACCAATAGACTACTTTACACAGACTAATAAATCAGGGCTGATAAATCATTTAACACATAGATTAATAAATTAGGATCAATGTTTCACTTAACATAGACTAATAAATTGAAGTTTTAACGGAGCTTTGCAAAAGTGATTTAAACTTAATGAATGATCTTTGGATATCTCATGAGTGTTGCCAAACTGGGATAGTCAAACGATTTCAGATAGCACAGATATTTCCTTTATTTTCACCTAAGATTTTGGGTAGTCATATTATAAATATCTAGTTAGTGATCAGTGGGTCCAATAATATATTAAATATCTAGTTAGTGATTAGTGGGTCCAATAATGATACATTATAGAAAAAAGAATCTCTATACAAAAATAAGAAATAAGAAATAAAAATATATATTCAACCATGGCACTAGAAATCATGACAAAATACGATATATGTTTAGCATTTTCCATAAAACAGTTATTATATTTATGGGGCGGAGTAATACGGAATCATATAAGCCACCTACTAATTACAATGATTGTACGGCAGTGAATGGTGATAATATATATCAGGGAAAATAACATGTTCCGTCAATTCCTGGAATTTTGAAGCCACAACGTTTTTGTTACCTTGAGCTTAGAAAAAATTAACAATTTTCAAGTCAAATTAATTGCATGGTCGGCATTTGCTTGACTTCTGAGAAGACTTCAGTTTAACTTAGAACAACAATAATCATAGTTTCGTTTTAAATCTGCCTAGTGATTTGGAGCCTCTACTCTATGCACAACCATATATGGAAATCTCTATTGAATTTGCAAGTTCAGATTTCCAAACGTTGCTTCTGCTTTGGCAGAGCGTTTATTGATGGTCTTTATTGCTAGATAGAATTGAAAGAGGTGGGTTTTCATTTACCATAGCCATTTCTTTTGTTTGGATATTCTGATTTCAGAACTAGCTCCGTCGAAGTGCATCAGAAGGTCTCAGACTGATGTGTTTTTTAAACGTTCATGCATGTAGTCTCCACTGCGGATTGGAGGGAATCTACAGTGAAACACGTATGACAAAAGTTTATGTCAACTGTATTAATGTAATTTTTTATTGAGAAATATATCCAACTAGGGACAACAATAAATAATCTTTTGGGCCATATGTATTTTAGTCTATCTGGAATAATTAAGATACACTAGAACAAATTTATTTCTACCTTGGAGGAGATGTTTCACTGCAGCAGCTTTTAAGGCATTCCACCACACAGTCAGGATGAGGGTCTAAGAATAGTGCCATCTGCAAAATAGCAACTTCTAACTAAAAACGACCTCGCCAAAATGAAACTAAAATAAGGCAAAACTGCAAAAAATTGCTTTTTGGGTAGATGCTTCTCATGTTCTAGGGAATATAAAATTTAACATTAAGACATTTTGAAAAATGTCATCAACTCCTTGCTCCTACTTTTAATTGTTGTTAAATAGTGAATGTGGCATAGTGGCAGCTTTATAAGGCAACTGGGAAAAACAGAGAGAGATTTCTCAAGATGCTATGTCATACAACTAAGGTTGTGCTTTTCAGCAAGAGTTATATTATTTGACAAAAAAAAATGACTCCGTACATTACATTGTGCATAATTACTCCTATCTCTTACAAATAACGATCTTACCCAGTTCAAATAGCATTGGTTGCCATAAATGTCAAAAAATTACTTCTATTCTATCTCTTACAGTTTATATTTTCATACATCTACATTTCAAATTTGAAAGATACAACATTTTGAAGTACATATTAGGAAACATTTCTCTTCATGTAAATATCTTGATAGTTGCAAGCAAAAATGACAGATGATTGACCCTACATCCAGGTACAGAATAATACGTGTTTTTTTATTACTAATTATAAATATTTTATTCGTTAAGTAAAAATGTAAAAATAATTTAAAAGAATAAAACTTTTAAACTTATGAAAGAAATTATGAAAATGAATTTGTTCCTATGTTATTAATTAACACGGACATGCCAGAAAAAACAAAATGTATTGTTATCAAATAATATCTCAATATGATTGATTATAGGAGTAGGATCCATCAATTACATTTGATAAAAAAACGTATTTTTCTCTCTATCGTAACCATAATGTGTTATTCAATAGAACGAGAAGCTCCAACTCCAAATTTTTTTAAAATTTAAAAATAAAATTCAATTTTCAAGGTTAACTAAAATTATAATATTCTCAAAATCTATATTTTTAGTTGATGTAATACAATGAAAACTTAAATATTTTCAATTATAATCAGCTAAATTCACATAACAGTATTTAATAAGAATATAAAATTACAAGTAAAAAGTAAATCATACACTTATGCAGAAAGTGCGGCTTAATTAGATAAAGAACAGTTCCCAAAATACCTCGTTTAAGAGTTCCAAAACTCAAATTTATAGTCATGCGTAACATTTACCCATTACGAAACAAAAAATGACACAATCTTCCCTAAAATATCCTGTTCACGTGAAGGCAGACAAACTAAAGAAGCTCAAGAACAATTAAAAAGGATCATAAATCAATTGAATTTTCGAAAAACTTTAATTTTTAATCAAAACAGAATGGTTTCTTTTATTCATGTAACTAACTGTACCTAAGTGAAAGTGTTGTTATAATAAATGACACAGACCACACATCTTACTCAGCGAAGTAAACTCCTTAATAAGAAGAATACAAGAATCATTTTCTCTCCTACGTTGAAATAAAAGGGTCTATTCCTCAGAAACAACTGGGTAAAGTAGCTTATGATTACCGAATAGCGTTCTTTGCCAGTTCGTTTAACCCGATGCATTGCTGACCTGCAAAGTTAATGAATGATAAGTTGAGAATGGCACATACTACTTCTAAAAGAAACAAAAAAATACATCTTCTTAGGCCAATTGATGATAAGATATACCGATATAAACAATTAGTCCACCTCTCCATCAAGTCCCCGATGTTCACAATAAGGGCCCTGAAGATGCAAACTTAAAACATTAACACTAGGAATGAAGAGCAAATAAAATGTACATTTTTAACGTTACTTGATAGTCTAGAATACTGTCACATATTTCAGTGAAATTGACATTTCAAAGTGTCAAGAAATTCTACACAAACTTAATATTCGTGAACTCACCCCTCTATGTGAGACACATCCTCCCAGACTCGTACTTTCTCCAACTTTTCCCGACATATCTGAAAACATTGAAGTCCTTGAATGCAAGAATTATAAACTAAAGAATTTAAACCTTAATTATAGGACTTGGCCTGGTGGCCAAAGAATGGATTTCTTGTTTGGCACATCTATTCACAACACGACATGATCAAAAGATTTTCAAAACCATGCTGAGAGAGAACTCAGGAATAGAACAAAGAGTTAATAAATTAATCACGCAGTACCAAACGGAAGAAGAAGAAGACAGGAGATCCAGAGTAATACAAAACTAAATATGAAATTATTTACTAGTGTTCGTTATGCCACTTCTTTAGAGGTTCTTCACATAAACAATTTATGAACCTGGGTTCTGAACAACGTGGGACTTTTTCTCAGGAAACTCTTGTTTTGGAAAAGCTTCAAAAGAAAATCATAGTGATTTTTTTCACCCGAAATTTTAACGGTGCACCAAACACACCCTTGAAAATATTAAGTAAAATGGAAGTAAGACCTGCAGTCCCGGGACTCCATCTGTCATTAAAAGGGTGAGCGTGCCAAAATCTGAATGAGCTGAGCAGATCTCTTCGGTAGGTCCCATTTCACCTAATGAAGTTGCAATGTATAATATATATAGGAACAAGGTTTGGTTTTAGATATGGAATCTAATTGATTGTTAGGAATAGGATTTAAGTCATTAGTTGTTCTACATTGTCAATCTTAAAGCAAGCTCTATTATTAATTTATTAGTTGTTATACATTAAATGTTTGGTAATAGAACTTAAAATCTAGCAATGCAATGATTAGTGATTTTTATCAATACATTAACATGGATGGATGGGAACTTATATGTATAAGTTATTGAGAGATACAAGAAAATTAAGTTCAAAGGAATCCAATCCCAACACTCTCACTTATTGATACTTGTTTTAGTAGCTTAAATTCTATCATTTATATTTCAATCAAACCAATCTTTTAAAAAATGTATCATTATGAATGTGTATAGAAATTTTACTACTTGAACACATATAATTGTAATTAACCTAGTATAATGTGAATCCTTGTGGATATGAAATTTCCATCAATCACTATTTACAACCAAAATCATCTTTAAAATAAATTGTGGTAGTTATTGATGGAGAAGCTCCTTGGCGTTTTAGCTTGTAGCTCACGCTCCAATGGATGAAAAGCATGTTCAAGCCATTTGCACCGAACACATTGGATGGAAGGAGCTCCTCATGATGCGAAAGCAATGGATGTGGAGGAATTCACTATAGAAGGAAGCGTGAAGATTGGTGAGGTAGATAATGAAAGCCTTGAAGGAGGTTGGGCCAACCTTCAAGAAAGAGCTTTTAGGAGAAGAAACTCAATGTGAAACTTTATGCAATGTGCTGAAAATTTGACAGCATTTCATTACTCAAATCAAGCTTACAATGGAGGTTCCTAAACTTCTTATTTATAGAAGAAAGGATGAGCTACTTAGCTTCCCATGCAAGTTATCTAGGTAGGGTATGGGAGAAACTAGGTCAAGAAACCCTAGCTTATAAAACAAGCTTCTAACCCTAGTTTCTATGACAAGCTTCCCAAACCTAGCTTGCACTCCAAGGCTCTCACAAGATGGTGACAAGTGGCACAAGGAGAGAGCTCCTTGGACTCCTTGATCAAGCCCAACATTATTTATGGACCTCAAGGCCCAAACTTACACTACATGACCCCAAAATACAAGACACAAATTTATTCTACTTGGCCCAAATTATTCTAAACTATTTATACAAATTAAAGGACTTCTCCTTAATATTCTATTCTCTCCAAAAGGATTTCTTCATGCTTGTATTTGGGCCCGAGCAGCTGATTAAAAGCCCAAATAGGATGAGATGGGCCCAATCTTCTGAAAAGCTCTTAATTTTCCTCTGGCTCTTTGTCCTCTTTATTCTTTTATTAATGTCGCTGAGGCGTACTCCATCTTTGATTATGTCAATTTCATAATCCTTTTGAGTTGTGCTATTCAAATTAGCTTTTATTGCTTTGTATTTGTGACCTCATGGTGAATTAGTAATTTGGTGAAGCACTTGACATTATACTAGGTTATTAGTATTTGTGACCTCTGACTAATATACTAAGGTTACTAATGCTTCACCAAATTACTAATTCACCATGAGGTCACAAATACAAAGCAATAAAAGCTAATTTGAATAGCACAACTCAAAAGGATTATGAAATTGACATAATCAAAGATGGAGTACGCCTCAGCGACATTAATAAAAGAATAAAGAGGACAAAGAGCCAGAGGAAAATTAAGAGCTTTTCAGAAGATTGGGCCCATCTCATCCTATTTGGGCTTTTAATCAGCTGCTCGGGCCCAAATACAAACATGAAGAAATCCCTTTGGAGAAAATAAAATATTAAGGAGAAGTCTTCTAATTTGTATAAATTGTTTAGAATAGTTTAGAATAATTTGGACCTTGCATTTAGGCCAAGTAGAATAAATTTGTGCCTTGTATTTTTGGGCCATGTAGTGTAAGTTTGGGCCTTGAGATCTATAAATAATGTTGGGCTTGATCAAGGAGTCTAAGTAGCACAAGGAGCTCTTTCCTTGTGCCACTTGTCACCACCTTATGAGAGCCTTGAAGTGCAAGCTAGGTTTGGTGAGCTTGTTATAGAAGCTAAGGTTAGAAGCTTGTCTTATAAGCTAGGTTAGAAGCTTGTCTTATAAGCTAGGGTTTCTAGACCTAGCTTTTCCATACCCTACCGAGATGATAGCTTGCATGGAAAGCTAAGTAGCTCATCCTTTCTTCTATAAATAAAAGGTTTAGAAACCTCCATTGTAAGCTTGATTTGAGTAATGAAATGTTGACAAAGTTTCACATTGAGTTTCTTCTCCTAGAAGCTAGAAGCTCTCTCTTGAAGTTTCACCCAACCTCCTTCAAGGCTTTCATTATCTACTTCACCAAAACCTCACCAATCTTCACCTTCACGCTTCCTTCCGTGGTGAATTCCTCCACATCCATTGCTTCCGCATCATGAGGAGCTCCTTCCATCCAATGTGTTCGGTGCAAATAACTTGAACATGCTCTTCATCTATTGGAACGTGAGCTACAAGCTAAAGCGCCAAAGAGCTTCTCCATCCATCCGTTATTATAAAAATCAACGAACTTATCACACATAGCAGTTCGTTATTAAATGAAAATGTTTTACACTCTGTGCCTATATAATTATTCATTCTAGTTGAAACCTTACGCTTACAACGGTGAAAGGAGATGGAATTGAGGATAACAAAGTGAAATGAAGTGAACTAGAATAAAATTTTCATTCTATTGTTAATATAACTGCTTTATCAATCGTATATCTCATCGTATAACAGGAGCAGAATGAGAAAGCAACCTGAATAAAAATTAAAATTTGCATATGTAGAAAATCCATTAAGAAAAGGTAACTACTTAGTAATGTGAATAAACAAATTATCGGTTTCATAACATACCTCCCAAATTTAGGGGGAAGAAACAAGATTAAAAATTATTGATGAAACTAAGAATAATATATATAATTGTTTTTAAGAAATTGAGGAAACTCTGGGACAAGATTGATTCTGATCTTCCTTGGGAGAAAGGTACTATAATGCATCAAATATATTACTGCTGGATGATTCTCCTTATAAGGCATTGCTTAATCCTGTAAATAATTTAGCTCTCCTTTTTTTCCTTATTAAAATTTTTCGTTTTTTAGCACCACCACATTACAACATCATTTTCTAACACAATTCTTCATTCTAAAATTTTCATTTCAAAATATATTTTTCAAAACGCCCAAAAAATGTAATGGGAGGGAAGAAATTATAGAGGTTCAGGAAGCAATTGGCCTCTATAGAATTGGATGGAATGAGTTGCATCAGGGTCCTTTCCATTCTATCCTCTCTTTTTTCTAATTCAATCAATAGAACATAACTATCTTCCATTCCATTCTATCTCCTTCCAGGCCAAAAAGAATATCCTACTTAAACCACATTAACAAGCACGCATAATCCTATTCTGTGATCTAAGTCTAAATAAAATGGTCTGGCAAAGTCAATGGTACTAAACCTGGATAGTACAAAAGGCGCAGGAAAGCTGCTGGTTTGTTTGTGGCACCTATCTTCTCAAAGAAATCCTCATCCATGTTCAAGGAAAGCGCAATTAGAGATAACAGTTTTTTTCCAACTCCACTGTGGAAGAGAAAAACAACAATATCTTCTAAATTAATAACAAAGAACGATAAGAAACGTTTATATGGATGCTCAGTCACTCTTCCCCGGCATGTATAATCAACCCACACATGCAGAGAGATTTTTTTAATGAAAATCTAAATCAAATTTTCCCTGGATATTTACATAAAGTACAGAGAAATGTTAACAACACACTTTCTAACATACTAGTTTGAACACGCCCCCTACAATTAGCTCAAAGACTAACATTTAGAAAATCACAAAATTATGAATCTCACATCTTATTTTACTAGTCTCACTTACGATGTTGTAGTTTTTTCAAGAAATTTAACTAATTGTTGAAAGTGTATTATAATAAGTGCTTCACTAACACTCCTCTAAATCGTATGCTAATTAGCGTGCACAGAATGAAAAGGCTAAAAACCCCAAAGAATAACAGAAGATGTTGCTATCATATTTTGTTGGTAATTGACAATTCATAATATATATTTCACAGGAAAAGCAAACAAACAAACAAACCGAGGTCAATGTAACTTACAAGAGTTTCCAATACAAGGATTCCATTGATTGTCTCCAATTACCAAGTAATTCTGAAGTGTCCTTGCAAAACAAATATCTCAACTCAAACGAAGCTCAGATATGTATACACAGCCACAGTTTGTTCATATGTAATAACGAAACCAGTAAAATTTAATATAGGCACGTTAAATAGGGGAGAACTATACCTTCAGAAGGCCATTGATTCAGACTAACACTTGCTGAATCTGTTAAAGCACCAATGTATAGCTCTCTTTCGAATCACCTAACGGACATTAGCAACGAAGAGAAGTTTATCATCTTTCTAGGAAATGAAGTGCTTGAAAAAGGCTAAGCCATAAATAGTGTAGCAACAAATTAAAAGAAAAAAAACCTTGGAGGCCGAAAGTAGGGTTCAGAGGAGTATAGCCTCTAAATTCTTTGTATGCGAACTTCATTTTGTCTTGCAGTGGCAGCGAGAAGAACCTCCTACTCTCATCGAAGGCTTTTACCAGCTCATTCTCCAAACCGTGGTTGACAAGGTAAAAGAAACCATACTCAATGCACGCCTATTACATGAACACAGCTCAACTCAACAACGCTAACAATGCAATGAACAATGTATCAATTAGGATAATATTTGATTTAGAATGTGTTTGGTTAACATTGTGTCAATTCCTAATACGTAATTGAAGATGAAATGAATACTGTTAAGAGAGAAAGGAAGAACCTGACGGATAGCAATGGTTGTGGAAAGACGATCATCGGAGGAGAAATCTATGATCGGCAGATTCATCGCTGCTTCGCCTTCCTTCCAATGGAAGGTTCTGGATTCATGCTTGTCACGAGGAGTGCGAAAATATATAAAAAAGGAATAACGATTGACAGAGAAAGAAATACAGTGAAAATAATTACCTAAATAAGATAAAATATGAAAAAATAAAGTTAAATAGAATTTCTAACACCACCATTTTGAATATTCTCAATTTAATTAAACTTTAAAAGAATAATTCAATGTAATTGATTTGTTGATGAAAGTGACACCTTAGATGAAAACTAGATGCTACTTGATATTATTATAGTAACTCGATAAATTTGAGATAGGCAACCTGGTACATTTATGTTCTTTTTGGTAGGTTTTAGTTTCCAGCAACATTTCTTCCCCACTTTGCTTTCTGTAAATATTTTTCATTCAATTAATTATTTATTTATTTTAAATTATAGACGAGCTTTTTTTGAAAAAGAAAAGATAGTCCGTGATTAGTAATTTATATGGATACTCTTTGACCATCATTTTAGTCGCAAGAAAGCTCAAATAGAATATCATAAAATAGCATTAGTTTTTTGTTTAATTATACTTTTTTTCTCTCGTTTCATTTAGATTGTGTGCCCAATTTTGATTTTCTAAACCTGTTCAAGCAATTAACTTATTTTTCTTTTTAAATTAAACAAACTTGTTCAGCAATCTCTCTTCTTTTTTTTCCCCAAAATCCTTAAATTCACACTCCTTCACTCAAAATCTTCACAAACTAAACATTCATAATATAAAAAAGTTTCAAAGAAAAATCTCAAATTTTCCTCTTTAAACTCGAACTTCATAACTATAAAATCTTCATGGTTTAAAAAATATCTTACTAAAATCACAAAAAATACTTAGGTTGAAAAGAATTATTATAGGATTTTAGATAAATAATAATAATATAATAGACAGGTTGAATTTTACTAATCTTAAAGATAAAAACAATTTAATTAACTGAACAAAATGAAGATCAAATGACATGGTCCAAATTAATGAAAAAATTTAAGTTTCAATTAAATCTTGTTTCGGATCATCATTCATATATGAACTTCTTTTTTTCTTTTATACTATTCAAATTTAGAATTTAGGCTAGAGGCTCCTCTTCTCCGATTCTAAATTGTATTACTTTCTGCTCCTAACCTAACACCAATTTATTGCCACATCTGTCCCTTTAGATCTCAATAAAAGATAAGGAACAAGGTCACAGACCAATAAAAACATTCCATAAAGCGTGTAAATTTTTCACGGATCAAAAAGAGAAATAATACGCTTCTTAATTTTCTCAAACTGTCAATAATGCCGGGACTCAATGTCCAAACTACTAATAATTAAACAAACTGAAATTTGGGAGCAGTATTTTAATCAACAATTCCAATTTTGACGAACATTAATCCATCTTCATTACAACGAAAATCCGGTAATCAAATGTGAAGAAAATATTTTATCGTTCACAACAGGTTATCATTCCCGCAATGCACACCGTGAAGGGCCTAGATTTGATGCCCCCACTACGTGATATGACGGAGTAAGACCAATAGGTGTTTCGGATTATCAATCCAGATCAGGCAAAGGGCCTTCCAAGTAGAAGATACAAGGAAATTCCTTATTTAGATGTGCGTCGTTACGTTAGGCGGAGTAAACCTCAATCCAAATAGAAATTAAAAAACTAGATATAGTATAAAAATTAGACACGGATCTTATCTTATTAAAATTGAACATATGATCCTTTCCCGTAATCAAATATTCCGTAAACTCGATCTACCAACACATCAGATGCACCACCAACTAGGAGGAAATGGTAAGTTACTGCGAACCGAAACTACTAGTGAGTTTGCTCAAAACATTCATTTTAATCGAACCACTCCAAAATAAAATAACGTGGATTAACATTGAAGGAATGGGATACAAAAATGCACCTCTTGCATTAAAATTTTCTTCAAGAAATATTAGCTGCATCACGGAGAACAGCATAAATGTATAAGGAAAAACTCCCGAGTCCCAAAAAAGCGAAGCTCTCATCTTAAAAACAACTCATTAATTGTTTCTTCCCATAAAATTTAACCGAAACCTTTTACCAAAAAGTTTAGTTTTCATCTCCTGAGAACTCTGCTTCGTCTTGCTGTCCGAGTTGGAGGAGTTGCATAATAAGCCATGTCCATAGCTCTTCCCAGATTTAGATCATCTTCCTCATCACTCGCTTCATCAGATCTCCATCTAGGACCACCATTGATGTTTACTTCAGTATTTAATTTCTTCTCCACAAGGCTAAAGAAATAAAGTACAAAAAGATTCAGTTGACGAAAGTAGTACACCATTTCCATTGAATATTAAAAAGCATTAAATTAGCACACATATCTTCTTAGACACAAATTATTCAAAACAGGTAATATAAAGAAAAAAAAAATGTGCGAAAGAAATGGGTAACTAGATTTTTACCCCTGAGAAACATCCATCGGATCATTAGTGGACCCCACGTTCCAACTTCTATCATCTGTATGTGATTGCATATTCCAGCTAGATACATTTGGGAGATCATTTGCAAATTCTTTAGGATAACTAACTGTGGATGTAATAACAGGGTTAACTGTAGCCTTCCGCGAGTACAAAGGACTACTGGTAGTTTGATTATGGCCAAAACGTAGATTTCGTTCAACTCCGGGAGAGACTTTGTCTGGCATATTTTCCTGGGAATTGCTTGGTGATGTCCTCTTAAATCCCTTGAGAGGTGAACCATTCAAGAAATTGATCTTATGATTCATTGGAATAGGAGTGTTATCAAATCTAAGATTTTTGCCAATTTTACCTTGATGACTTAGAACCCTCTCATTACTGTTAAACAACCCATCACGATGATAAGACGAGGAACCAAAATTACCAAGCTGAGGGCCAGTATTGGGGAAAGACATGCCTATTTTGGCTGAAGTTCCTAAAGTCGACGAACTCATCAAGCCAGTTGGATGGTCTCTATGCAACAAGAGGGAAGAATTTACAGATGAAGGAATCAATAAACTGGTGGACAAGGAATCCGGAATCTGGGGAATATCAAATTTGTCAGGAACTTCAACTTCTTCACAAGAACTCACACCACCCTCAGTCAAGTTTCCACTCCTCAGTTGCTGCTGCTCAACTTCTGGCAACAACTCCAAGCATCTATTCTGTTTTAATCAAAAGATAAAATAACCACAAATCCAGTTTAAGAGTCACATTTTCTCCGAACATGTTAAATAAAAAGTTAGCAGCAGAAAACATTTGCTTAAAAATTAAAGAATTTAAATCACTTACAATCAAATTGGTTCTCCAATGAATAGCCTTTTCTAATTTTGGCAGAAATTCTTGATTTACAGAACCTTTTGAAATGCTGTCCTGCTCCACCTTTTCAAGTTTAATATGAACTTGATATGCTTCTAAGTATCTGTGGCGCTGAAACCCAGATAAATATATAAGCCAGAAATTCTTTCACAGGTATGCTAAACTACCCTGACACATTTTAAGAATCAAAATGAAATTCGTATTTATTAATGGAAATGATAATCGAATAGAAAAGTGAGATATGTAGAAACTTCATATTGATATTGAGGTTAACACACATTATGATCTACAGATCAAGCTTCAGAAACCAGATATCACATCTATACAAGAAAGAAGTAAAGGTCAGGTTACATCACGCGTATCCACTTTTTTTGCTTTATTCTAGGTATGAGATAATGGTATACATAATTATAGAGAAGGATTGTGTCAACAAAATCCAGGAAGCACGTTGCATATTAAGCTAACACAGAATCCATGTTCGGCATGAGGATTGCATGCACTTTTGGCAGATGATTCTCTCTCAGCAGCAGATCAAAGCAGTAAAGTGAGTAGGAATTATATCTGCCCTTGGAGGGTATTTGACTAGCAAAGATATGAGGATAGTACATGTTAAAGATAAATGAAGGAGGAATTGGGTGGCCGAATAACACTTAAAAGATTCCAAAGTAAAAACTGAAAAGACAGTAAAACAGATGTACTAACTAACAAGATCAATAAACCAGGAGCATCAATGATGTACAAGGAACCAACTAATGAAATTAAGTACCTGAAAATAAAACACCACAAGTAGATTTCCAGTTGTCCTTATCGGGTCTTCAATAGCATAGTCAAAAAGACATTTATGTATGTACACCTCTTCCTCAGAATTCCATGGCAATTCTATCATTCGATCCACCAAGTTCCTCCTAATACAGAGGCAACAAATCTCAGTCACCAGGACCTCCACCCAATTACTACATTGGCCTTTTAGTTTCTGAGAAGCATCCCCAGAGGCTCTTTTATTGAAATTCTTTTCCTTCACTCTGGTGGAGAGAATTCTCTGATGCATAAATGCTTCAGTCAGAAGCCCACACTCAACCCTCACCCGCACAGCAGTGACAGCATCCATAAGTGAAGTCATATGCGGTCCACCATCACGCCCAGCCCACCTCAAAACCATGAGAGCTGTATCGGGGCTACCCCTTTCTAACAGTACTTCAGCAATTTTAGGATGTGATGTTGGACCAGTTATTTCAGGAAGAAGGCGACAAGCTTCCTAACAGAATAATAAATATTATTAGCCTAAATTCACTAAAAAAAATTACCTAGAAGGAAGAAATTCACTTTAACATCCACTACAAACACGATACAAAATTTTTACACCAAAGTCCAAGCTTCATTTTAGCCCCCTATATGTGGAAGAGGAGACTAGCTGAGCCATTATTAAGTTCCACTTTTACTTTGAGTATAAACAAGATAACACCTTAAATAAAAGAGATGAAAGAAGACCCAAATAACACCTAAAACTAAAGCCTAATCACGCTTTTGCTGCTCTATAATCAGGATCACGAATAAAATTCTAATATGATTAGTACCATATGCTGCCCATATGTTTTCCTAGTTATAATGTTTATCATATCTTTAGTTAGCACTACAAGGCAAATCAGTAAAGCAACATGGATACAAATAGTTTCAATAATTTTTTTCAAAACCGGACACGTGTCCCCAAGACACATTGGGTATAATATTTTGTTGATGTTACCTGTAAAGCCTCCTCTGTGTGATCGTCTAAAAGATAAAAAGTCAAAGACTCAAGTAATGAGTGCCTGCTAATACTAAATGTAGCTGCGAAGTCCTCCAGTACGAATGTCCATTCTTCTTCAGGAATTGTCCAGTGGCGATCATACAAATAATACAGAAACTATAGATGTTAAGGAATGAAAGAAGCATTGCTTTAAATATGAACTATTATTAGCAGGAACAAACATAGTTCTACACTCTCAACAAAAGTAGTGGGTAAAAGGATACAATGGCCTGTTTAGCAATCACCGTATCAGAGCCTCCATGTAAAAAGAGCAAGTCAGCAGCAGAACGTAGATTTTTGAAGGGGTAGTAACCCAGCATCTGGTCATTATTTGACCCCAAAAATGAGGCACCATCCTTTTGCAAGGATGCAATTTCTAATCCTTCCACAGTTTCATTCATAAACCCCTCCTCCAGATCAAGATTATTCAATGCATCTTCAATAAATAGAGACCCATCATGTCCTGATGATTCCATAGATTGATTTATTGCATCAGGCCAAGAACGTCTTACTGCTTCTGATTTCCGCATCCGAACAACCGATGACCATGATGAACTATCAGTAAAACGTGATCTCACACCCTCCAAAAATTGATGTCTTATACACCAAATAATAATATCCATGTGCTGGGTAGAAAAACATACAAATTAATCAACAGAATGAACATTGTGATGAGCTACTCTATTTTTTTAAGCAACATACAGACAGATAGAGGAAGTATAAATCTAGTCAACCACTATTTATAAGCAATATTAATAAGAGTGTAAGGCCAAATATCTGTCATTTCTACAAACATCCCTCTTACATACTACATCACACTGAGCTGCAACACAACAAAGGTTACCCATTGTCATCCACACTTTTGCAGGTCAGGTATAGAACACCTTCCAACAAAAAACAGAGAATATCTTTTGAAGAACACAACACAACAGACAAAAATAGCAATACCATTTAAAAACTAGATAAAAAGCACAAGTTTATCATGACGACTTGACAGCCCAACAGCCAAGCAAGAAATGTGTAAAAGCTCAAATATTAAAGCAAAAAGCACAACAGACAGTTATACATAACTCCATTGAACATGAATTCTAGAAAATTAAACCTGCTTTGTCTTTAAGATGCTCTCTTGGAGATGGTGCAAATCATGAAGTTGTGCTGAAAGAGTACCCTTAAAAGATGACTCCAAAATGTCAAGCACATTTGATATGCCTTTCAAGTATAATGAAAATTTCAATAGCAAACTCAATCTCTCTTTCATGCCAAAAACATCCATATTATCTAGTGGAAAATGTAAGGGAGCACAAATATTATTATGGAAAAAGGTCATAATAATTGTTAGAAATCAATACTAAAACAAGGTTTAAGGATACAAATTCCCTGCAGTTCAGTAATGATGTTTTTGAACGTTCTCTTGCACCAATCCTTCACGACCACTTCATCCAACAAAAATGCTAGAACAGGATCACTGGAAACAGCAGTTTCATCCATACACACATCGGTGATGTCTGTAAAATTTATGGTCAAGAAAATGCAAAAGTGGAGACAAGGGGACGTGACAAAACAATGGGACAAATATGAAAAGGGGGAGGATAGAGGAGAAAAGCAAACTTTAAGTTTTCCGGTAGATAGCATTAATTGGACAAAAATGTATTTGTATCATCTAACCTTACTTACCAATTGATAGGCATTTGTATTTTAAATTTTAATAAATGAATTACTAATAAAAATAAATATGCCAAGAAAAGGAGTAATGCAGAAAAGGATACAGTGGCAAATTAAAGAAACCAAGTTATTCTCAAGTGCAACATCAAACAAAGAATAAAGGTGCTGGACATCAGCATTTAGTTGTTTTTCCCCATCTTCTATTTCCTGAAATCTCTCATCAAACCTTTTTGAAATAAGGCCGGCTTCAATGCACTCATAATAAAGTCGGAGATGCAGTTTAGCACCACTTTTTGATATTGGGATTCTACAAATAGGACAGATATCACACCGTTGACTACATTCTTCACACAAAGAAGCGTGCCCACATGAATTCAAGACATGGTGGACATAGCGACCACAGCTTCTCAAGTCTCGAGTTGCTCGGCAGCGCTCAACTTTGGCTTCTTTGCACAAGTCAATCAGATCGATCGATGCCAAGTGTTCCAGTGTTTCCTGAAATCAAACATCACAAGTCATTCATTTTTTGATATTTTCTCAATACAGTAATTATATATTTCACAAATATGAAACACTAACCTCTATATTGCACTAGTAACATGAAAATTAACTCAATGAAAGCATAAATTCAATATTGTAATATTCCTGCTTCGGAACAAGGCACAACAGCTCAGACTTAAACCAACCAAATGAAGCCTTTGACATGAATAACCAGGATGCGTGATTCTTAAAATCAAAATTACGAATCAGAAAAGTAGATTTCAAGCCTTCACTTTATCACAGGTTAACTCACTGGTCATCATCCTACCATAACAAGTTCCCATGTCACAAACCCAAAACAAATAATCCACTTTTCAATTTTTGATTTTCCAGCATGTCAAAAGGCACAGTGAAATGCCAAACAACCAAATCCCTAACATAATTAACTAGGATGCACAATTCATTATCGTATTGTAACAAGTACTCGAGCCACAAACCAATAATAAATCATCACTTTGATCTTTTAAGGACAGAGAAGTAAACACTTCACAAAACTAAGAATATGTAATTAAACGTCAAATGTTCAGTTACTTATTAAGTTTGGCTCCTAAATTACTACACTGATAATCTCCGTTCACAGTATACAGCTCAAAGCTGCCACCTGAGTCTAACTCAACAACTACGAATCTAAAAGCATTACAAACAGAACCAAAAAAATCCACTCCAACGTTAAACAGCACGTCGATAGAAGAGTGAAACTGTAGCTGAAGCACATAATTTCAATGAAAGAAAATAAAAACTGGTAACGCCAATCAGACTCAACTTGCAGAAACAGCAACAGGAGCAGAAGCCTTTCGTAATTCAAACATTAACAAAATCCCTGTACCAGTTGAAATGAGAAAGGGAAAGGTACGAATACATAATTCCCAACCAAACAGCACGTTGGTGACAGACAGCTAGGGTTTACGAAGTACTTCAGCCACAAGGAGCGCGGAAGTTAAAATTGAGAGAAGTAGATCGTACCTGAACTAATCGGCTACTGTAGTTCGGTTGCAGCGTCGGAGATGAAGTTCTTACTGCGGCGGTGCCGCCGTTGGAACTCGACGGAACGGTGAGTCCGTTGAGCCGGCCGTCCATTTCTCAGAGATAACCAAACGGTGAACTCAGATAGATTTTACAAAACACCGAAATGAGGTGCGAGATTACAATACGGTGCGGATTTACTTCAGTGTAGGAACGCGTCCATGCTTCACAACAGAACTACTCAGTGTCTCCTAGAGGGAAATACAGAATGGAATTGGAGGGTTTTTGAAACACTTTTTTGTTTTTTTTTGTTCTATTATTTCCTTTTATTGGGTTCTTATATTAGTCGGGTTGCGGCCCAATTTAATTGGGCCTTAAGCCACTTTTCAAACGTGAGTGTCTTTTCTTTTCGGTCCATATTAATTCTCTTTAACCTTATATGTAAGAACCCATCTTAGATTCTTAATGAACCCTCTTTCCGTGTATCTATCGTAAGATTCTATTATATCTTTTGGAACTCATATACTTCCATTATGATTTTGTTTTAAAAAGTATTTCACAGAATTAAGAAAGAAAGTTTTATTTAAATTAATCATTAATAATATGAAATTATTTAACGCATCGAAATAAGTGTTAACAGAGAGTTAAGAAAATAAGAATTGGTCTTTAAAACCATCTTTTATTTGTTCGATGTTAATATTTTGAAATTAAATCTGACGAGATAGTACCACTAAAATTATAAATCAAATCTATTAAGATAGTATCACTAAAATAATAATCGCATCTGAAATATTAATTCATACTTTAAGTTGAGAGAACAAATATTAAAATAAAACTCGCACCACAAAGTACTTAAATTTAACGAGTCCAATTCAACGTGCTCGAGTAAATACACTACTTTTTTACATATAAAAGAAAGAAATGTTGGGAAGCCCACCCTACATGACATTTATATTAACCAATTTAACCAGACAAATAGCCTGATAGCCCTGCGAAGGAGGGTGAGGGGCAATTTTAATAAAAGCAAGTGTGTACAACTTTGAAATCGTGCATGCTCACATAATCCATGGAAACTAGGTTCTTCCCCTTCTACAACTAATTGTGTTGGGACCCATATTCACCCAAATTTCTTCAACCATTGTTTGGTCATTCAGGGCAAACTCCTTTTAAATGTCTAATTCCCATTTCATTTTGTCAAGTCCGTACCAAATCAATTGAGGATCTTTTCGACATGTAATAAATTTGAATTTGTATGAGAACAAAATCTGCGTACCCAAAACAAAGCTATATTACATATAATTAATTAATTAATTAATGAAGACCATTGAACTTTACACAAAGTCTCCTCCGATTAATCACGAGAGATTTTTTTGACGCAGAGACTAAAAAAAACCTAACAAACTAGCTAGCTAGACGAAGGGTCAAACTGGTACAAAACAATTGAGACCCACAAAATCAGTTTCCCAAACCACCATATCTTAGACCACACTTTGAAAGCAGAATTCATGGCTCCGACACTATTGCAACCGTTTTCCCTTTCTTTTATTTTTATATCCAATTTTGTCGTTTTCTTTCCGCGAGTCAAGATCTGGGACGGAGGGCATCGAAGGGCCTGTGTGAAATAGGACCGGCAGAGGTGGCCCATGGGCCCACGGGGAAGGCCCGAGAGTGGGTTTGGGCCACGTGATGGTGACGCGTGGCAGCATCAACGGCGGAGGAAGGGGGAACAGCGACACGCTCACACGAGGGGCACATGGTGAGGGTGGTGGGTGGAGTCATATGCATGTAGAACTGAGGGGAAAGTTTCAGTGCTCTAAGCTCTTGCACTTCTTTCTGCAACCTTCTGTTTTCCTCCGTCAGATTCTCACAGCACCTTTTCAAAAACTCACAGTCCACCTCCGTTTGTTTCAGCTTCGTCCTGAAAAAAAAATATTCTATTAAATTCCATTTTTCTCGTGAAAACGACCACATAAAACAAACAAATATTAGTGAAATGAAGAACCCACCTTGCCCTTCTGTTCTGGAACCACACCTCCACTTGTCTTGCTCGAAGACCCAACTGTTTCGCCAGTGCCAACTTTTGTTTCTGCACGCAACATATGCACTCACACGTTAGAGACCAAAAAAAAAAAACATAAAACACCAGCATTGGACATAGCAAAAACGAAATTAATCAGAACCATGTTACTTACCGGGTTGAGAGTGCTGTGTTCTTTGAAGCTCTCTTCGAGAATAATTGATTGGTCTTTGGAGAGTCTAAGTTTCTTTCTACAAGTTTCACCTTCTTCTTCGTCGCTGATGCCTCTGAAACAACCTCTCTCCGTGTCGTGTTCTTCTTCCCCATTGGCTTCCCTCTCGCTACGCTTTTCGCTGACGCTAGAAACCGTGCTGTTCGGAGACGAAACACCCGCTTCCTCTTCGCAATCAACCACGGAAGGTAACCGGTTGACATCGATTCCGCGGAGGAATGACCCAGCTTCACCTGCATGCAAAAGCACCGTTTAGGAAAAACCCAAATCGATAAAATGATAAAAAAGTGAGATATTGAAAGAGGGGTGGGGAAAATTAGGAAGCTTTGAATGAGCATGGAAAGAAGTGAAAAGGGTTGTTAAATAGTAATGGTTGTGGAAAATGTAAAAGAGGAAAAGTGTGGTTGAAGAAAAAGAGAAAAGGAAATTGGAGCAGATCTGGAAAGAAAGAAGGGATTGAGAATGATAGACACCTGAAGAAGTGAAGGGTTCGTTCCAAGAGGGTTTGTGAGGGTTGTGGCTTGAAGGAGAAGTAGAGAGGAGATTGAGATGAAGAGGAGTTGGAGCGTTGTGAGGGAAGCTCAAGCTTAGACTCAAACCCAAATCTTCCTTTTGAGCCGTCATGTTGTGAGAGAAAGTAATTGAAATTGATGAGGTGTGGTGAGAGAGAGTTAATGGGTGAGTATGAAGTGGAGAAGTGGTGTGTGTGGAGGGGATTATATAGAAAGGAGGGAAAATGGGTGGGAGTGGAGAGTTCAATCATAACTTTATGTCAGAAGCTCCAATTATCTGAATCATGGCTTTTGCCCCCACAAATAATACAACTTCCATTCTCTCTCCTTATTATTTCCTAACTCCGTTTCTAACCAACTCCTTCCCCTTTCTTCCCCTTTCTTTGCCTTTTCACCCTTTCCTACATACAACCTTTCATGCACTTCAAATATAGATCCTACTATTTCCCATAAACAATTATCACTGCAACTTTAACATTTATAACCCAGCCTGCTTTATATTTTACAAAATACTATTAAAAGGTGCAAAGTCTTTCATCTATCATACAATACAGAGAGAGAATATTTCGCACACATATATTTGTTTCTATAATATACATTCCATTTTTCATTCTTAGACTAAAATACTTCTTTTAAGAAAATACTTTTATATCTTATTGAATTATTATTTTAAGTTGATGAAATTTAAATCTTGATCAATTATGTAAAAAATAAAGATGTATTATTCATTATCAGCAATAAAACTATATATTATTATCTCTAATTTGATTTGTTTATATTATCATTTATAATTTTAAAACCCAGAAATTCCTTCAAGCTTACAAAATTAGGACAAATGTAAAAGTGCTTAAAATTCAACTGAAATCGGGTTAATAATATACAGTTAAGTTATGTAAACACGATTAAGTACAGTATTACCCATTGACTTAAGAAAGAAAATAGTAGTGAAGTGGGAATAAGAAATTTAGAAACAAATTTCAGATTTGGTCTGACTTTTTACAGCTTAGACACCTTGTTGTAATTTAGAAGACGGAATTAACGCTTAAACAAATTAAGGTCTGGAAGTTAGAAACAATATTACTTCACATTTAGTGTAGTAATAGTAAAAGGTCATTAATTAGGGTTGGCACTGAATTTATTGATTAGAGTGTGAAAGTGGGAACACACTTAATTGTAATTTGAAGGATAGCAAAAGGGTTAAGAGAATGAAGAAGAAATAGAAGTTGTCTGGGAGAAAAATGGAAGGTAAAGGTATTGTGACTAAAATTTCTTGACGATCAGTGAATACACCCACTGGGTTTGTTCCATTTTGATGTCTAATCAGAAATAGCATAGGAAGAAATATTATAGAGCATTTAACGCGGTGGGGCCGGGTGCACCTGAAGACCACCCTAATGAAATGGAAGTTCCCCTACATCAACGGCTGAGGTCAAACGTCAATGGTAGGGACCCCATCATCGCCCTTTGTTTTACGCTTTACCGCCATAACCAGTTGTCCAAATCAACACCAAATGCCCATCATTATAACCAAACTCGTAACCTTTTCATAATTTACCGGTCCCTCACCGGGTCCCCATGATTATCCCATGCACTAGTGATGGATGTGATTATTTATCTAATAGAGGTTTTAGTTTTAGGGGGGACAGGGATGAGTCGAGTTCACGTGGGAAAGGGGTGGAACAAAAACCTGAGCTGCTCCAACTCACGTGGACCAACATGGCTTCCTCCATCACACGTGCTCCAACCACCGTTTCCACCACCACAGCGGGCCCCACTTCCCGGACAAATTCGTGGGTGTCGCCCTGTTTTGTCCCTTCAGGCACCAACACCTTCCTCATCACAATCATTTGAACTCCTTCATTTTCATTTTCCATTATTCATTCTTCTTTATTTACTACTCCCACCATTTCCCATCATCACCACACCTTCTCCAATATTTCCTTAACTGGACCACGCCACGTGGGAACTTTCCATCTATTCTATTCCATTCTTTTCCATTCCAATGTCTAACGTCTTCTACGTTTCCACGAATCAATTCATTACCCCCATAATCACAAAATATGTTCTTCTCCACTCACCAAACTCTACTCCAAAACAACTTCTCATTTCGTCACCCAAGACTTTTTTTAAAAAAAAAAATCCATATTTTTCGATACCCATTTTAAAGTTAAACTAATTTACACCCATACTTAGAAATTTTCGGTTAAAAATTGTTTTTTTTTTGGTAATTAGTACAGCTAATGTTTATCAATTTATGTAATACCAGTTAGCTTAGAATGCAGGAGCGTAAAAGATAATACTTTTTTTAATATTAAAATATTTGTTGAAAAATATTCAAAGGTGCCGACTTATTTCACAAAGCTTCGCATCTTGAATACTACTGGGCAATTTGCTAGTTTTGACCACAAATTTTGCATTATAGATTCCTTTACACGCGTGCAATGAATGCGTCTGTTGATAGAAATTCAGAGAATTCTTCTGATCGAATAATGAGTTGAACTCCGGGGGTGCCCATCACGTATACTATTACAACAACAACTATATATCAGTCTTGATGAATACTTGGTTATTGTTTTGTCAATCTTCTATAAATGAAATCGTGAACATGCTGATAATTGTTTCACTCTTAAATGCTGTTTGATTATATTGTATGCTTTCATCACAGGATTAACTACGAAATTAAAATAATTATTTAAACATTAGATTCAATGGTATTTTTAAGCATGTGACACTAACTCGTGAAAATTTGTTGATTTGTTAACTTTTGCTTACATTGGGATTCCGACAAAAAAATAAAATGTGTTGAACATGAACAGGATATAAGCAAACTCATGGAACCAACGTTTGTAGGCGCATGTGTTGTGCTGTACAAAAGCTATAGATTAATCAATGATGTATTTAGTTTGATGCAAGAATGTAATTGTTGACATTTTAAATATTTTTTCAGAAACTAATAGTTATATTTTTCACGTTTTATAAGTAATTTTCTGCATCCGAAGGAGTCTATAAACAGAAAGCAAATGGTCTCGAAAAGCACGTACAATGGCTTTTTTTGACAAGGGATTGGGAAGTGGTGTTTACTTTTATGCTCAAACGCAAGTTAGACGGAACTGAAACACCATGATGAAAGTGAGATTGTCGTACCATTTTGCAGTCAGAACAAATCCAGAATTTACTGTCTTCAAGATATTTAGCCACAATTATAAATTCATGGACTAATATTGATAAGGTGGATAATTAATATCAATAAATGAACCTAATGTTGCATACTTTAATTGTGTTATTAATATTAATAACAAGATTAAATAAAATGATATTTCTTTCCATAAAAAGAGATGGGAAAAGCTTATAAAAGAAGAAGTCCAAAAGGAATGAAGAAGTTATTATTGTAATTATTTATAATTTTTTTGAGTCAAGGGAAAGAGAAAAGGTAAAGGGTGAAAAAGGAAGTGGTGTCAATTAATTGTGATTGGCACCCAATAATAGAAACTCACTGTGTTAACGACAATTGAATTATGGGGCCAATCTTTTCCACTTGGGTCCGTTCGTCACGTGATGCGCGCGTGAACTCCGGACCCTGATTCTGTGATGTTCATTCATTCATTGCCACACTGTTTGGTTTCGACTTTGGAGATATATGCGGAGATGGGTTAAATTACCAACTTGCCCTTCTTTGTCCTTTCCTTTCCATCATTGGATCGGATTGCTTCTGCACTTCAATCATCTCTGTTCTTCGGCTGCTGATGTTTTTCACGGAATTAATTAATCAAATATTATTATATTATCACAGTTTTCAACTATTTATTGTTGAGTATTGAATAGAATATAAATATATTAATATATTCTAATTTTAATTTTTTTAATAGAAATATTATGGAAAGATTTAAAAATGTGTTTATTGTTTTTCTTTACTGGTTTTTGGTGCTAAATAATTGCTTGTTGTGGCTGTGATTTTGAGTTGGAACCCTTTTTACACGCGCGCGTACGCACCCAAACTGATTAGACTTCACACCTCACTTAGTCATGTCTACCTTGGTAAGAATCTCGTTTCGATTTTATCTGCCCCACCAATCGCACTACGCCTGTCAGATACTTTTCTCACAGCCATGACATGATAAATTATTGACATTCCTTCCATTATCGACAATTTGCTAATCGATTTGTTTTAAATAAAAATAATATATATATATATATATATATATATATATATATATATATATATCTTTTTTATTGTTTCTTTTTATATTTTTCTTCAAACATGTAAGTCTTATTTTTCAAGTGATATAAAATTTAAAAAAGTTCAAATGTGCTGATAATGAAAAAAACGTTTATTTCGTAAAAGGTAAATTTACTTTCCAGTTTTTGAGATTTTCAAAATTCGATTTTATCCTTCACAAAAGTTCGTCAATATTGAATTCTCATCAGTGTAATACTATTATACTTCTTCTTTAATAATTATTATTAAATATGGATAAAATGTATCCGGTGAATTGAAATATTTAAAATTAATATAAGAATCCTGGTAAAAAATAGAATAAGTATGTTCCATCAGGGCTTTCCTTTTTTTCCTGATGAAAGTTTTGTGTATCATTTTTATCCTGAATCGTTTTGAAAAGTTTTGTATATAAGAGATTAGTTGCATGTGGTATTTCCATAACAATGATGAATTTTTGTTAGTCTAACTATAATCAGAGTATTTATAGTATTTCCTAAGCATATGTTAATCTTTTTATGAGTATTATGGAGTTTTGAACTCAAAGTTATTTTGAGTAAGTTCAAAACATTTAACAAAAGTTAGTTAATTTTTTTTTATAGTATTTTTGTAGTAGATAAAATGGATGTGAATATGATGTAGTCATATCGTATTGAGTTTTTGTAAGATTTGTGTGTTGATTGATTTAAACGTGAAATGAATTTTGTTTGAAATTCATTTATTTAAATTGTTATTATATTATCAATTTTGTAATAGAATATTGAATGTGATATGACTTTGGTTCAAGTTGGAGTTATTTTAAAATATAATATTCAATGCTTAGTAAAAATAAAGATAAGAAATTAGAGTCATGTGTTATTTTATATAAATTTTTATTTTTATACATAATCGCGGGTATGGATTAATATATATATACATGTGTGTATACGTGTTTTCGTAGTTTGATTCTAAAAAAATGTAAAAGTGTGTGTATGTGAGAGAGAGAGATGAGCTATTAGGTATATTTTGTAACAAGGAACATTACAACCATCAATTTAATTTTAACAAATTCAAATAACAAAAAATCGGTTCAAATTTTCAATGTAATTAATAAATTGTAGTTGGTTGAATTCAATTTTTTAACAATCCTAATCACAATCACTACTTATCAAAATCGTTTTTTTTTTTAATTATTAAGATTACTAGCATATAATCCATATCATTATCGTAAATACTATTACTACTCATTTAGTACACATTTGTGTAAGATTTAGATGTCAGTTACATATTCGGATATACTTACATTTATTCGCTCTCGTTTGATGCTATCATAATGCATTGCATTCGTTGCCTTGTCTAATTTAGCAGAGATAAAATCTTTAAAATACTGAGTTAAACACCACTTGAACTTTGGAACCCCAATATTTTTTTTTGTTTAAACAATTAAAAGATAACCCAACTTTACCATGCACAAAGAAAGTGCACTTTAATCAACTTTAGTATCATGAAGCTGTCGGTGCATAACTTTAGATCTTTCACGCTATAACTTGGTTCAAAGCTATGTGACACTAAAAAATTATCTGCGAATCATGACACCAAAAAATGAGTCCAAGAAGAAGCAACTGAAGTGAAGGAATTGTTCTCATCGTTCGTAATTGGACACAATATGCATTATCACAGTATTAACCAGCACTATAATTCTGTGCCCAAATAATATATAAAGTACAATACCAATTACTGGAACAGAAACTTTAATCAGAAAGAAAAATTTATTTGATGCAACGAAAGTTATCGAAATAAATATATCACTCAACTATTTCTGATTGAAAATAACATCGTGAATATCCATAATATTATATTCATATTTTGTCCTTTGTGTTCTCATCACGACAAAAGAGATCAAAAACAGAGATGAAAATAGAGACAGTACAAAAACAACGAATTGAACCATTTTAAGAATACTATAATTTTTGTGAAAAAAAGATGTGAATTGACTTAGGCCAACCAAGATGATAAGAGTGTCAACTTACATTATCATCAGTATATATAAAAAATTTGGAGTTATTCATCTCATAAAAATATCATAATCTAGTCAGCATTTTCAACGACTATGAATGAACACCAATTACAAGGTTTTTACAAGTATGACTTGTGTATTTAATAGTTATATTCGTTGTCAAAGATGATCATGCTTCAATAATTAATAGATTGCACCAACGACCACCCTCTTCTCTACCCAAAACCAATATATGACTTATCACACTTTTTTTGTTTTTATTTTAGAAATATGAGAGTGCGATAAGTTTAAAAGTGGACTAATGGTATTCATTTTCTCCTCCTCCCTCGGAAACAAATGATGGTGCTATTTGATTATTGTTTTCTTCCTCCACAATTATCTCATCCCTAATCATTATATCGTATTTTCGTACCATAATATAATGACTCCATGATCGAGTTTAAATTTGAGGTTCGAATGCATCTGGTTACGGAGTTTTTTTTTTTTTTTTTTTTTTCTTTGGTGCAGATTGATGTTCTAATTCTAATACAATTCTCTCACTTCACTCATTTCCGTTTCTCTCTTGTTTCTGAACCATCCTTTTCAAACGCCATATTAAAAAAAAATATTATTTTTAAATTTACTGTGAGATAACTTCAATAACAAATTAAAGGTGTTATATTTTGGCCATCAAAATAATGATTAATGATGGGGAAAAGCAAAAGGGTTTACGATGGTGAATTAAAAATTGGAACAAAGATAACTGTGTTGCATGGTTGCAAAAGCAATGGTGTGCATGTCCTTCTCACCTCGAGTTGTGAGTAACCCACATGGATCCTACTTCTCTCACCAATTTCCATGTCCAACTGCTGCCGACGGAAACCGAAGCGCACGTGTAGAATGTCTATCCCACGTGTACTTTTCTTTAAAATTATTCTTTCAATTTCATCTTATATTATTATTGGATGTGTATATTAAAGTAATAATAGAAGAAGTATAAATGAAATTATTAAGATTAGTCACTCTAAGTTATTATTTGTTTTAGAATTTGAAATTTTATTATGATTTTATTTTTAAAAGATGTTTTTGGAGAATTAAAATATTATTTGTTTTAGAATTTGAAATTTTATTATGATTTTATTTTTAAAAGATGTTTTTGGAGAATTAAATAAGAATGTTTATTTAAATTGACATTGATTTCTATTTCTAAAGTATGTGAGATTATTGAATATACTTGATCAAGTTTTAAAATTGAGAGTTAAGAAAACAAAGTTTTCACATATGACTCAAATGTTCAAACTTAAGTCCATTAAAATGATATCGATAGGTCAATCATCGCATTTGAATTATTATTGGCTTTAGAATTCGAAGATTCGTCATAATTTTATTTTTAAAAGACGTCTGAAAAGAAAAGAAAGATTGTTTAGACTAAGCTTAGTCTTTCAACTTTTAAATAATGTGAGACTATTAAATATATAGCAACAACTAATATAAATATTTTTAAAAAAGTATTAATATTAATTATCATGATTAAACTAAATACTTAAATCAAACTATTATGAATATGTCTTTGGTTGATCTGGTCCACGGTCAAACCTTACTTCCCTTTAATGATGATGATTATCGTAATTATTATATCTTGTTATTCTCCTAATGGGAATTTTCCCTCAAGCTACCTTCCTCACACTTTCTGAGTTTCCCAAGTTTTCAGTCTTAGATTGTGTGATTCTCCACACGTGCATGTGCAAGACCACTTCAAGGAACATTTGCAGAAGCAACTTGGTTTATCATACTATGATACTTTAATGCATGTTAAAGAGGTGGCCATGTGACCGCCTGAGCTGGTAATCATGTGATTAACGGTTAAATGATTCATTTAATTGGTTGGGTTATATCGTTAATCCATGATTCACTTCATGTTGCTTTGCACGTGCGCTCCACGCAGTGCTTTCTCGTACCCCGGAATCATAACCAAAGCGATTGCCCCAAAATACCCATCGTTAATTTTTCTAAAAAGCCTTCGCACGAGCAAGACCGAAGGGTATAGTCGGAATTTGGTGTATGTATTTGGTTAAAGCATGATTTGATCCTTGCGGGTGGTAAAGCTTGCATTTAAAAATGGAGGAACAGCAGAGAATATTGTGTATTATGGCACATGATGGTGCAATGATTATTTATAAATTTGTGATCTCGGGGTTGCTGATTTGTTTATTCGATGTAGCATCAACGTTGGCTCGCATTAACCCAATCATTTCACTTGCTGATTCTTCAAATGATGAAAGGTTCCAATGTGATTAGTATATGTATATATTGTGTACGAATTCCTTTTCCCTTCTAAGATTTCTTTCTTCAACTTCTTCATGGAAGTAGTGTTGAAGTTCAACTATGATGGATCCACAGGCCCCAAAAACCTAGGAAGGCCCACATGAAATTTATTAAGAAAGATAGTTGGTGCCTTGTTGAGAGCATGAGAGGGCCACCCTGTTGCCTTAAATAATGCATAAACAGGTACTCTATTTGCAGTGTGTCCCCTACTGTCCAGATTTAGTGACCAATTGGGGAAGTTTTTTTTAGTAAAACGTGGTCGGCTTGCATTACCATATTATAGATACAGTTGGGGCTTAGTTGCTTATTTGCTTCACAAAAACTTTCGCTTGCAAGGTATTATTATTGGTGGTAGGAGAATATCTATAAATTTCCAAAAGCTTTTTATATTGGTGATAAGAGATTTAAGAGTTAGAGATTTTTTTGTCATCCTTTGGATTATTTTTATTCAACATAGTTTTAAAGTGCCTTCAAAGTTTGGATATCCTTATTATAATTTCACTCATTTTCCCAATGTTCTTAGTAAAAGTAATATCATACAAGAAAATTTGATATGTTCTCGGATTGGTTTTCACTTCTCAAAATGTCTTCTTGAATTTGATTTGTATACTTAATTTTGATTTCAACACTTGATAAGACATTCAATCTTTTGTAGTTAGTTTTCAAATCTCGACCTTTTATTGAGATTATCTTCTGCTAGAGAAAAAAAAGTATTTGCAAAAGACTTTCCTACAATCAAATTAATTAGTAGTAGATATAAAAATAAATATATAGAAACAGATATGAGACGTTCCTGTATTTATAAACATGGTAATATTTGTGAACTAATAATATTAAACCGAATAACAAGATTAATGACCCTAAAACGAATTCGAGCATTAGCATTATTCTAACAAGTAGATATAACCTCTTTCATGCATCAACATACGTGCTTACTTTTGCAGACGTACAAGAGTTTTTGAACTATACTTGTATTAGTTGAGGTCATGTGTATTAAGATGACTTATTTTAGATATTAACGTGACACACAATAACATACGAACATTTAGTTATAACTTCGTGAGGTATATAACTTAAAAATTAAAAAGAATAAGAAACGTAGTTTTATCCACAAAGTTTATTTCTTTTGTTGACACGCATTTAAGATTATTTTAAAACTTTGCAAAGGTTAGATGCTTTCTATTATGGCAATGACGAGCACTCATTTTTGTTGTAAAGAATAAAAGCAAGCACAAGTTGAATGAAAATATAAGCCACAAAAAGGGATAAAATAAAATACCAGTTCTCATGTTTTACCACAGAAGGTGAAAACCTATTTCATTCTTCTTTCAATTCTTAAAATACCATTTCATTTATTTTCTGCAATTCTTTTTTTCACCTTTTAAATCATGTATTATTCTTCTGTTTATTTTTTTTCTCAGAAATTATGTATTCTAAGAAAATAATATTTTTCATTAAAAATATATAATCTTACTTTAAGTCATTGCCTGCTGCTCGGTAATTTATTGGCACAGTAAAAGTTATTGCCAAATTTTCAGTGACACTTGTGCTTGAGTTTGATTGGTACATGTTAGTAAACAACACAAGTTTGACGCTAAATTCATTTGGATTCTTCTTTTATTGAGGCTGTGCTATCAGTCAGAATCCAAAATCCAAAGCAGGTTTTTATGTTTTCTGATAACTGATATGGACATCTCTTGTTCAGATGAATTCAGTAAAGATCCTTCGAGTAACGAGTGTTCTCTAGAAGATGAGAAACCCATCGAGCCCATTTCAGATATTGGCATTGACAGAATCAATGATATTATGTTTAATAATGCAACCAAACAATCACACAATGTTGTTATGCTGGGAATTGCTGCCAAACAAGTGTGCTAATTTGGTTCTTGTAGGAGAGGTTTTAGCTACAGAGGTGAAATTTATTTAGTTGATGTTGTGAAAGAATGATTTCATATATCGTAGAATTTCCTTTTAAATTTATGTGTAAGAGTGAGTGATGTTGATTGATAGGGTTTTTGTACAGTGGAGATGAAATGAAGAGAGGATACTTCGCTGATATGGCTGAGTTCAAACAGCACGGTGGTAAGGTAAGGCATCACAGTTACAATATCAATGTGCTAATTTGCTCAATATACTTGCAATATTGCATTTACTTTATTTTGCCGTTAGCGGCAAACAACTAATTTATTATATATTATTTTGTTTCTATAGCATGTGATTTGGTCTGGTGGAATTTGTTGAAGATCGTTCATGCGAAATCAGTATAGGTTTTCTCCTGTTTAATTCTGGTTTCTATGTTCCAATTAAGGTGTCACGCCATTTACATAAACTAAAACTAACTTTCCAAACTCCATATCTCTCAGTTTTGTCTAAAGTTTTGCTAAATTGGTCTCTTTAAGCTTGCTTAGAAGTTAGAACTTTACTTGTCGGCTAGGCCAATTAAACTCAAAATAATTATCTATATGTATGTGTGTATCAACCTATTTATCTAATAAGGAACGAAGTGATTGACTATTTAAACTAGAAACAGGTCTAGGGTATATCACCAATGAAAGTAAGAATATGACAGATTTAATTGTGATTTGTGCAGATTGGTTTAGCAAAGTAATTGAATGTGTGTATCTACGTATCTACCCAGTACAGGTCTTTCATTTCAACTTTGTTTTCTGTTATGATTTTTTTTTTTTTTTACATCTTTATTTTTTATTTTTGAGCATTTAAGTGTTGTGGTGTAAATGATTTAATCTATATCTGAACTTTATCAGTCATTCTGTGAGCTGTGGTATACTGGAGAGGTCAGCGGTTTTGGGGTTGACTGTTTTGCACTATCGTTTGGGATTTATAACTATGTTTATTACTTCTGTAGCATAAAAATGTAAACTTCTAAGAATATATATATATATATGACCTATGACATTTCTGTATAGAAATTATAATAGCTATTGTGAATTCTTTGTCAATTGCATTTATGCAAGAGTTGATCTTTATGTCTAGTTAAATAGTGGAAATTCCAATTCTGTAAATTAGAAAGTGACTTTTAAACTGTACTCACATGGAGGTGCAGGAAATCACTTCTTGATCTAATTTTGCTAAGTTACCAGGTTAATAATAGTTGAACTCTATCCTATTTTGGTAAGATAGTTTTTTTTTTTTTTAAGAAGTTGAACTCTACCTAACTCAACCGAAACTTTCAAAAAGCTTAGAATCAATTATGTGATACTTTACTATTTTTATGTTTTATAATTTTTATATTATAAAAAGTATTTTTTAATATGTACAATCTATCTTACACTACAAGAAATTAGTGAAATATAGACTAATTTAGAGACAAAAAAAAAATATTAGTACTAAATCAGAAACTACTTTATAAGCTCTGTGTGTGTTGTGTGTTATCAACTAAACTAATGTCAACATATACTCTTATACTATAGCTATGTAATATGATGCACTAAATTTTTTTAATAAGTAACAACCCAACACACATTTTTGTTCAATTCAATAGATTTAGTTTAACAATGAAGTGTAATGTGATTGTTTCCTTTATGTAGATTCCTCTTCCTTAATGCCTATAAATTCACCCATGAAAGTCTTGAATTGTGCAGGCCACGAATATGACAATGACCCATCAAGTAATGGAGCGGTTGATGGTTCTACCTCCATCACGTTGCTTTGAATAACTTTGTGATTAACTCCTCGCATACTGAACCTAGCTCCATTGATGCCACCTTCTAGGGATGTTTGATCCTTCAAATATGGCACTACATACTTTTTCATATCCGCTTCGGAAATTCCAAGATGCCTTCCTGGAACACTAATGAAGTGAACCTTACCAGCTTCATCAAGAGTTCTTAAGCCTATCCAATCCTCAATGTAGAGTTGTGTCTGTCAAACAGATTAATCCAATAAAACAAAATCAATAGGTCTGTTATAGTAAGAAACCTTGCACCAAAGTTTGTACTTTAATATTTTGCTCAATTGGTACTTGTTTTACAAAGGTGTCACCTAATTTTTTTTTTGCTTATTTGATGTAATATGACTTCCAAAGTACATGATAAAAAAATCGAAATTGGATTAAGGATCATACTGATTGTGGTGGTAAAACCGGGTTGAAGTAGCCATCTGGGTAATATCCAAACCAGGAAGTTTCCTTTGGTATTAAAACAGTGTCGTGCTCAAACTGTTAATATATAATACAAGATAATTATATAAGTTTTCCTCATGAAGTCAATTATCAATATTCTACTCATAATATCAACAAAATTAACTTAAAAGAACTTACCATGATAAGTACCAAATTCTGCAAGCTACTAAATCTTTCCTTGTAAGTGGAATTTCTCCTATCTGGTATTTCATTGTTAAGCACTGGAAGAAATCTACAGTGCTCCAAATATTCAGGTATGGCCTGAAATCAAAATTTATACCATTTCATGGTTTTGAGCAAATTTAAAGCAAATGAATAACTAAGATACATAAAAAGGAATTATTGTGTAATTGAATAGTGAGTGAAAACAAGAAGAAGGTAAACAAAGTAACTACCAAGATGACTTTTTATTACTCAATTTGCATTGTTAGATAAATAAATAAGTCATATCGCACAACTTCCAAACTATTTAGCACAGTCTAACTCACATTCGGTAATTTAAGATATCCACTAGGAGCCAAGTGTTCCTGCAATATTTTAAAATTGAGGTACATCAGAGAGTAAAGTGTGCATGATAATTAATGCTAAGTGCCAATACAATGAGACAATGCGTAAAAGTGCTCCATAATATGCTACAAAATATATCAAAAAAGCAAAATACTGCTAAATGAAGAGAGAGTAGAGATAAGATAAAAGAGAGAATAAATAAAAGGTGGAAATGAATAATACTTGAACATAGCTACTGTAAACCTCTCCCTTGATGAGTTGGTCTGCAATAATACAAAAGATACCTTTCTGTTGAAACAACACCATTCAAAATCATTAGAACCAGGCAAATTAGAAGCTTAATATATATTGAATTTTTCTAATTTGTTCTTTTGCAGATATTAGCACCACGACCAATAGTAAATCTAAAGTACGCTGTAAAAGGAAGAAGTGCACATATATGGATATAAAACAAGACAAAATGCAAGAGTTTAAAAATTTTATTTGATAACACTCTACACGAAGATTAAAATAGATATTGTTTCACTCTCTTTCATGATATAAAAAAATTAAGGAAAGAAAAAAATGATTGAGTACCATGTTATATCAACAATAACACAGAGAAAATAAAACAAAAAAGATATGATCTTGTTACATTTTAAAAAACAATCAATTTTTTTCCACCGTCAATTTAGAGTGGAAAAATTTAACTAAGCTATGATAAATAATTCCATGTCAGGTATTCTATGATGACTAAGGTCTAATTCAACAAAGGTCTATTTTCTTTTCTTTTTTGCTTGAGTTACTCTTATCTTTTTTTGTAGTCATCTCTGCTATTTTCCTACAAGTTCAGTAAATAATACCAATACTAAGCATTTGACTCCATTACACTAACATTCTTTATATCTCTTCTTGTGACCTTCGAATGAAATAATTGGTGTGGTCACTGATTCAATGGCGTGGTGTCAAGACAAAGGAAATTGATAATATAGTGTATGGTATTTCCAAAATCTATAGAAGACAGAAATTGCAAAGGCATCGTTCTGGAAAACGACAATGATACTCACACCACATAGAGGAACTGAAGCAGTGCCAGCATGAGGGCCTCCTAAAGAGACGAAGTTTTTCACCTGTTTCAAAAATAAGAAAGAAGAAATCCCATGAATAAGTTGACAAGGATGGGAATTTATAGAGACTAAATATACAGAGAAGAATACTGAGAGAGATAGAAAGAGGAATACTCACAATGATGCAAGAAAGAAGAGAAGAACAATAAGAAGGAACTAAATTGATACGTTTTTAAAGAACATGAATGGCATTTCCATTTCTTATTTTGAAACAATGAAAGATGAATAAACAGTTTGAAAATAAAAGAATAGCATTTCTATTTCTATCATCATAATTAGAAACAATGAAAGATGAAGCTAAAACTACATAGGTTGAAAAAAAGCTCCAATTGTAAATGGAAAAATGCATATGCACATGTATAACAAACCATGAATTTGTCATAAATAATCTCTCCATTTTCTTGTACCAGTCACTTATTTCCTTTGAACTGAATCCGTCACTTTAAAATAGAGTAGTAAAATCCTACAATTTGAGTTATTGGCTCTTAATTATGGACGAGACTTCCTAATTAATATTTCCAGGAAACCGAATATTCTGTAGTGTATTTCTGATTGTGAATATGTGTAAGTACAATTAACAGTGGAATATGTAGAAACACAGATAAAACAATAAGAACGAGAATTAAAATAAAGAATTGCACATCTAAACTTGTAGATGCTTACGGGAGGTCCTCCTTCACAAAATTCCACAACGCCTCGACCGATTAAATTTCCCTGTGAGATGATAAATAAAAAGGATGAATAAAAAATAATGAAGATGAAAGCCTTAATGCAAGCCTTAAAGCACAGACACAACTATGTCAAGGAGTGCTTTAACTACAAGGGCTGGTACTAATGCAGCAGAGAAAGAGAAATACAAATATCTGGGCATTCAAAAGAAGATCACTGATGAAGCTGAATGGCGACTGAGATAATTTATATAATTTCATTGGATGGGTTAGAAATTTAATAAAGCTTAAGAAACTCTACTCAGCTTCAGTTTTTACCACAAACGAACATGGTTCTCTGAAATAATTTCCCCACTTTGTTGACGCCATCAAATATGTTTCTAAAAGTTTTGCGATGTAATAATGATCAAATGCTTTCTAATATGATAGAAAAAGAATCAGCACTCTCTTGCACTCTACTACAACAACTAAAGTCTCATCCCACTATGATCCACTTTCCATGAACATAACAAGATGAAAAATGAAGAAAATCCGAACTGTCATGCTTTACCTGGGAAAGTCCCACAATGTTGTACCCTTCCTTCAATTCTTTCATTTGCTTCACCTGTACATGGTGGGAAGTGGAGTAGCAAGCTTAAATTCCAAAGCCTAGAAATGTGAAGTGTTATCAGTATCACAACATAGCAGAAATCCTTTTATCACCTTTTCACAAACAATGTCAGCCTGCAGACACGGAAAACATGATAATTTAGAAAAATTCAATACTGACAATACCTACAATACAGCAAATTCTTCTGACCTATTACCTGCTCTTTCAAAGACATAAACCATGAATCCCATGATCCATTGCCAATCTCGCTGAAGAAATAGGGAAACTTTATTAGTTTTTGAAAGCAACATTATATTACAGTCTACACTTCAACCCAAAATCCAAAGGTATTAGGTTTATAGGCTTTTTTTCTTATATATTAGTACACTTCCTCTGAGGGAAAGCATTTTCAAATGCTGGGAAAATCCGAAGACAAAAATACTGGAAAGATCAAACAAGAATGTGATGTGACTAAGAGCAAGACTCACACAAAGAATTAAGTTACCTTTAACCCAAAACCTTAAAAAATTGTGTTTGTGAGTCTTCTTTATTATATGTTATTAATTTGTTCATTTCTAGCTAACATTGGATTAGACTCACATTTGGATAATAACAAAAAAAAAAAAAATATGCCAAGGAAAGATTATAAGAAATTAATACAAAAAGTTATACAAACATACACGCAATATCCTTCAGCCCCAGAAAAGCTGCTCAATTCCTGAGTGAAACTTTTCACTCCGCGGTTAGAGCACTGATCCCCAATTCCTGCAATCAAGAATGAGTGTAATCTATACTTCAAGTAAAAAGCATGATATACCAAAACTAGAATTCAAGCACAACCAGGTAAATCAGAGTTCAAAAAAATTCCAAAATACAATGCTCCATCCTTCTAACATGAATAAGGTTATTCTAATATTTTTAGTCAAACGTACTCCAAACTATAAATAGGGTAGAAAAAAGAGTGTACAATGAAAATAGTTTTTTTTTTTTTTTTTTTTTTTTTTTTTTTTTTTTTTTTTTTTTTTTTTTTTTTTTTTTTTTTTTTTTTAAATATCTACTGATTCTGAGCAAAAGGAAGACACTTTCCTGAACCCCATCAAACAGGGACATTATATGAAACGAAAATCTCAACAAAAAAATAATAATTGGACCCCCTAGTAAGTTCAATCAAGACAACAAGCAACAAAACTATACTGGGTATATAAACAGATTGCAAAACTGCAAATAAAAAAAATAAAAAACAATTACCATGAATAACAATGAAGGGTACGGCGTGTGAGACGGAGAAGACGAAGGAAGTGAAGATGAAGAGAAAATATAATGAAGGAAGAGCCATAACGGTAGGAACAGAACAAGCGTGCGATTCTGTGAGATTAAGGAAAGGAAGGTTTTCTGTTAGTGAAGGGTACCAGCAACTGCTAACTGCTACCTGTTGGTTTGAGATTGGTAGCGTGCAGCACGAGACAAGAAAGGGAAGAAAGTGAGTTAAAAGGGTTTTAAATATCTTTATTTAAAAATATTAATAGCTATATTTAGGTTAACGATTTCTATATTTTATTTTTTTATAAAAAAAATATTATACTGCAGATAATCTTAAAGCGGTGATATACTGATTACAAATATTTAATTAACATATATTTAGACTATATTATTTTTATGACTTTTTCCAATATGAATGAAATCATGTTTAATTATTTGTAATTATAAGTAGGAATAATTTCTGAAAAAATAATTTAAAATTTTAAAAACTGTTATTTTAAACCTGAAAAAATTGAAAGACTTTAAAAGGAAGACAATGAAACTTTTCTTTTAGTGTCAAAATAGGTATATTTTAATGTTATAAAATAGTATGATTTGAAATATGAAAATTTGAGAGATGTGTTATGAGCTGTAATGGATAGGGAACATTTTGTCATGGATCATAAATGACAAAGGAGAAATTGAGTGAGTAGCACACAAATAATTGATGCTATTTACACTTATTTATTTGACTTATCATGAAAAAATAGGGAGGAAATTTCAATGTGAATGGATTAATTGAACACAGTACCTACCAACCAACAAATAATGTTTTATTCATGTGGGTGATTGGTTTAGTTGGCAGATATGGCATTTAACAAAGAATAAATAAAATACTTGTAGGAAGCAAAATTAATGTTGCATGGAAACATAAATCCTTAACTATATTAATTCAATAGTTGACTTTTATTTTATTTTATTTAATCGGTGAATGTTTTGTAAAAGATTTTGTATTAACAAAACTTTTTGAAAACCTAGGCAACTCAAATAATTTGTTTATAGAATCCAAAAGTAAATAATTTTTTATATGAAATTTTAGGGTCCAGAACTTGATGTACATTTATAACAGATTGAGAAATTTGCTTTTAAACATTTAGAATATTATTTTGATGGTTAAATATAAATTACATTTCATAAATAATATTTCAAAACAAAAAAATTAAAATTGTTTTGAATACCTATTCTAAATCGATACTATTATAGACTACTAATATAAGTAACTTAGTATTTTCTAATATTAAAATCATATAGTACAATTTTTTTAGAAATATTCTAAAAATGAACATCTGAATAATTTTTAATTCCATTTACATTTTAAATATAATTTCTAAATACTTTATATGTAAGAATTAATGAAAATTGAGATGCTATAAAATTTAATACCTAAAATATTCAAAGTAAACTAGCCTTAATGGGTCATCTTTTCGTAAAGAAGCAAATATGGCGATTGATATTTAATATCAATTTTTAAATCATTTTAAGTTTTCGTTGAAATTATAAAACATAACTTAGATTGATTTTTAGATGACATATATTGAATATATTCAATTTTAATTTTTTTTATACAAATTAAAATAGAGAGAGGTTCAGCAATTGAGAAATGTAGAATATAAATTAAAATAGTAAAATTGTTGCAAACATGAAAACTAAGAATAAGAAAAAATAAGTTCACAAATTCAATAACTGAACAAGTCATAAGTTTAAATAATTTATTAATTCAATTAATCAATTAAATTAATTAAGATAATCAAATTAAAGTAGTAAATTTATTGCAAAAATGAAAACTAAGAATAAGAAAAAATCAGTTCACAAATTCAATAACCGAACAATTCATAAGTTTAAATAATTTACTAGTTTAATTAATCAGTTCACAAATCCAATAACCGAACAATTCATAAGTTTAAATAATTTACTAATTTAATACGTCAATTAAATAAATTAACCTAATCAAATTAAAATATCATTTAATTTAATTTATATTTAATTACTAAATCAATATACAATTTCTTATAATTATAAAACTGTAACTAAAATAAGAAGAATTGGATTTACATGGGTTTTTTAGAAGAAAATTAACTGACTTAACTTCATAAAATCAAGAAAATAACAGAAAACTTAAAATCCAAAATCCAATAAATCAAATGTCTATTTTAAAAGTATAGAAATATAAAATCCAATGCAACTGAAATTAACTAAAGTTAATAGTTATAGAAAATATTATAACCAAAGTAGAAGTCAAATTAGTTTAAAATACAAAACTACAATAAATATGCCAATAAACTTAATTTGTTACTATTATAAAGAAATAATCAAAATATGGAAATACAACATATAGAAGGTAATTTTAATGTACACAAGCATAGTAAATCTATAAATGCATAGACAAAATACATGGCATTAATGATTTAATTTGGCTTTTAAATTATAGTTGTTCCCCAGCCTATCGTAATAAAGTATTTTTGTTGGGGCTTTGACAACTTAAATGGGCCTTCAGAAAAGAGTTACTATAGAAGTTCTTCCTGCACCGTAATAAAAATTTTTAATCCTACATTTGTCTTTTACGAAATTACATAAATACCCTTTCTTTATTAGAAAGGTTTTTTTCCTCTTCAACAATCATAAGGTCCAGTGTTATACAATACCGTTTTTCTCTCAAATCTATCTTTCAGAGTATCGTTTTTGAAGGTTTTAAGGGTGATTGAGCGGTTGAAAAGACTTTCCGACCATTGTGAAGTGTTTATCAGTGGCAAAGAATGACGGGGAGATAAGATTTTTCGTTTTGGTGAATTTTTTAAATTTCTCGTAGGGCACCCGGATGAGCCCATCCGATTCTCATGTTTTGAATTTTGAGAATCGGACAAGGCAGTCATCTGGTTCGTATAATGAAAAACAGATGTAGTGTGGAGTGGGTGTCATCCAGTGTACAGTCTGTGAACTGGACACCCCTTCGTCCTGTTGTCAAAGTAAAATAAGATTTGAGAACCGGATGAGGTACAATTAGTGTCGGTTCTCAAATTTTTTTACTTTGACAACCGGACGAAGGGGTGTCCGGTTCACAGACTGTACACCGGATGACACCCCCTCCACACTGCATCCGGTTGTCTATTTTTTATGTTTTGTGAACCGGATGAGATGGCGTCCGGTTCACATTTAATCATAATAGATCTATATAAAGAGATATGTGAATGACATTATCAATATACAAACATTTTTGGTAGCCATGAACGTTTCGATGAACTGAATAACTCTTTACTTGTTGAGGGAACATCATCTGTAAGTGTTTATGTTTAATTTATGATTAACATATGTAAGTACAATGATATATTAATAATATTTTACATATTTGCAGGCAAGTGTTGACAAGTGGATGACTATACCAGATATGGGTTACGTCATTGCAAGCAGATATAATGTTATCCTTGTTGCTTGTCTTTGCAATAAAATGTAACAATTTTTCCATTACGAAGTAAACCTCCTATTGATGTTAGTCAACATTGGATAATATGCATAAGACATGTTTATGGGAACCATTTTGGACAAGTAAGCTTTATAAGTTACAAATTGCCTAACCTTTTACTGTGGTGTTGGCTAACTTAATTTTCATTTATAGGTTAAATTGGTTGATGGTTGTCCTTTACCAAATGTAGACATGATGTGGACCAATCACAGTCCTGCAGATGCACAATTATGGCTAACTCATTATATTACCAGAATGCAACTATTTGTTTCCATGTTAGGATCAAGTACATCATATGTTAATCTTGCGGATGATTGATGCATTTATATTAAAATTGTAAGAGTTTTGATTGATTTATATTTAGTAACGACAAATGTGATATAAACATAGTACCAACATAAACTTAAACAAACTCGATACATTAACATAGTACCAACATAAAATTAAACAAACTCCATACATAAACATAGTAACAACATAAAATTAAACAAACTCCATACATAAACGTAATACCAATATGTTAAATACATAAACATAGTGCCAAATACATATTCAATACATAAAACCCTACGAGCTAGAACTCCTTCTCCCTCTCACTCGGACACCTCTCGCTCGTCTAGTGTATACTTGTCCTTCACGCAAATGTGTACGAGCCAATTCATACGCAGCTACTGTATCCTCATGTGCATCCCCATAACTAATTGCCCTTTGTAATAGGGTGACTATCCTTCTAAAGATACTTTGCGAAAAATAAATAATATAATGTGACTGTAATGACATAATAATATGAAATCAAATATTAAAATGCGAATGTAATGAAATACTGAGGCTGGCTGTAACTGCTGATGTGACGAGGTGGCTGGCTGATCGTCATCATGACTATGACTATGGCTATGATTGTTACTACGACGATCTCCTTCCTCATCATATCTAATGAGATATGGATGCGAGACACGACTATACCAAACGATATAGTCCTCTATGCATGCATGCGGGCCAACAGCAGGTATCAAGGCAGTCACAACATTATACAACATTATCAGCAAAATGAACCCAACGTGCATTTACCGTTTCAAAAGCAACCATATCTTACACTGGAGGAGGAGGTGGTATGGTTTGCATATAACCATACTATCGCAGTACTCGATCAAGCAGGAGGAAGACCAAAGCTGTTAACCTTTCTTCCATGAAAGACCAATTTTAGGACTCTGCGATCCTAAACAAAAGACAACACCAATTAAACACATATTAAACACAAAATAAGCACAACAAGTTATAACATAATCTTACCTCACCCTCCCACAATTTCTATGGCACATGGTGATTATAACTGACTAGAAGAGACACATCAGATGGTCCTCCAAGAAAACCTCCAACGTCACCACTACCAATACGGGAGCGACACTACCAACATGAGGAGCATTACCACCAACAACAGGAGCACTGGATGAAGCACCCCGCGAACTGATGATGTAGGCCTTATCCGGCTTTCATGCTGGGAACTAGCTCCTCTGGTCCTAGTCATATCTGTCAAAATTACAAAGGCACTTAGAAAAAAATTTGAAAAATTGACAACCGGATGGAACACCCATCCGGTTCACACTGGCAACATCATGAGAACCGGATGACACCCTCATCCGGTTGTGATTTGAAAGAACGTTGACAACCGAATGACCTGCTCATCCGTTGTCATTTTTTCTTCAAATGATAACTGGATGACCTGCTCATCCGGTTGTTAATTTTTTTTAAATAACAATCGGATGAGGGTGTCATTCGGTTCTTATTTCGAAATCAAATTGACAGTCGGATGAAATCCATCCGGTTCTCATACCCGAAATCAGAGAATTACTTTGTTTGTCGTCGACAATGCTTCAAATTCCAAATTAACTACTCTAATCAGCAATATCACTTACTAATTGCTAATAAATGTAAAAAATTACTTACTTGAACTATTAATTGAAGATTTTAAGCAATGGAACAATCGGGAGGAAGGAAATGTGAATCGGGTGAATGAAGAATTTGAACCGGATGAGATTTTGTTGGCAGCAGCAATGTAAATCTGTTCCTATCCATGGCTGATACAGAGTGCACAGGTTGAAGGGAGACTCTTGCGGCGGCACGAAAGACTCTTGCGGCAGCGGAATGCAACTAGGTTTTCGAATGTGGGAAATGTGACTTGGATATAAGGTACTAAGTGTATTAGGATGGAAGGTAATTTCGTCTTTCTAATTTCAAAAGTCGAGGGCAAATGTGAGATTAAAATTTTTTTTAAGGTGTAGGATGAACTCGTCTTACTAATAAGGTTTGGGCAAAAACTTCCTATACTCCATCACTTTTGACATATTTTTTCGAAACATATTTTGGAAAGTCTTTTCCGAATATAAATTTTATATTTTGGAAAATATTTTTTATATTTAAAATTTATATTTTGAAAAAGGATTTTTAGAATGTATTTTCGAAAAATATTTTTAAAATATAAATTTATGTTCCAAAAAATATTTTCAGAAAGTATTTTTCGAAAGCTAAAATAAGGGTATTTTCGTACTTTTGTCTCTGTGATAGGGTGCCACTGAGATTTGACGGAGTATAGGAAGTTTTTGCCTAAAGTTTGTAGGCTGGGAATTGGGCTGCAAACCTATTATACGGATCCGTTTTGAGTCAAAAGTTCAACTTCTTACTTAATTCATCTTGTGAAAAAGTCTAAATTCCGTGTTGCAAAAGCAAAACAATTAATTATTATTTATTCATTTATTAATACAACACACTTCGCATTACCTACCTCCGTCAATTTGTCTCATTGTTACATATTCACAAAGGTGTCCCCTACCCTAAGTATGTATAAACTCCCTTCTATTTGCACCATTCTCATTGAGTCTATTGTAATCTCCCTTCTTTCATTTCCTCATTCATTGTAACGACATAAATGGTCAATTTGATTCTTCGACAGGTAAACCACTGTCAATTTAATCAAGATCCAATAAAACTGATTCAATCCTAACATATAAAAAGTCATAATTATCTCCTGCTACCTAAGTTTTATGGAATCATTTTGTCATTAAAATATAAGTTCAAGAACCAATTTTGATCTTAAATAAGTGGTGATTATGTCAATAAGTAATAATATTCAAAGATCATTTTGTACTTTTTTTAGAATTGAGCAATAAATTATCATATACACAATGTCTCACCCGTTCAAGAATCAAATCCATGACTTACTACAGGTAACTTCATATTACAGGAAGAGAGAAAAAAAAAAAACAAAAAGGTAGAAGTGATATAAGAAATGTTACGTAAATATAGGGATAGTGTTGAAAAAGTCTAAATCCGTCTAACTATGCAATAACTGTCCTTCTTTCTGATGGTTATTCCTCGTGGCCACACGAATCTTTGTGCTTATAAGCAATAACATTACCATCACAAAAACACCTATGATGGACCCAATAACTGCACGGCACAACAATAACATCGTTAAGAAAATTGTAAACTAGAGAAACAGTGATGTCAAAACTATTCAATCCAAATTTCCAACAAGGGGAAAGCAAGAAAAAGAAACAGTTTAATTTACCTATGTTTCGCGATGTGTGGGAACCTTTTATTGTTCGGGTGTCTTCAGGTTCACTCATGTCCCATGTTAATCTAAGACCAAGTGTGCTGTCTGAGAGATAAGGGCTATATGCAAAAGGAATGGCCACAGTTTTGACTGTTTCACATGATCCTGGCACAGGTAGTGCAGAGTCAACTGTGTATACATGATAGCTAGCAGCACTTAAACATGGAACCTCCACCAAAGGAGGTGGAAGGGTGGTGGAGCAATTGAGGTAGGTATAGTTTTTGAGAACATAAAAATAGTGGAAGGGAGTGAGGGAGAGATTGAGGTTCAGAAAGACATGATGGACACATTTTTTGGGGTCAAGGAGGTGCATGTTTTTGGTGTCATAGGCAATAGACTTCACTTCTAAGTCTCCATAAGATGGAAAGTGGATGGTGGTGAGGTTATCTTTGCAAAGAAGCTCAAAAGCAGGAAGGGACTCATGGTGTTGGTACTGACCTTTTATATGATATGGATAGTGGATGTCAGGGCCTGCATCTCCACACTTGGTTGCTTGGAACCTTGCATGAGTCACCTTAAGAACAGAGCTTTGAACACAGAAGAGGAAGAGAATGATGAATCCACCCATCTCTTGGGACTGCAGAGGATGCAGGGTCAAGTTTAACAAGGCAATAGAATATATGAGGTGTTTTGTTTTTCCAAGTCATTAATGAAGTACCTGTTGGTGAGGATGAAGACAAAGATAAACAAATAGATCTAGTCTTTGTAAAGAAACCTCAGCCGCCTAGAAGACCTTTGCAAAAAGAATAATTGGCATTGGTTCCTTGCAGGGTTCAACAAGCTTCATATGGGAGTTAGTGAAAGCAATTTGTAAGGAAACAAACAGGTAGAATAAACTTTTCAAAAGTCACATCAAGTGTCCGAACTTCAATTGTTGACCAATTCAGCGCCTTGCAGCTAGGGGCTTGCCACCAACTCGTGTACTTCTTCCACTATTTTAACGAAATTTCTCTGGCCAATTTGCTTGACTTGGAGCAGTCATCTTTGTCAACGGTTTTGGACATTATGCAATTTAGGAATATTTATGTTAAGCCACTTAAAAATGATTACCATATAAACCAATCGGCTGAATATAATAAAAAAATATAGCACATTAAAAGGAAAGACAATTATATTAAGAATCCTGGGCACGATCAGCAGAATATTTGTAGCTTCCTAGGAAGAAGATGAAAGCAAGTAACCAATCCAAAGTCGTTGAATTCCGTCAACTCATAATCCACAATAAAACCTAAATTCGTGGTGATAATTTTGAATGAATAATTGCTTAATAGAACTTATATATTGAGGTTATGCCCATAATGGAGGGATCTGTAAGGCAGAAGATGGAAGAACTCAGGGAGTGCCTGTCTGAAGAAGAAAGAATGGGGAAAATCAGGACTAGCGTAAAATTAATATAAGCACTTAACAACGTTTTTCTTACGAATGAGCAAGTCGCATCTCTACATACTTATCACCAATCTATCTTTAGAACAGTTGTCATTATAAAAGCAAATAGAGCATCTACCTTTGCGTGACACTTTCAACTGATGCAGGCCCAAATCACAACTGATAAAATTTTCATTCATATAAGGAGCAAACACAAGATTTACATGAATTAGTCATTTTGTGCGTTACAGAAAAGATGGATTGGCAAAGGAATCACCCAATCAGATTTAATAGTATACCCGAACATTTTTGTCTGTACTCCTAACCAGTCTATTTTGACACGTACAGGACATTATACAACAGATTACAGTCTTTGTTCTACAAAGCATGCATTTTGAGTCTTAAATATTCCAGTTGAGACACTCGTTGCACTAAAGCTAGGATCGTAGATAGGTACAAGCCAAGAGAACAAAGAAAGAATATAAAACAAAAGGTAAACCAATTAAATTATAGGTGCTCCCGCGCCAGCCGAACTGGTTTTTCCTTTAGGAAGGCAACATCGCCATTTGGTGCTGTTAGCAAATGATGATTGGGCTCGTCCTCTTCACTCTCAATTGATGCAGAATGACCATCAGATCCTGATCCATCATCATCTGCAATGGTGGAAATTTAGATCCTTCCTCACATGGTTTAGTTAAAATCAAGGTATGGAACAAGGAGCCAGACTCCATTATACTACAAGATCAAATGAACAATGCAACAACAGAATTTATATTATACAAAACATCACCACAATTTTTTGCCGGATATCTCTTCGAGATATTGCAGGAATTCAAAAGCAAATTGTTCAATAATTAATCAAAGTGTTTTGAAAATGTCAAATATGTGTCCATGGATATTTTCACAAGGGAAGAAATAAAGCCCCATTTACTTCTCGGTTCATGATGAAGTCCATACTTTCTTCAACCTTTTTAACACAAGTATCAAAATGGACTTTATATAAAAATGCATACATACGGTGGTGGATTCAGAAAAAAAAATGGTGAGGACAAGAGATTAATCAATAATGTTTTCATAAAAAAAATGCTTTTTACAAAATATATAAGATAATGATAAAAAGTCCAAAATACCTAAGCTCCCACAAATTATAATTGCCCTCTACATACTTCCATATTTTGTGAATATTGTATAATTTAATTGTCCGTATTATTAAATATTTTGACAGACTAGTCTCCAGTGAAAAGTGCAAGTAGAGAGATGAGGGATGCTAATTTTGTTTACAAGGAACAGCAGCAGGCAGCGACAATATTATTAAAGTAATAAACTTAGCATCAACTTATTCTCTTTTATTTTTTTTAATTTCTACATTTATTTTAAAAAACAAATGTCTCATGAGAGCAACACCTATTCATTTACTAGGGAGCAAAAAAATTATTAAATATGTTCAAGTAAAAAAAACATCTTGTCGGAGCAATTGCCCAGCAGTCCTTAAGGTGCATCAAACCATGCTTATGCTTTCTAAGCGCCTATGTATAACAGACGCCTGCTTTCTTGGATAGCCAATAAAACAAGCTGAAATGAAACATAGGATCTATTTGGACGAGTTTCTTATTAAGTACTTCTAGCAAAGAAAAATATGAAGAAAAATTGAAATTACCTTCTTCATAAGCTAAAATTGCTTAAGCATAAGCTAATTTGTAGAAACTTTTTTTTCATATAGTTTTAATTTGCACATAAGTTAATTTGTAGAGTTCCCGCATAGCTTCTCTAAATTTTTAATTTTAACTTAACATAAGCTAATTTTAGAGGAGTTTAATCAATCAAACCCAGAAAATGTGAATCAATTTGGACCATCAGAATCCTAGTATCTTACCAGAAAATGCAAGACGTTCTGGGTGATGTCTAACCGCGGCAACCTGGAGGCTTTCTGGCAGAAGACAATTGCAGAAAGAACCTAAAAGATTAAATCACACATGATTAGATGAGAACAAAACTAGTCTCCATAATCACCAGATTCATAAAATGAAACCCAATGTAAGCATGCTTGTTTCCCTTGTCCTCATATAACCTATTTCAGTTGTAATGTGAAATTCACATCGCTGCAACCAGGACCGCAACTTCTCAAAACAAAAAGGAAGAGGCAAATGGAAGGTGCTATACTAATGTATGTCACATAGTGCATTATTAATCCAAATTAAATTGTGATTTACAGTAAGAATAGGCAAGCAGAAAGATTCTCACCTACACGAGCCATACGATTTACCCATCCAGGGATAGGACTTCCTGTTAGATGCTGGCAAACTTCATCTGTAAAATGGTTGCAGTTTTTGGCAATAAGATGATAAGTGTCTCCATGATATTTCGCTGACAGGCGCTCAATGAAAGATCGAAATTCTGAATTAGACATATCGGTGGTGCCCAACAACACTGATCGTCTGAAGATGAAGCCAGGGCAACTTCTAGGCTCCACTTCAAACACACCACTACTTGGATATTCATGTGCTCCAAAGCCATATTCAATATCATGCACTGTTCATGAAAACAATAAGCTTAAAGTTGTTGCAAGATGGTATTAAAAAACAAAATGGAAATAAATGAAAAAATAAAACAAGACAAATATTCATGTACATCCAAGCTCCTTGTCAACAACTTGTTCAGGGGAGGTTCTATCCAGTTTACTAACTAAATTAAAAATAGAACATGTAACGAAGTTTAGTCACAGTACCAAAAAGCATATTTTAGATATAAACAACAGTAGCCAGCCTCTAAAAACTACAGTAACCGGAAAAAGAAAAAGAAGGAAGGTACAAGTCACTTAGTATTGTCCTCCTTTAAACTATTAAATTACACATTTGCGAAACCATCAACTACTCTATAAATAATTTGTTACGCTTTTAGTACGATGACCTGGTCGAAAATGGCACATACATTAATGTTCAGTGAAATGCTTTTATTTTGCTTGTCAAAATATTGATTACACCATTTACCCTATGGTTTCTAAATTCATCAAGGGACTTTTAGTACATAAACAATCACAAAATAGATCAATTACGGAAAACTAGGTGAGGGGGAGACAGAAATTTGAAAATACAAGGATGAAAAACCAGAGAGGAATAAAGGGAGAATATGAGTGCAAAATAAATCAATTATTTAGTAAAAAAAATTTAAGGAGTCAAACTAACGCTGCTTGGTACATCACCATGCGATCCAAATCGTAGAATAATACAACACTCAATGCTGGCTAATAATGTACTCTCTAACACACCTGCCTCGTTTCAGGTACAATGCACACAGCAACATCATTTATAATATAACAACTTCGCTTTGAATTACCCTTTATTTCTCTTTTAATAATATATTATTTTTAGCAATAATAAACTGTAAATTCAATTGTGAGTAGAGTATATAGCTTGACTGTTAGTCCAATAGAAATGAAGAAAGAAGAAGGGAGACCAATAAAGACTTTGGAAGAAGCAGTCAAAAGAGATCTCATGCTAAACAATATTCCTCAAACTTTGGTTTTTAACTGAGCCGAATGGTGACATGTAATCTCATTTAGTGGGGTAAGGTCTTTGCTGCAATAAACTGTGAATTAAAGTACTTCTCTCATTCATAATCTTCAACCCAGATAAATTTTGTAATAAGCAGAGAAAAGAAAAATAGCAGAAACAAGATCCATATAAGGATAGGAATAAAAAAAACAAGGAAGTAAGTACAAGGAAAACAGTCACAAACCTTGTATACCCGAATGAAATATTCCAAGGCCAAGCATGTAAAGATAATTGTTTATGGGAGTAAGATCATATACATTGAGATACACCGAAGCACGAGTAGTATTATTCTCTCTATCCCGTTCTCTTTCCGAGCTTGAAGTTGTACTCAACGGAAACCACCGCATTGTGGCCGTGAACGGTGTCCTCCCTCCTCCCCCCTTCTCCAATTACAAATCACATCCCCATCTGCATCCCGTTAAAACCCTGTTGAAGCATCAATTGATCAAAACCAAGAGATTCAATTCAACTTTCCCCGCAATTCTGCAGTGGAAATAGAAACGTGAGAATTCAATTTGATGAAACACACATATTTGGAATATGCAATGAAAAAGTGAGCATTGAAGGTGTAGTGCAGGATCGCTGAAAAGAAGCCCTAGAAAGGGAATAGAAACTTACATAAGAGTGGGGATTGAAAATTGAAGAGAAATTGGGGAGAAAATTGGGTAAGGAAAGTTTGGTTCTTGAAATTAGGTTGGTTTTGGGTTTAGTGGCTTCGCCGTCATTATTTGAGTTCACACTTTGTGGTGTCTGAGTTTATAACTGTCGATAATAAGATTTATTATACCACCTTCTTTTTTATTTTTCTTTCAGACTTTAGTCCAATAGTCAAACAATTGGATTCTTCCGTCGTCAGATCGTTAAGAAATATAATTTAAATTTAATTCTCACTATCTTATAATTTTACCTTCTTGATAATTTTTATATGATTAAAATTTTATAATAAATAAGTATTTTTTTATATATAAATAATATTTTTTGAATTAAAAACACAGGCATTTGGACTATGGAATGATGCTACTTTTAACTGTTTAGCTATTTCTGTCATCAACTATAAAAATTAAGCTTAGAAAAATAAATAAAAGATTAATTTGATATGAATGGTTAATTAAAGAAAACTAATATGCAAATCAAGGAAGGTAAAAGGGGATACTCACAATGGTGATATTCCATTTAAAAAAATATATTTATAAAAATAAATTTTGAAAATTATTCAATTAAAATAAAATAGGTTTTGTATTTGATAGGCAATAAGATTTAGATGTTTTTCTTCTTCTTTAATGTAATAAAATGTGTATTTGTAAGTATTTTTAAGTTTGAAAATGTAAAAATTAGGATTGTAACATTTTTTCCTTTTTGAAAATTTATTTTATACCAAAAAAATCCATAAATAATAGGTTAGTGTCATATATTTTTGCATAAATCCATATTAAGTTATAACAACATTTTCAATAGCAGATAATAGCGGATACCCGTTCATACTGTTTTATTTGTATTTTTCTTTTTGCAAAATTTAAATAATATATTTATACATTATTCTTTAAAATATAAAACACACAAAAAATTAAGTTTAAAATATCATCTAAATAAAATTGCATCCAAAATACTACAAATAAAAGTAGTTATTTTAAAAAATAAATTGCATCATAAAATATAAACTTAAATAAAATTAATCTCTTTAAAAACAAATTTATTATCAACAATATTTCGTGTTTTATATCAGTTCAGGCTCGGCCACATAATCAGCACATTTAGCCCCTATGATGAATGTTACATAGTTTTGTTGAATGAAAATTGCAAGGCATGGACCACCATTTTGGTTAGAAAATAATTGAAGCTTAATAATGAGGTGTTGAATTTTCTTTCTTATGGATGAAGCTCTGAAACCTCACATGATGCTGTCGTCTCTGGTTGGGAGAAAAAGCCAACCTCCTCCAAGTTCTTCGCCATGTTGACTACAAATTCAGTGGCAATGTCATGGCAGAACATGAAGTTACAGGTCACAACTTATTCCATTTTAATTTTCATGCCATCAGCAATATCCATCCACGTCACTGACGCCTTACAATATTAATTAATTAAGGTAGGTTTTTACAATATGCCAAAAACAAATACAGACACCTTGCGAGTCTCATTCATGGGATAATGTCTGTAACATATAAAAGTTTTGTTGTAACACTAAATAAGGTAATGATGTAAAAAATTCAGTATTAACTAAAATAACAACGTAACATTCCAAATGAGCTGCATCCAACCAATCAAAGACCTCTTCAACTATTATTTAACAACTCTTCAAATAATACTACCCTTTCATAATGATTTGATAGTTCTTATTTATGTGACAAAAAGGTAAGATTGTATTATCATATTTTATTTTAAATCAATTTCGAAAAAAAAGAAGAATAATGAGTGAAAGAAAAACTTATTCAATGAGCTATTAAAATAAAACTCTTATAAAAAAGTTAGAATCAGAATATTGTCGTAAAAAAAAATCTTATAACAAAAATAATATTTTTAAATCATAAAAAGAAAATTGATGAGATTATCCATAAAATAAGGTTTAAAATTTTTTATCTTAAAAAAATAGAATAAAATTGTATTACCAACTTGATAGAGAAGAAGAAAGCTTACTTATACTCTCATCCAAATGATAACAAATCAATAAAAAAAATAATGACATAAAAATTCTCACAGATAACAATAAAGATAACAATAAAGGTAAATGTCATAAATAATTAAAAATCACATAAATTAAACAACAAATGGAGATCGACAATTTAAATTTTTCTCAAAACTTATTTTAATTTTTAAATTTCTTTTTCAACAGTATTTTAATTAAATAATATTATTTTTATTGACTCATCACTGTACAACTATCAAGTCAAATTCTCAAGTGGTTTTCACGTGACAATATCAAAACATCGTAACCCATAAAAAATCTAAGTCCAATATATAAAACAAAACACAAGTAACTATGTAAAAAAACAATTTTTCATATTTGTATGGTACCTGATGGTAACATGCACATTAACACTTATTTGAGTTTCTTTAGACAATTTCTTGTTTTTCGGGAGAAGGGAGTGTTACGCAAAGGATCAACAATCATTTTGCTTGGCTCATGATGGAACGTACACAATGAAATTTCCACCGCAAAGGAGTGATCAGTAAACGAGGAACAACTGAACAAGTGTGACGGTTACGCATGTTCCATTCCAACGTTGCTCTTAAAGCCATCATGTACGTAAAATCTCAGTTTCATTACTTGTCAAATGGGGTATCACTATCTACAGTGTACGGTTGTCTCAGGTATGAACTTGTTACTCAAATTTGAGAAGAATTAAAGTAGTATAGTGTGTAAGGCTTAGCTAAATGCACTTGCACATGCTTTTGAGTTTTGAGTGATTTAATTGCCAATACAGTGGACATCTTCCATGTTGATGACATTATAGTACAGGGAAGATGACTTGCCATCAAATTTGGAAACCATGTTACGTGCAGATATGCCAACGTAACGCTTCTCAACACAAGCAATACAGATATCTGTGATCTTCTTGAACATTGAATCTTCTTGGATAAGTGGTTGCTCTACAAAGTCAACCAGAGGCATCCACTGCATAGCATCACATCAATTATTCTGAATTAGCAAAACAATCATGATTCTGTCAGAAACCAAAATCCATGGTTGGGACAGGAATCAGTTTGTCACTGTCTATCTCAGTCCAATTTCTAGCATTAGATTAGTAATTTAGTATTACACAATTATTTCTGTATGCATGAAAAACAGTGTTATACTAGTCATTTTATGCTATGGACTAATATGAGGGAATGGAGAAGAAAGGTTACTCGATCTTAATGAGTAAGATTATCTAACCTTCGCAGCTTCAATTTCAGGATCATCAACAACGATCTCAGCTGACAGGGGTCTCAACATGCAGATGAAGAACAAATCTGACTTTTCAAATGCCACCTTATGTGCATGTCTGGAATTGATGATGCAATCAATCAAACTTTGCTGGTTACGAAAATTACAAGAAAACTACCGCAACCATGCAATTAAAAACCTTGTAGCACATTTTATTGACAACGTTGTGAGTGTTGTCTAGCTAAACAACCTTCGACCACACTGGACTCGGTAATTAGTTGATTGACACTTGCCAGGTAAAATTTTCAAGTAATGATTTTCTTTCAATTTATATCACATCGTACTCAATTGGTTAAATATTTGTGGGAATAGGATTTAGTATAATTCAGAATCATTAAAAGCTATTTAAACTCTCAAGATTACATAAAAGTGAGTATGGATTTTGCTCTTACCTGAATGCTATGACTTCAATGAACTCAGTACAAATCTGCAACATGGCAACAAGCAAAAAGAAGGCAGTGACTTTAAGTAATGATGCTATATTATGCAGCATGAACAAATTTAATATGAAGTAACAGCAGAGGAATATCTTATTCTCACCCCAGTTTCTTCCTTCACTTCTCTTACGGCTCCTGCATATATCTCCTCTGACTGCCAAACGTTAAGACAAGTGGTAAAGATTGAGTTGGAATATAAAACGTAGACAAAGCAAAACTTAACACCACCTCTATTTTTTTCTGAAGCATTTAAGAAACTCGGGTGAAGTGAAGCTTCAAAATTAACTACCTGTAGAACAAATCCAGTTGGTATCTTCCAAAGACCACGATTTGCAGGAGCACAGTACTTCTCTTGGACTACAAGGACCTTCAAAATAACGTTTGAAAATGTATAACAGAAACGCAAAATTTCAGTAGCATGAATAAAATGATCCTGTTTTTTGGAAATGCAGACTTTTCTATGCTTTTCATTTAGTATCTTCTTACATTACTTTGATGTTCATACCTCATTGCTTGAATTGATGACAAATCCCCCAACTCCTACATGATGTGATGCATTGACTGGAAGCATGCAAGGTTCTTCAGGAATCCAGTATGTTAACATCACATATCCTGGTTCGGCATGGTGGTATCCAAAGCCTTCCTGAGAGCAGCATGAGATACCTCATAGTCATAGGTTCAACAACTCTTCTATAACACAGGAAGAACTGAATATATGACAAAACACTTTTTCAACTTCTTTTTCAAGAAGTTATGTTACCTTTATAGCTATTGGAACAAGGTGAGACTGCTCTAAAGTCAATCTAAGCCAAATCCCCTTCTTTCCCTGCAATCATCAGATAACCCTCTGTCAATCCTTTATGAGGCAACAAATGCAATCACAAACAAAATAAAATTGAAAATATGCATGCCCTTCATTCCTCAATCACATTATATATAAGCTTCTACTGTAGTTATAGTAACAGTATCAGGTGTTACCATCTTTTTCCAATGAGAAAGAGAAAACCGCAAAATAGCTGCGAAGTTAGTAGGGTTGTCTGGTAATCGGTCTGAATCAATTACAATTCCTTCATACACATCATCAAAAGCATCAAGTACTCTCACATTAGAGCCAGAAGCTGAGCCATTTATGCCATTCACATGATGGAAACTCGTTTCTGCCGCAAGATTATCTCGACCAACTGAACCGATGACAGCTTTATGAGCCATGTAAATGTTATTCGAGGCTTCATTGTTCCTTAGAAATAAGCCTGACATTGAAGATAGCAGAGTGAAAACCCAGCACCAATTATTAGCAAAATGTAAGTTCTAGATACACCATTATGAATAAAACTCATAAAATTATGTATACAAAAAGGAAACTCAAATTATACCAGCCATGCATGTTTTTATCCGTACACATACACAGGAAAAGAAAATGCAAAAACTGAAGAACACATAGAAAGAAAAACCTGAGTGATTTGTTGTTACCTCCGAAATAGTTGTGTTGTCTAGAGAATCTAACGCTGCTTAAATTAGAGAGCAAAGAGGAACAAGTTCCTGTTCTTCCCGCATGGACAATCTCAGAAAGGCACACAAAATTGGAAGATAGTGAACTGAGCTCCATGGATATCAAAAGTCACAAGCTTGATAAGAAATGAAAATTAAAGGTGAATATATATTAGAATCTTCATCTAAATTCCAAACTACTTTAGTCCTCTAGCAGGTGTCGCACTATGACTAGAAGAGCATGACATTCACGTGATTCACGGTGCTTGGTGATTCACTATAGCATTATCCCACGTTGGAATATGCTACTAACCACCGCATGCCAATTGTTAGACCAATGTTAAATTGTTGATGTCGGTTTAAAATATTCTATCTCCAAAGCCTAACGTCACATGAAAAACCGACCCAAAAAATGATAAATGATAAATTTCCCTAATCAACATAATTAATAATGTTGTGATTAGGGAAGTTGTTTCTGATATATTATTTTGTAATGAATGAGGAGAATGAGGGAAGCGAGTCATCAAATAAAAAATGACAGTAGTCACTTTCCTTTTGGAAGGACAAAGTAGGTACTGTAATGCAGGAACTTGTTGTTGGAACTTTTAAGGTCTTTTCTTTTATATATTTGGTAAAAACGTTGTTGGAAGGTCTAATCATGGAGCATTTGCACATGTGAACTGGAATGCTGACCTTATCAAATAAGAAAATGAGTATGTGCTACCTATTGCTCTGTAAACCATTTTTATTGTTAAACTCTGAGTTTAACCGTGATTAGGACACGGACTCACAAGTGAAACATAAAAATTATTCATAGATTAAAACAAACATTGTTTATATTATATCATGGTATGTGATTCTCTTAATGTCTAGAGTTCTTTTTCAAAAATTGGACAATTTGGAAACCTTGTATAATCCAAAACTGAAAACATATTTCAGACATTTTGAAATACTAGAACATCAATTTTGACTTTAAAATTGTATAATTAAGAAGCGTTGTATTCTGAATTACACATTTTTTTTATGAAAATAAATATTTCTGAAATAATTTTCTTGATTTGAAAGGTACTTTCGGATTATATCATTTTTGTGTAAAAAAAATTGAGATTATGTAAATTGAAAGGATTTTTTAACTTTTAAATTACATAATTCAAAACTAATTTTTAAATTACACGATCCATAATACTTTCTTCTTTTAAGTCTATCCATACACAATTCATAAATAATGAATGGTGTCAAAAATAATGACAAGAGGATAACAATAACATAATAGTGACAACGATAGGTAGCTTCAAAGGGAACGATTTGAACTTTTATAATCCGCTAAAATACGGATGAAGACTATAACAATAAACCTAAAGACTTCGTGTTTAATGTGTATGGCTAAAACATATACTTGTGAATATATTTGTTTTAAAGTTTTTGATTGAAGATAATTTTATAGTTTATCGATATTAAATTTTTTCAGGTATTTCCTCTAAAAATAATCTAACAAAGTACTTACTCTTTTGTTTGATATCATATTTATCATTTATTAGGTACAGTGAAAGAAAAAAAATTAGACAAAAGAAAGCCATTAATTAATGAAACATATGGAATGATTATTTTCATATAAAGTTGGTTTTTCAAAATATTGGTATGAAATTTTTAGAAAGGCCTCGATTATCAGTAGAACTCTTCCTATTTGTTTTTATCAATATTTTTTATACAACCATATATTTAAAATCACAAGAATCAAGAAGTAGTAAAATATTATATTATTTTTCTTATTAATTCTTTTAGAAATATGTCCAAGTCACCTACACTTGAAGAAAAAATAACTTCTTCAATCTGGTTCCAACAGTTTGGACATGGAGGGGCTTTTGAACGTTGGAATCACTGAAAGAACTACCATTTCTTGAATTTGAAACAATTTTCAACTATTTTTATGACAAAAGAACCTCTTGGTTCTTAGAATTTAAAGTTAAACAATTCTCTAAACTCTCCTTTTCCCTGGCCGGTGGTGTAAATTAAGGAATTAAAATCACCCACTGTGTGAAGATGACCAGCCTTCAAAATTTATGGCCCAGGACATAACATTATATAAATGTAAAAAATGTCCCATTAACTTAATGCAATTTTTCATTTTATTTTCTTGCATTGATTGTATGCCATCTTTTATTATCTTTTTTGTATTTTGTAAAATCGTCATCTATTTATCACCTTCCAAACAAAATAAACAAATATATCACAAAAGAAAATGTTAAAGCTTAATCTTCCTTTTGAAGTTAATAACCTTAACTCGTTGTTTTTAATGAATTTAATTTTGTTTAATAAACCTAAAAATACTTTCACAAACAATGTAAACATAAAAATCAACAATATCCACACAGATTAACTAAAAAAAAGGTTTGAAGACAATAATAAAATAACAAACACACATGTCAAATATAAAACAACCAAACAAATAAAAAAATATATAGGCATCGAATTATTTCTTTTTGTACGAAATCTTAACGTCATTTCCTGCTAAAATTACAATTGACAAATATTTAGGAAATGGTCACTTCTCAATTAATAATTCCATTATTAATTTTTAAGAATATTTATTGTTTCAGTATACGGTCTCTAAAATATTTACAAGTTTTACTATGTTTAGTTTCATCTTATTCATGAAACAAGTAGTCTTCATATTCATAAAAAAGATGGATGATAAAACTGGATAAAGTCAACATGTACGAAATAGTTTATCACCCTTAAGTTGAAAAACAACTGTGTAGAGTTTTACTTTCTTTCTTTAACTGACGTGTGTTACCTTACCATATAATTCCAATTAAATATAATTAATACTTATTTTGTATCTTCATTATTTTTTTTAGCCGTGCAAAACGCAAACTAGAATAGTAACAATGGCAGTTAGATTGTGTTTCCATAATGGGAAGTACGAAAAGCCATGTTCTGAGTTCTGAAGCCACTCTTATGGAACCTCTCTTTTTCTGCCACGTTACCTTCCATTGTAGATGGCTCCCCACCTAATTTTGCTGCATTTTGGTGAGTTTATAACTCTAGATATGCCACGTTACCTTCCCTAACGCTTTTGCATATACCTATTAGCATGTAAATAGACAAATCGATGGTTTTGTTTCGGCGTATCAAAATATTAATGAATAGGTTGTCTGCACGTAACGTTGCCATGGATAATGTTCTTTGTGGACTGATATTATTGGGAAATGTTTTTTACTTACAGGAATAATGAACGCAATAGAATAGCCACAAACAATAATTCAATTTAAACAAACGAATGAACAAATAATCTCGATTTTCGAGAAGGAAGAAGGAAAGAAAAAAGTGATTTCAATTTCACACAACCATGAGCTGTGGATAACCCAACGCCGGATGAGGAGATAACGGCGACAGAGGCGGCACGGCGAAGATTCCGTTAGCCTCAGAACCCCAGAAGCCTGGCCAGTTAGACGGCGTTAAGGGAGCATCCCTAATACGGGTGACGTCGGAATCTTCAATCTTTTCCCTCTTGACGACTACCGGCACCGGCTCTTCCTCTTCCCTTTCGCGTTTGCGGCTATCGGCGCCGGCTTCGAGGGGAAAGTTGAGGATGGCTTTGGAGCCGCGAAGCCTGAACGCAGCTCGGTCGTAGGCTTTGGCGGCTTCCAGAGCCGTTTCGAAGGTCCCCAGCCACACCCTGGAGCCGCGCTTGTTGGGGTCGCGGATCTCCGCCGCGAACTTCCCCCACGGTCTCTGTCGAACTCCTCTGTAATGCTTCTTCTCTTCCGCAGCCTTCTGTGCCGCCTTTCCCGCAACCTCGCTCTCTCCGAACTGGATCCACTCCGCCTTTTTCGGGAGAGAGATTTGCAGCGAGGGCTTTCGATTTGATTGAGGTTTCTTACGGTCCTGTGTGTTCGGAAACGTGAAGTCCGAGGTTGATGTTTGAGGGTGGGGATTCATGGTCTGGTGATGAACTATTTGGGGTTTGGAGTCGATTTCGAAGAGGGGGAACTGGGTTTCTGTGGAAGTAGTTGGGAAGTCGAAGAAATCAGAGAAAAAATGGTCCATTGTTGATGATGAGTGAGAAGTTGAAGATTGGGAACAGAGGGAGCTTGATTCAGAGGAGGTGGGGTTTGGTTCCTCAAATAGAAAAGAGAAGTTGTTGGTGAAGTTAGAGGAGGGAGTGAGTGGCAGAGGAGAGAGTTCTCCAAGAAGATGCAGTTTTATTTGATTGAGAGCAGAAAGTTGAAGAGGGTTTGTGTTTGCCATCAGTAATTTTTCTGATACTGATTTAGAAATCGTTTCTTAAGAGGAAGAAGAAGGAGCTTGCTAGAGATGGTGAGAAGCTTTGGAAGATTTTGAGTGGAAGAGAGATAGTGGAAAATGAACATATATAGCCATAAAACATGTTTAAGTTTCAACGGAGGAGCCTGCAATGATTGTCGCACGAACCTTCCACTCACTCACCTTCTCTCTCTGCATCTATTTTTTAAATTATGTGGGATACTTGAATTTGATCCAAATGACCCGAAAACTTGACTCCGTTTCCTAATTACCCGACCCGATTAAATTCAAACCTACCCCTGGATCCACCTTGTCCCAGTCAACTCTCATGTTCTTTGACATTTGAGCTATGATTATGGTATGCCCATTCTTAGCTTCTGCTGTCAATTGTCAAAAGGCCCTTTTTTTGTCTCTGTCTGTATGAAAATATATATTTAACTAATTAATTACTAAATGAGGTAACTTATATTATGAATAGAACATAATTATTTATATTTTTTTAAAGAAAACGTAAACTATTCATATCTTTTATGGAGTAATGTACTACTTACGTCTCTTACTCCTTCATTTAGTATAGTTTTAAGATAATGTTAACTAATTGGGATTGTTTTTGTGTCTGACTAAAATGGTGCAGTCCAAAACAAATAAAAGCTAGAGTGTTGGCAAGGTTAAAGGAAAGTAGATTCTCAACGTACAAGCAAAGTTTATTTGTATATATTTGTTAATAGTAAACTGTTTAATTCTAGAAGGCCTAAAAGGTATCCTTAGTGTGGTTAAGCCTCTGCGCTGTTTACTAACAACTGAATTGCATTTATATCATAAAGTTTCTAATAGAGTATTCAAAATAAATTGATTGAGTTTGTATGAGCTTTTTTTTTTCTTTTATTTTCGTGTCTAGTTTTCAAGGGAGTTATTTGTTCTCTTTGTCTATATCAAAAGCCAGAATTTTGGGACATTGTAAAAATTATTTTTTTCTTAGGTTTTCATAAGTCAGTTCTATATATACACTTATTTAACCTACTATATTAAGATCAATCTATTTTATATACTAAGGTATGTGTTAATATAATTTAATTTCTCATGTTTTAGATCCAATTAAATTTTATAATAAAAATATTTACATTTTGTATATTTTATTTTAATTATATTTAAAAAATGATGTGAGATTAGTAACATATTCTTTATATTGAAGATATTGAGTGTAAAATAAAGAATATTATCTAAAATAAACATGTAATAGATTCAACTAAACTTACTAAGGTAGGTACTTGATAAATTTTATATTATCTTAAAGAAACAATATTTAAGTTTGATCCAACCTCATAAAATTATTTAATAATATTAGTTACTCATATATTATATTTTACTTTATTTTAAATAATGTAAGATCTCAAATATTATTTCTTAAAATCACCTTCTCAGTTTTAAATCGAGGAAAAGGAAAGTCTGGTATCTTATATATTCTAAAAATATTATCTAGAAGAAGAACGGTGTTATATAATACACATTTTAAACAACATAAACAACTCATGAACGAGATGAATGAATAGATACATTGACACGTAGAAGGATACTAGAAGAACTTCTAGAATGGTCATGGCTGATTTAGATGTTCTGTTGCTTTCTCCTATTTTTTTAATAACTCTGACCTCCTCAGAACCCTAATGTTTTGTAGTTTGACTTCATCCATATTACAATGAACCCTAGAGAAACGGTCTGCCACTATCAGTGTTTGTAAATGCTGTAGACCCTGTCATTTTGTTTATAATATTAGCTTTAGAGGATCTTCTCTCAGTTTTTCAACATTGTTCATATTCTCTGTTGTGCAGATCTAGTTTTGATGAACATAATAAAGTGTTCATAAACCAATTCAATGCATCAAGACATTTCAAACGGATATGACTGAGTCTTTAGTCTCACAAAGTGGAAGAAACTTCAATTTATGAAATACATGTTCTTTTGATGTTGTATGAGTAGTATGTAGAATAGTTAAATAAAACATTTATTGAAAATAGGTCATGAAAAATAAAATAAAAGATTAAAAATAATAAACTTAATATCTAAAGTAAACAAAGTGAGGAGTGGTAAGAAAATGAAACAGTATTTAAATATACAGTGCTGAATTTACAATATAATATTGATTGCAATGTATTAACCAAATATAAATATTGTGTGAGCAAAGTCCACTGGATGTGGATGGTTGAAATCGAATTTTGCAGAAATGGCACATCAAATGGAGGGGTTGGGAAGATTATTAATTTATTCTAATTATTGATCAATGAAGATTTGGATAGATGCTATAATTTTAGAAGTTGATTAATTTGACCGTTACTTAGAAAAAGTCATTTTGAGATGCTAGCATTGAATCAGTTGTATTATTCTATGGTGGATAAGGTTTTGTTTTCTCCATTATTTTGCTGTCGACATTAAAGTGGCTGATTATATAGATTATAAAATTGTCAACTTGATGAGAGATAGTACACTGCACATTTAAGTGACAAGATTTTCAACTTGTTTGAATGAAAAGATTTCAATTAAGATGCCACCAAACTGGTTCCCCGGAACAATTTTGCAACAACTTCTTTAAATACATATAGTTTTTGCACCCATTGAACCCTGCACTATACATTTTTATGATAAGAGTAAATTATAATAATGGTCGATACGTACAACAATTAAAATCATTTATATTATTATTTTTTAACATATAATGTAATGAATAATTTATAGAGAAAAGATAAGTGGTATTTCTAGCGTTAAATTGAAATTTATATACTATATTAGTGTAAGTTCGATTTGGGACATGTATAACCGAGATAATTTAGAAAGTATTTCTAGATAAATATTATGAATATAATTTCTAGATAAATATTATGAATATAAAGTAACAAGCGATTATACAAGATAACCGCTAATCAAATAGAGTAAATTATAGTTCTTTTAGTTCAGAATTTTTAATTGAATTACTTTAAATTTAAATAAAAGAAGTTATTATGATTTTATAAATAGGTTAACATTTTAGGATATAAAAACATTCAATAATATTTATTATTCATAAATATATTTAGACTAAAGTGTATGAATATTTTTTACATTATTCATAAAAATAATTGACATTCACTATAGACTCAGACAGGACATTAAAGAAATAAATAGTATCAATAAAGAATATTATGAATAACGGTCACCGACTATAAGATTATGTCATACATGACCACCTAAATTTAGAAAAGTATTCAGTCATAAACAAGTTTACCCAATAGTAACCTAACATGTGGGAAGATTATTATTGGCTATACAACAAAATCTCCTACTCTGTCCAAAGCATCAAATCACACAGAATACTTCCATCCTAGAAGTAGAACTCACACCCCAACATTAACTTAATACTCACCGACATTGTTTGAGTACACCCATTCGAAGAAACTAACACATTAGAAGAAGATAAATGCATCACTAACCTAGTAGCAAAATGAATTATTTGCACTAGCCACTACTCAAATATCTGGAGAAAAAGATTAGTGGTTTCGAGACATTGACGCACTATTGATAATCGAAGGAGCGAAATAACCCAAACAACATAACCATTCCCAACAGTCATATGAGTCTAAATCCAATGATTAACATTATACACTAGGCATAATTCCTAAAAGAATAAAATGGTTTATCATCCACAAACCTATCATTAAAACCTTCTAGACTCTTTGAGAATATATCCTTTAGCTTGGGGGGTTAGGAGGAATAACTAGCTCAAGAAACCAAACATAATAACAAAAACCATCTCAAGCAAAAAAAAAAAAAAAACTTAAAAGAACATTTTTTCTTGTAAACTCTCAAATTTATCAAGTCATAAACTTTTCAAATCTGGGGATTAATATACTATAAAAGGTCGAGTTGACCTCAGACCTACATGATTGTAACAATATTGAAAGTATTTATAGATATATATTGATAATCTAAAACACTAATGATTATAACCACTAATGATTATAATCACTCACCAATAGATTGAACTATGATTTTCTTGATTTAAGATTCTTGTATTACTTTAGGCCCATTTTCTCAAAGGTTTACCACGACTTTATAAGTATTTATAATTTAAGTATGTGATATCTTTTTATAGATACTCTTATATTAAAATTAAAAAATTATGATTCATTATTATTTTAGAGAAATTTGTATCAAATTTATTTAGAGATTGACAAAGGAAGAGTTTCATAGTAAGAATACTATATATACAAAAGGATATATTTGAAAGTTAAAAAGAAAAACTATTATTTTTAATTATAATATGGGTATGAAATTTTATCTTTAGAAGCAAGTAGTATTTTTGTCTAAAAGTATTAAAAGGATAGATTTAACTTTATCTTAAATATTTTTTTAAATTAATTTATATTAATTAAATTATTTTATATTTTAAATATATAAATTATAATATATGTATATGTTATAATATAATGATTTATATATTATTTTATTTTTTAAATATAATTATTTTATAAAATAGGTGAGAATTTTCACATCTTTTATAAAACAAATTGTTTGATCGAATTGGTTGACCTTCACAGTAGTCTTTACTCCATAATCATCCAGCTAGGGATAACTTTTCAAATATGAGGGAAACAGTCATTATCTCACCAACAATGTTTTTGTACTTTTACACTTACCTATTACATATTTAAAAGAATGATTCAAGAAATCGGTTGTTAAGTAAAATAAGACTAGAAAGATAACTTGTTTATTAAATTATATTAATGTAAGAATTCGACTTTTTATAATCTCCATATATGGGTGAGTGAGTTGTTTATGTGACTATAAAAATAATTTGCTGAGTAAACCTAATTTTTATGAATAGTATAACCAGTACCATGAAAAAAGAAAAACCCAAATAAACATGATAAATTTGTGAACATCCTTTGTTTTTCCAAAGTGACACATAAGATATTATACCATAACTACCAAAGAGTTGCTTCTTAAAGGATACAACCTGTACTTAAAATTTTTTTAAAATATGATTAATGTTATTGTTATTTTATATATTAAATATTTTTTTTCTTAACATAAACATCTCTCATATTTTTTTAATAATAATAAAAATAATGTTGAATGTTGTTAAAATATTTATAATTTAATATGATTAATTTTAAAAATCCAATTTAATATGTTACTTTTAAATATTTAATTATTATTTTTATATATTTAATTTTTTAATAACTAATTCAATATTACTTAAAAAAATATAGATATTTCTTAATATTTATTAGATTTATATATTATTTATAAAAAAATATTAATATTTATAAAAAAGAAATAAGTTAATCTCTTTTTACTTGATTGTACTTATTTGTGTATATGATTTAATATAAAAAAAATTAATAAATAAATTTTAGATAAAGATAATGAAAAAATTATTAACAAATTAAGAGATTGTTAACAAATTAAATATTTATTAAATATAAGAATTAATATATCGTGCTGGAAGCAACTCCACCATAATGTCTAAAAACAAAGCACTGTATGAAAACTTTTACTAAATAATGGAAAGTGAAAACTCTAACTAAGGATAAAAGGTTTACTCAAATTGAAGGAGATATTTTATTGAACCGTTTCATATCTGACTATTATTAAAAAAACATAATAGAATTGTGACCAATGTTTATTAAGAAAAATATTAAAATATAAATTTAACTTCACTTGAATGTTTACATTTCAAAGTTGGGTCAGGGAACCGGTCCATTTAAGACTAATCGCATTCACATTCTTTTAGTTTCACAAATAAAAAAAAAAAAAAAACGTTTGTGGTAATTCATTAAATTAAATACATAATTTTTCTTTTTCAATTTAAAGTGTATGGACGTCTTTAAGAAAATCTCATATGTATAATTTTCCCTTGTTTCTCTTTTCAAACTGCATTTTGATAGCATGTTTATGATCTGTTTTCATCAAATAGACGAGTTTGCTCTCTCTAAAGTTTCCATATATAATAATATTTTTGTATCTAAAATCATGTGGTTGATTAATAATGTAGAATATCTTATGCCTAAAAGATAAACTGAATAAATTACAGTTATATATACATTATTTATTTAATATTTGTATATGTAGTGATTGAACACGAGAGTTTGCACAAGTCGCAACACTCAATCAACTGAGTTTACTTAAATCCTTGATTGTTATTTTTTAAAATAAAGAATGTTGAATGACATTTTACATTAACTTATTTATTTTTAAAACTGACATGAAAACCCATCACCTTTTTTATTATTACACCATTAATTAAAATAAATATGGGATCGTTTCAATTTTTTACATGGTTGCAGCTTTTTAAAATAAATTCTGAATATAAGAGTGTCTGATTTAAATATAGATTAAAAAGTAATGTACAAATTAATAATATTTTATATTATGTTTACTATTTTAACAGAAACACGTGCGTCCTTAGACCTGTGTATCTCCATTTTCTAATTTAAATAATGTATAATTCTACAAAATAAAAAAAAAAAACGTATGTCTATGTTATTTTAAGTGAGAAAATTAAATAAATATTTAATAGAGAAGTTTGACAATTGTGTTTGAATACAACAAATATCATCATAAAAATAATATATCATTGTCAAATAAAAATATCACATTAAAGGTGGTTAAAAATATATAGTCATATAATGATATAGACTTACTGCATATCAGTCAATAATATAAATATTATGTGTTAAAAAGTTGAATACATTGAATACTTGAAGAAGAAAAATGTTTTATATTTCGCCAATCATAGTTGGGAAACGTACAAGGATTAGAAACAATTTATTTGTACAATTTAAATGCGTGGGGTTTTCTATTTCTTCTTTTTCCAAAATTTAAAATTCTAATTTCTGAAGATTTTTTGTCCTTTGTGGGCCTCTCATGGCAAAGTCCAAACTGGGGTCCAACAGAGATTCCAGCCCTGCTAATTCTTTACAAATAGTTGTATATAAATTTTATTTTTATCAATTTATTAATTATATATGAACCTACTTATTTATATTAAATTTTCTTAAAACTTAAAAATTATGAATATAATAAAATAATTATATTTTATATTTTATATTTTCTAAACTGTATATTTAATCATTTTATTTACATTAACAAAATACTGAATAAATTAATTAGATTTAAAATTTTCAATATAATATAAGTTATATACTTTAAACCTGATGATAAATTTCAGAAGAATATAATTTTTTTAATTCACATTATTAAAAAAAAAATATAAACACTACAAAAAGACTGAGATTGTGGGATACACGTGCTAGGAATGGGCACGTGGACAGAAAACAGTTACATTTCTATAATAATTAATAGTAATGGGAATTTTTCTAGTCAAAATCGAACTTCGCACATTGTTTTGGTCAACGGTCAGCTTCAAAGTTCAAAGGTTGGGCGCTCCGATTTTTAAAATTAAACCATTTTGGTACAAAGATTCTTTTTTTCATTCCAAAAGAAAATAAAATAGAAAAGTAGTAGACATATTTTATTGTTTAAATCTGCAAGATATATTCTTTTAATTTTTTAAGATAATCATTTAAAATATAAACTTCAGAACTCATATTGCGAATACAGATTTTAGATCAATTAATTAAATTTGTCTAAAAGCAATATGATTATTAAAAACATTTTTGAATACAAAAAAAAAAAAAAGTTGTTGAAAAGGGTCCGATAAAAATAAGTTTATTTTTATGTGACACGATGGTTGTTTACATGAGAATAAACGTTATACAATATTCTAAAGTCAAAGTTTTTTACTTCTATTTTAACTATTATATTTTAAAATGTCACTTTCTATTTGGCACCGTTTTATTTCTCATATTTTATCTTTTAAATTTTAAATACTCAAAACATCTAATATAAACTTTAAAACAAACCTTAAGTAGCACAAAGGCTAACTAATATGTGTAAAAATGACTTAATAATTTGATTTAGATAAAATATTTAGCTCGAGATTTTGTATAATCTTATTACTGGTAACTTGAATTTAGTTAATAACTATCAATATTTGTAATTATTCATAAATTATTTTATTAGTTATATGATGAAATACATATCACCAAATTAGTTACATATACCACATAAAAGCTATAAGATTTTTGAATTTTAACTTTAGTAAAACAAAATATAATAATTTCACTAATACAAAAAGGTTTAAATGATAAAATAGTTATGTATTTACCAATAATTTATGATTTAATTAAAAGTTTGATAAAATGACACTTTCGATCATCCAATTATATTCCAACTCTCAAATATCAATGTTTTAGTAAATTTTGAAAAAGTTATTACTTTTTACCTTATAATATATACGAATTTATATTACACTCAATTAGACTCTTATCCGTGAAGACCATTAACTTAGGTTCTTGAGGTAAATGTTTATTCAATCATACTTCCAAATTTTATTTATATCTAATTATTATTAATAAAGTGATAATTTTAAAAGCTAGTTGATTAACTCAATACATCTTTAAGAAATCGAGATGATGACATGTACTGTGATCATATCTATGTATATATCAACATCCGTTTGATGTTTAATATGTTGATGTATGTTGGTTCGCCTGATAGTCCAATACATATAATTTTAAATAAATAAATATGTAAAAAAACATTAAATTAATATTATTATTTTCTATTTATTTTACTTATCGTAATATTTTTTCTTTCTATGCGGTTGAATCGAAAAGTAAAGAGTCTAAATACTAAAAAATTATGTTGCTTTTTTAAGTTATACCCTTCTAATAATTTTTTAACTTACAAATTTGAGTATCATAAAAACGTTGAAATGTAAGGGGAAAATATTTTTGGAGAAATGAAAGGAAAAGAGGCTTGTTTAGGCGTAAAAGAAAAAAAAAAGGAGAAATTAAAATGAATTATTCACAGTTATTATTCTTCATGTTGATACATAATTCATTCTTCATTTACGAGAGAACTCGACAGAAGTATATTTTCACTTATAAAATCTCATTAAAAAACCCGTTGTATTTAAGATTATCTTGTCTTTTACTTAAATTACTTATATATTTTTAATAAGATATACAAATCTATGTATTAATTTAAACCACCCATTCAATTAAATCTTTAAATTTTATATATCACGGTAATTATTTTATGATGTATTTTTACAATGGTTGGTTGTAGCAACCAATCATCCAACATATAAATTAAGGAATAAAATTACAAAATGATTTTTTAATGACTAATCGAGACGTATTTTAAACAGAGAAATGGTTTATTTAATTATAAGATTAAAATATTAAAACACGCGACATCAAAATAAAATTAATATAACGTGTGTTTCGATCAAATTTTCATTAAATATTTTTTAAAAACAAGAATTTAAAATGAAATAAGAGGTAAAACTATTTTATTTCTAAGTCAAAACAATTTAAGAAGTTTTACAAGTAAGTGATTAGAAGTTGATCAAAAGAATGCCCAAACCAACCTTCGTTTACTTTTTGCAATCTTAGTATTAATTTTTCTTTCATAATCACAAAATCAGAATGCATTTTGGCCAACAGATAACTTTTTATCCCATCAAATTTTCGTATTCTACTATATTAAAAACCAATATTTCTTGCACTATGTGAGAAAGTTGACATCCGATAAAATTAAAACGAATTATTTAGCTTAAGTGATTTTGAATACGCTAAAGATGTCTTTCCAATAATTGTTTAATCTAAATCCAAATCCCATTATCTGATTAATGTAGAATATTGAGTGGTACCATTTTTTGACAAAGGGGATGAAAATGATGAAATGTGAAAAAAGTGAAGGTTTGTGAATTGATGGTGTGTCATCACCACCTTCCTGGAAGCAACACTGATAAAAAAAAAGTAGGGTTACAGTGACATGGAAAATTAAAAGAGAGTGGGGTCCTCTTTTGCAAGTAGATTAATTAATGGGGGGTTATTGACCTTGCACGAAACTTATCCACCAATGCCATCCATTGCAGTTTCAAACCTCACCAAACATGTCCATATCCACTGCATGTCCACTCCCACTTTCCCACCATTCCTTATTTTCTGCTTCTACTTTTTTTCTTCTAAATTTTCCTCTCTCAATGCAAACAAAATTAGGGTTTTCAATATGTAGAATAATATTTGGTCTAATTCTGGTTATTTGTTTTTTCTCAGATTACTTTTTGTTGTCAAGATAAAGGTAAACATATATATTGGGTCTAGTTAAAATTACAAAATTGATTTTTTAAATTGATCAATTAGGTACTTTTTAAATAAGTTAATGAAAATTCATACTGAAAATTAATAGAAAAATAAAAAAGAAAAATAGGAATAGTATTTTATAAACACCATTATCATCTAATTATGAAAAAAATATCATAAATTTTAGTTAATAATTTGGCATTAGTATTGCATTAAATTATTTCAGAAATGAAAAGTAAACTTCTTGGGTGATTTTAGTGGCAGAAAAGACGACAAAAACCAGCAGAAAAAGACAAGAAAAAAGTTGTGTGGGCGTGCAAGTCGAATGACGTCATATAGACAATATTTTATTGCAAAACAGGGGGAAATAATGCACGTGATGAATCCAAGCAACTTGCACCTGAACACATGGGAACCTTCGGAGAAGCCAAGAATCCCTAAGAATTTAACCTAAACCAATTGAAAATTAAAATATTTGTAAAATCTTAATCTGAAGTTTATCATCCAAGTTCATGAACCGTCTCTTTTATAAAGACCCCTATCCACTTTCTCTTCCCAGTTCCAACATTCAATTCCCAACCTAACACAATCCTTCTCTCAACACAACAAAAACGCTAAAAAACAGGGATTGCCTGAGACAGAAAGAGAGACAAATCGCAGTTACAAAAATGTACGAAGAAACTACCTACGAATCCGATTTGGCTATTTTGGATTCCATTCGCCGCCACTTACTCGGGGACTCCGGGGATATCAAATTCGGAGCCCCGATTGTTAATTCCGGTAACACTCCCCTTTACTCTCGGAGCTCCAGTTTCAGTAGGTTGTACCCGTGTTTGAGTGACGATTGGGGAGAACTTCCTCTTAAGGAAGATGATTCAAATGACATGGTGCTCTGCGGTGTTCTTCGCGACGCCATCAACGTAGGGTGGGTCCCATCTCTCAACGCCGGCTCACCGGACAGTTTTTCCTCGGGTTTTATCCCGGAAGTGACCGTGAAACCCGAACCGGATGTATTTCCGGCACCGGAACCTGTTTTCACCCCTCCAGTGGTTCAGGTTGCACCGGCGGTTGTTCCGGCGAAGGGAAAGCACTACCGCGGCGTGAGGCAGCGGCCGTGGGGAAAATTCGCGGCGGAGATCCGAGACCCGGCTAAAAACGGGGCTCGGGTTTGGCTCGGGACGTTTGAGACGGCTGAGGACGCCGCGCTGGCGTACGATCGAGCCGCGTATCGAATGCGCGGGTCGCGGGCTTTGTTGAATTTCCCGCTTCGGATTAATTCGGGCGAGCCCGAACCGGTTCGGGTGACGTCGAAAAGGGCGTCGCCGGAGCCGTCGTCTTCGTCGGATAGTGGTGCGTCGGGTAAGCGGCGGAAGAAAGTGGTGGGGTCGACGGCGACGGCTCCAAGTGGATTGAGAACAGGGCAAGTGGGAAGTCAAGTGGCTGAGTGCGCACGTGCGGAACAGTTGTTGGTTACTAATGCGTTATGCTGACGTGGATTTCAGTGGTCTTTTTGTAAATTCCGCTTTGTAGTTATCTGATTCTGAGATGCGTGTGACAGTGGCGGAGGCTACTATTAAAAAAATTAAAATAATAACCCAAAAAGGGAAACAGTGCCACGTCGGAAAGAATGGATTGATAAAATCAGAACCAGAAAAAGAAGAACAAGAAAACAAGATTGAGAAAGCAATTAGGGGTGGAGGTTTTGTTTGGGTTTGTGAATACAGTCCCAATATTTGTTATTTTTTGGTTCAATATTTATGAAATTTGTGAATTGGGTTGGTTGCATCAATCGAAAACAAAGAAAACTTAGTGATGATGAAATTTAGATTTTGCATCTACAAAATTAAAGTCGAAGCTACCGTAGTTCCCAATCTTCACTCTTCCGCAGCTTATAAAATCAAACATGTTAAGTTTACTAGTATACAAATTTTAAAATAAATAGATAAGAACAATATAATATTTTATCATCTATTTTTATATTTATAGTCTTGATCATCTTTAAACAAATGTTTATTTAATCATTTGTAAGTCTAATTTACTTTTAAATTTTACATCCAAACGCAAGTCTATCCAACCGGGCTAAAGATTGAAATTTCCAAGGATTATATGTTCAAATTCTTTATCTTGTCCGAACATTAAGATATATAATCAAAATTAGCAATTTCAAAATTTGCTTACATCATATATTTACCTAATTTGACTTTGAATTCAAGAATTCAATGTTTCATAGCTAATTTTATCTAAAAAAAATTGCAACCTGAAAAGTTAAAACATTCATTTGACAAATTATTATAATAATATAATAATATATATTAGTATTTTAAATTAAAAAATAATTAAAATGTAATTTTATTTAGTGTAGTTATTTTTTTTATAGTGTAAGATATCAGCACTTAATTTAAAAGACCCATCCTACCAGTAACTCCAACATGTAAAATATGAATTCTAAGTGAAAACATATTTTATCTGAAAAATCTAAAAATAGGAAAAACTATAGCCTCCTTAGGAATTAAAAGTTTGAGAATGATTTTGTCCAGGTAAGATACCACCAAACCACTCTTGATAAATTAAAATTTAGAATCTAACAAAAGTATATTCCATTTCGTAATCTATTTAATAAATAAATAAAATAATGCATGTAATCTTTCCAAACCTTTGCATATCTACCTTTTTCATGAGTGAGATAAAGATTGGATGGTGCAAGATAACTTATCCTAATTCCACTTTATTTTCTAATTCGATTTACTCTTGAAAACCACTAAGAAAATGAGGAGAATTTCAGGTTTTTGTCTAAAAACAAATGAAAAAGGAAAATATTGTAAATAACGAAACCACCGTTTTCTTTTTTTTTTTTTCTTATCAAGAAAGAATTTTATTTTTCTTTTCTTTCTTTAATATTTTCTCGTGTCAATAACATTGATGAATAATTTAGGAAGATCTAATAAAAATATCTAAATTTTTAAGAGAATTAAAATTTAATTATATGATTTTTTTTTCCATCTGAGATACATAAACAATGACAATGGAAGATAATGATCACATCAACTGGATTGATCATAAAATCAAAAGATAAGAATTCAATTGGAAAAAATAAATATTTAGACATTTAATAAAATATTTTTTAATAGAAATAGTAAAATTTATAACAAATTTAAAACTTAATTGACCAGTTATGATTAATCATAACGTATATTGAGTATTGATTAATTAAGGAAGCTTAACTATATTATATTAAAATAATTTTATAAGACTCAGTGCTCTTAAGAAATGGTTAAAGGTTTGGATAGGATTTTGATAAGATTCTTAAGTAATTAAGTGAATGATTTTTTTTCTAGTAAATACTATTTAATTAAAATTATGTTGATTGCTTTGGTTGTCATATTATTGTAAAATAAATTATTACATTTTAAAGTTTCAATCTTATATCATTTTATATAAATCTTAATATAAACTTAAAAGATTATCATTAATTTTTTAGTAATTATTAAAGTATATCTAGAAATAAATTATAAAAAAATCATTTTTTATAAGAGATGTAATAGTTAATTTTTGAAAATATATATTGTCTTCCGGAATAAATTTATAAAACATATCATTAAATTTTTGTAATACTTATTGTACCTATCCGACTACTCGGTCACGTAAGAACACTTATTAAAGCATGTACAGAAATTCATTATAAAAAAAATCATTTTCTTAATATCTAATTTTTAAAAATATATATTTTGTAATTTAACAGTTCAATATAGAACTTAGGAAAAATGATGTTAACACTTTGACTCAGGAACAGTAAAATATATACACACACGAAACATAACTTATTTTAGGTACAATTCTCAGACTTCTAAATATATTCGCTTAACAATTATAGGAGTTCACCATACAGATGACAAAATTTCAGTAAACTATTTAAAATTGATGACAATATAATAAAAAAATTCTATTTAATTTTATTATAACAATAAAATAATTTATCTTTTATATTACTATCAGATCAATAAGTAACTAATTAATACATATAAAGAGCAATATAAGATTCAACAGATTCCATGTGTTTTGAAAGATCCAGGCTAAGTTTGTCCTACAAAGTGACACTTAATCCAATCCAATACTTATATTAACAATGAACTTAATAATGAAGGATTAATGTTAGTTAACTATTACATTTTGTTTTAAAATAATGTCTAAAGTAAAACAACTCCATTTGTTTATTACATTCACCCGACTGGCATTTTGTTTGAAAATAATGTCGAAAGCAAAATAAGTCAATTTGTTTATTACATTCCACACCTAACACAACTAATTCTGACACGTTATGTTTAAGCGCTTAAATTCAGCTTTAGATTTAAAAGTATTTATCAATCATAATCAAACAAAACATCAAGTTACGAAAAATCAACCCGCATTAAACCTAACTATGAAAGAAAGTTTATCATGAGTCAATGATGGATTCAGTCTCCTATTTTTTTCAGTCAATAATAATGAAAATTATGATTTACCGTGTCTAGTAGGTAAGAGAAAATAGTAAAATAAGTTGACAGAGTAAAACTATATCAGAAATAAAATGAAAAGTAGTGTTATTGGTTAAAAAAAGTAAGAACAAAGATTAATAAAAAAAATGGTTGAAAAATAGTGTCCACAGTCTCTACATTTTCTAAAAAAACTTTCCTCCATCCGAGTTAATATTAAATGTTTTTCATCCATCTTTGCTCATCTCTCGACTAAGTCCACTCAAAATTTTCTAGGAAGGTCAACTTAAATAAGTTTCACATACCATAGACAAAATACCTTGGAAAGAAGAAAACTGAATTTGATTATTTTAGAGGAAAAAAAATTATATTTCATTTTTTAATTAACTATTGGTTATTTTTGTAGTCTAAGTCTTGGAAAGTATTGAAACTAAATTTTAAAACTAAAAACATACCATGCCTGAACTTGGACAAGCAGTGATCTCTCGCTTCAAACATTTCATGACAGTCGAAGAACTGAAAAACCTTTATCATACAACCATTTTACGTTTCCCAAACCTATGACTTAATCATCGTTCATGACATCATGAACGATGTAGATAATATAATCTTATCTGCTATAAATGCTGAAAACAAAAGAGAATAGAAAACAAGCATGCATGCATGCTGAACAAGATCACCTTTTTCCCTACAATTTGTTAAGATACATGGAACGTATGAGAAAAGGAGATGGTGGGTTAGGCACTTCAACGAAGCCTTCTAGCATCTGCATGACCATTCCCATTGTTGGTCTCATTTCAGGTTGCTCGTGAATGCACCATATTGCTACTTTGATCCATTTTTGTAGCCTGACATAGTCAGATAAGGCCTCTTCATCATTTTCCACAACAGCATCTATTTTTCCTTCCATAAAGCAATCACAAACCCAATCTGTCAGCAATGCCTTCTCTTCTTCCCCAGACTCCATCACCAACACACTTCTTCTGCAACAAATGATTTCCAACAACATTACTCCAAAGCTGTAAACGTCCACTTTAACCGTCACAGCAACATTCTTGAACCATTCAGGAGCCACATATCCCCGAGTTCCTCGAATCATAGTGGTGGTTCTACTTTGATCAGACAACAACAACTTGGCCAGCCCAAAGTCAGATATCTTTGGATTGAAATAATCATCTATGAGTATATTTTGAGGCTTTATATCACAATGAATAATGGGAGTGTCACACTCTTCGTGCAAGTATACCAACCCTCTTGCAATCCCCAAAGCAAATCCAACCCTTGCATTCCATTTGGGCTTGGATTCTCCAAACAGCATGTCTGCAAGAGAACCATTGCTCATCAACTCATACACCAGTATTCTATTGGTTCCCTCATCACAAAATCCAATCAACCTGACCAGATTTTTGTGGCAGGTTCTACCAATGGAACTCAATTCAGTCCTAAATTCTTTCTCTCGTTCTTGTGCCAATCTGTCCAATTTCTTCACAGCAACCACATGACAGGAACCTGCTTCTAGTTTCCCCTTGTAAACAGTGCCATAAGAGCCTCTTCCTATTTCCTCCTTAAAATTCTGTGTCGCCTTGTCCAATTTTTCGTAAGTAAACGAATGCAAATTTGTTTCCAAAGGACTAATGGCAGCTGTGGATGATACCCTATTCACTTTTTGCTTCATGAGAACGACCAAACCAACTGTAGCAAGGAGAACACTGTTAAGGACAAGAGAACCAATAAGTGGTCCCAAAAGAAACAACTTAGCTGTACTTTCTTTCTCTGAATCCGGAGCCAGGGGAAGTTCCGTGTTTGCATCTGGATAAAAGTCACGAACAACTCTTGTTTTGATATAGACAAAACTTTGATCACTGATTGGTTCTTGTCTACCGTTACCAAGGGGAAATCTCTTCAGCCAACAAGTGTCACCTCCCACAATGACCACAGCGCACATGCAATCCTGCAAGCAAAGTTGCTGGCATCCCTGGCTAGAGTAAGGTTGTATCCTTTCATAATCCGCCAGAGGAAAATTAAAACCTTGAGCTTCATGCATTTCATATAGTTCCTCCGGCGGCGTTTGAACATCGGCTCCACAAGCGAGGGTGAAATTGGGTTGGCATCCACCAAATTCATTACTCGGATCCAACAGCGAATACCCATAAGGGCATTTGCAGGTAGGCCTCTGATTTTCCATGTTGCAGTAGCTATTATAGCCGCAGGAACCGCTACCATACTCATAAAATATTGCAGTGCAAATGTTGTCAGGAACATACCTCAAGATTCTCCACCCGGGTTCAGCAGTGCTGTTCCGTGGATGATAATACTGCGTGAAAACTCCACTGACATCAAGCGTGGCTCTGTAGTAATTCACCTCAGGATCAAGATCCGAGCTATTCCATTGCGAACCTTGAGGTTGGATCGTAGTCCCATTTGTGGTATTTACATAGATATTCCCCGACTCATCGAACACTAACTTTGAAGCAGCACCAGAGGCATCCAACTCATAATAAGAGTCGTATTGCAGTGTAGAAGGCCATGCAAGAGGACTCAGTAACACGTTACCATCCTTGAAATAAAGTTGGAACCTTCCGCGTGTGTAATTGGTGTGTGAAAATCGAGAAGTTAGCGTGTGTGTGAGTTGCAGAGATTGGTTAGGCAACAAGGTGTCTGTGGGGTTCTGGAAGCTTTGCCACACATGTTCAGAGTTCTGATTGAGTAGAACAAAGTTGCCAGTGTCAAGCATAGATCCTAGGGAGACAATAGTTCCCAAGTTTGTGGTCCATATGGAATCTCCTTTGGGATCTGCAAGTGTTAGCCCTGATGATGTGATCCGAACCTGCGATCCCGTTGGTGCTGTTGCAAGGTTGTTGTCTGTTTTTGCACTCCAAACAACGGTCTTGTCGGGTATGGTGTCGTACCATATGGCAACCATGAAGAGCTTCGTGTTGGGATCCGTGTCGTTGTTCAGTGGGCGAAACCCAAAGGCAAAATGACCCGATGGTGAACGCCACGCATGGTTGTCATCGGTGGAAAGTTTGGAACCAATAGTAACGTTGTTTGCAAAAGCTAATGAAAGAAGATGAAGTTGAAGACACAGAAGTGTTGGTATAAGGAGGGTTAAAGAAGCCATGGATTGAATTACCATAAAGCTAGAAAAGTGGAGATGTTAATATGTAGTTGTTTTGTGTTTTGTGGATGGCTTATAGGATTCAACCTTATGGCAAACTTTACCTACCAGGGAAAAGACTTGGAAGATGAGGGTAAGGGTAAGGTTTAGCAGAGTCCTGAAAACTCTATCCAAAGAGGTTCATTAATTTCAATTTCCTCTTTTAATATTCTAAATTATTAGAATACAATTCAACTGTTTTTTAATAAATCAAGTAATTTTTAAAAAATATTATAATTAGTAAAATTAAAACAATAATTAAAATAAATAAAAAGAAGAAAAAAACTACAATAAATTTTTAAAATTGATTATAAAGAATATTTAAAAATAATCCTTTAATGTAAGAGATAAGAAAAAAAAAGAAAAAGATAAAGATTATCTATTTGTTAAATGAAAGTAATAATGAAGAAAAAATCAAATAAAACAAAATTTTTGTTTGGCTTACAAAAAGATGAAGTGAAAGAAAATGAAAGGTATGATATGAGAGAAGAGGCGGAGGGTCAAAGAAGAATTGTAAGATATTTTAATTTTCAAAAATACCTTAATATAGTGTCATTTTAATCGATAAAGTAAGGAAGAAGTGATGTTAAATTTTTTTTTATTAATTTTGATAAAGTTTTATTAACTTTTTATTTATTTTTAAATATATATTATTTTATTTTTTTATATATATATTGGTACTGTCTATTTATTTATATTTATTTTATTTTATTTTTAATCATACATTAATTAATTAATTAATTAATTTATAATTATGTCATTTAATCTTTAAATACACATGGGTGATCTTAGTTCTTTTTATTTGTATATATCATTTAATTTATTTTTAATTACAATTACACGTTTGTTCCTTCTGTTAATTTATATTTTTGTTTTTTTATTTGTGATATATTGTTCATTTAATTATTTATTTAACATTATTATTTTGATTCTTATTTTATTTATTTTAAACATAATTTTTATAATTCAAAGAAATGCATATAAATTAAAAGTTAATAACCTTTTATTTAATAAACTTAGATAAAGGAAAGTATCTCATATGCTTTATTTTTTTATATTGTATATGTTTGAATGTGATATATAGATTATTGATTAGAACAAATATGATACATCTTCACAGCCAATCATGTTATCTAATTCTTGATCAAATATTATGTCAATTAAGAAGACATAAAATTTGTTGCATTGAGTTGAGACTATGTTAATATTGCAAGTATCTATATTTAAAAAGTTACATATCTGGATAGTTTATAATAACTTCCTAAACTAAGATATTTATAAAATAAATTTAGAATTATATGATATTTTCTCAGGTTTACCGAAGTTAAATAATGAACATATATCTTTTATGACGTGATGAATTGTTGATGTTAAAAAAAAATAATTATGATTATAGAAAAAATAATCAAATATCCAATCACTTTCACGTAATTTTAGTGAATAATAAACTTCCAACTAATTTGTAGTACAAAAGTAAATGGTTGTTCTTGATTGAACTTAATCTCACTCTTTTCTTGTGTTTTTTTTTTTTTCATATTCATTTATCCAATAAGTAAAAAAATACCTGTTTAAGACCATCTTCTCTACAATGTTAACTTATAATCTTCTCTTCAATATTAACTTATGGAAAACTTAATTTCAATATCATTAGAATATATATAAATATATAAAAAATTAAATGTAGAACTCTTATTTTTATACACAACTTACATATTTTTTTAATATATTATGAATAATTATAAAGATGTATTTATGAGATTATATTGTGATTAATATTTTTTTAATAAAATCTTATTAAAAAAAGTAATCTCAATTCTTAATTAAAATAATTATTTATATAATAATTGAGATATTATAACTAAACTTTACATTCCAAAATTTAATTTTTTAGAAAAAAAAAACATTTTTTGAATTGTGCACTATGAAAGTTAATATTTTAAAGTAATTCTAAATTAAGAAATAACTTCCAAATCCTTAGAAAACTTTTTCACATTCAGTATCTTATATAATGTTGTGGTAAATATGTGACCACCATGTGTAACCCTCTTTTATTTCTACCATGTCATTGTGAATGGAATTTTATATGTGAAATATATTGATCTATGGATATCTTCAGGGTTGGAGTATTGCATTTGGTTACTCATTCTTTGGGATAATTTTCTTTGTAAAATGTGGAAAAATAATTTGGACCAACTCCAACCCTTGCACGGTCCTTCACTTTAGTCACCATTGCCACCAAAGAAGTGACTCACCATTTCCAAACTACATAACTACTTTGAATGAGCACAAGAAAATTTAAGTGAAGTACACAACTTGACATATATTATATCCACCATTTTTACTACCTATTTTAAAGATACACAGAAATTTAATATATAAACTCCTTTAAAACGAGAAAAATAAATAATACATTTACTGGATTTTGGAATAGTCAAAAATGAATAGTTTATGTAATTACGAGTAGTAATCTCGCTAGCTTGCGCATTATGTGATGTAATTATCTCTCCTCAATTTGATCATCAAACACAGTTTATTTATGACTTCTGCACAATATTTCTATGCTAAATAGAGATAAACTCTAAGAATCCAAATCCGTTTTTTTGATTCCCATGTTAACCCGATTCTCCACTTAATGTTGTCTAATTTAGACGCATATTTACCTAGCGGAACAAATGCTAAAAACATGCAGTTCTATTATATGTAATTCACAGAACAATGAGTTTGGCAGCAATTACCATGACATCCCTAGAGCCAGGTAGTGGCTGCGATCTTTGCAGATGCAATGCAGAAATGAGTATTTCTTAATAGTATATTGCAAGTATTCTAGACCGCTTCAAATCACGGATTGCCTTCTAAATTTTTATTTACATTGTATCGTGAAAAAAAAAAACTCTCGCTTCGTATTGATCTGGACTGTAAAGTAAAATCTAAACATACTAACCCCAACAAGCCTAAATCAATAGCCTTAAAATATCTACCCGGATTTCTTACACAAGGCGATGACATTGAAATTGAGGGACTCCGGATTTTTCTGGATCATGCTCTGTATTACCTTCGCTGCATCCTGTCGTAGTCAATATATTAGTAATTTTAGAATCGAAAATCCTTGGGTAACACACTTTGTAATAAAGGCAGATATATAATATGAAGGTCAGCAAACCCAGCAAATCAACGTGATTAAATGACTAAGGTACACGGTTGAAAAAACATAATCAAAGACTAAATACAATCCCACCAAATTTGACAGGAAAAATGCATTCGCCTGAAGCAAAAGTCTTATGGTAGAGTGCAGAATACATGAAAAATGGGGACTAAGGATGGTAGCACCCTCTAGTGGAATGGAATGGGAAGACAGTTAGAAGAAGAGGTTCATTGCTGAGATTATTAAAGCAGAGTCACTAGCGTCATTTACCAAAAAAAATTCAGAAGCATCATCTATGAAACGGATGCTAAAATGTCAAAGTTTGGTCTATAAATATTGCCCAAGCTGCTTTACTAAAGAAATCTGGCCATTTGACAACAATATAAAGAAACACTTTCTCTGTTTGCATTTACAAAACAAACAGACTCTTTCCAGAACACAAGCAGAAATGGCCTTAAAAGGCAAAGATATTATTTACCCTCAACAAAGTACTTGGTGAAGATGGACCATGAGATATTGGACTCGATTTTCTTCCATCAAGCTCGTAAAGTTCATCTGCACATGAATTATTACAGCATCATGAAAAAAATTAATCCCTGATAAAATAGCAAAACTAAATGCAGAAGAAAGGAGAATGAAAAAAAAAACGACTGTTACACAATCAATTGTATAGAAAATTTACCATCAACACAAGCAAAGCATATGAAATGTGCAACTGCATTGTCTAATGCCTGCAGAAACAGAGAAATCAGCGGTAATGAGAAGCTGAATATATATCCTGGCAAATATTGAGTCATATTAAATATATCAATTCCTTCTTCCCATTTAAAAAGGAACTTCTTCCACCCTATTTTCCCAGTAAATCCTCATGAACATGAAAGTTATACAACTTCAAGGTACATAAATTAGGAAAGGAAGTAGGGTTTGACTCAAGCATGTTGACATATACTCAGAAATTAGTTTTCCTGTGAAGTTGAGAGGCCATGAGTATGGTTTTCGTTTGCAAACATTTACCATTGTAAAAAAACAAATGCACGGTTACATAATAACAAGAATAACGACAAGATTTAAGATATGTTATCTAAAGCCACTAACTATGCGTCATGTATCACACCCAAAGCTTAAAGATGCTAACAACGTGAACAAAACTAATCCAAATTGATAGGATTAAATTTACAATATATGATGACTGAACCATCGGACTGTACCAGTTCCACAAATATATCACATAATTCCCAATACAGTGTTGCTTCAATCAATAAATTACCTCTGTATCACCAGCAATTGCTGCCACTGAATGAGCCACTTCCATTTCTCTGTCATTCTCCAGAAATTCTGCACGCTGTATGATATAAATTACAAAACGTAAAATGGGTATTCCTTTCAAGTTTTAGCAGATCAACAGTGTCTATACTTGCATTTACGAACATACTAAGAGCGTAAAAAGGTAAGGTGAGGAGGAATAACCTGCAGTGGATCCATGCTTGCAGTAGATTTAAAGAATTTATCAAAGAAAGACCCCTCAACTGGCAAAAGCAACACTAACAGGTAAATAATGATCCAGCATATTAAAAATCTCAACAGAGAGGGAATTAACCGGTGACAACTCACCGAGCTTGACTTCAGAAGTCAAGTTGCCAAGAGCGTGAAGCAGTCCAATTGTCCCACAAGCATTTCCCACGGTTTGCTTCATAAAGTACACTCTACTGCTATATTCCTGCACCGGAACACCACAGCAAGCAGTTCACTAACTAATGTTCAATGACAATATGATATATGCTAACCAAAATAAAAGTTTACTAGGCTACTGTTCACTGTGCAACAAGACCTAAAAACACATGTTGTCAAACAAAAGAGCCAATTCAGAGAACAGGGAAAAATGCAGAAAAGATTATAACAGTATGAAATCCACTCACCCTTTTTTCATTGTCCTGCTGCAACCTTTCTTCTTCAGTCTAATAATTTGTCAAAATCGGTAGAAAATAAGTGACACAGACATGGAAAATGACGAGTTGAAATAGAAGAAAAAGGATAAAAACCTGGGTGGTTATGGGATAAAGAAAAAGCACGGCGAGAACGCGATTCGGAACCATTTGCAGAAGCTCTTCATCTAAGCCATAAACATCACAGCATTCTGCCTCATCCTTTCCAAGCCCAAGCCCCCAAAGGAACTGCAAATCACCCAAACAATTACACGCTTAAATATGAATTTCATTAATTCGAAGAAGAATGAGAAGACAAGTATTCAACTGTGAAGTCTGAAAACGATTATCGATTAAAATTAAAAGTTGTTACTATTCCAATCGCATTCAAGAAAAAAATAATAAAAAAAATAGCACAAATAATAAAAGGCAATGGGGGAATCCATGGACAGAACCTGATTCATGACATCAGGGTTTGCTTCGAGCGGAAGCCATCTTTTAGCAGAAGAAGCCATTGCTTTCGTTTCGTGTTCTTGCTCTACCTGCACAACCGTCACACCTGACCTTCTTTTATAGTATTTCAGTGGGCTCTTAGTGGGTCCAGAAGGCCCACAGCTTTCTCAAACTAAATTTTAGCCCAATTCTTTTGTGGATTGGCTATTTAAACAAATTGATCAGGGACAGCACGCACCTCTGTAATTTCTATCTGCACCTATAATTTAAAATGACCAATTTATTCTTTGTACAAATGACATTCATTTCTTTTTATATGGATTGCTATTAAACAAATTGACATGGATCTCTATAATTTCTATCTGTGCCCATAATTTAAAATTTAAAGGACGCTGATTTTTCTTATTCATGTAATAAACTAACACTCATTTCCTTTATATTTTCAATAGAATAATAGAACATAAATAAAAAATCACAAAAGATAAAAATTAAACTTTTAATATACAAAAAATACTTAATATATACATAATATCTAAAACAATATTATCACTCAACTATAAATTCTATTATAAAAATATTAAATTTATACTATTGAGAAAATATTATTCTAATATGAAAATAAATAAATAGTTATAAAAATATGTGAATAAACTTATTACCTTGCTATTATATATAAACATAACTAAAAGCTAAGTATAATTCTTTTAAAGCGATATAAAGTATAAGTATAAAGAAAAATAATATTTGAGTAATATTTTAATAATTACGAATGTTAATTTTAAACTAGAAAAATTATGTACGTAATTTGAAGAATCCTAAAAACAACAAAAATAAGATGAGAAGTCAATAGTAAAATGGAAATAATACATAATGCAGTTAAATGTTTTTATCTGGTGGTCAATCGATCTTCCCTAAAACACTAAACATGTAAAAGTTGTTTCATGGAAGAATGTTCTCCCAGGTCTCAAATTCTACGAACCCAGCGCTCGAGCCTAAGTTGTTTCATAGCAGGCCCAACATCAGGTTTACGTTTCTGTGGGCGTTGCCATTTCCCTGTTATCCCCATGCCACTATATTGTTCAACATTTGTTGATTCTGTTAATGCCTTTCTCTTTCTAACACCACATTGCAATGGAATCGTTACTTGACTTGTTGACGGCTCTAATAATATTTCTTCAGGTTTCTTCCACGAATTTTCATCATTTGTTCCCTTGCAAATCTTCTTCCTTGTTGTCACAAAGCCGTCATTTTCTTTATTGCTTGTACAGGCTGCACTTCTATCAGTTTTTGTTTCTGATATTTGAGTATCATTCTTATGCAGCAGCTTTGGAGGTTTCATTGCACTTCTATCAGTAAGCAGTGGCATTAGATGTCCCTCTCGATCGTAACTCGCACTTCTGTGATTCAGGTCCAATGTCTCCTTGTGCTTGGTTGGACCAAGATCATGTTGCAGTGTTTTATCTTGCATGCATGGCTGCAAAATCTTTGTCGGATAAGTGTCAACTGTAGTTGAATTTTTCTTCACTTCAGCACTATGATCACCCTATGATTTCAACCGCAAAGAAAACCAGTGAGGACAGGTGACTTGGAGAATAAAACAGTTCACATTCATGTATTTAGAGCCATATATTAAACCAAACTTCATTTCACTACCAAAAAATAGTATCCGTGTTCTTAGAGTTGTCGTTAAAATTCTTCTAATTTATATAGTGAAACACTCTAAGTGCAATTGAGCATAAATGTTTATTGGCATACTTCCATTCAGTCTCACATATCAGAAACCACAACCGTATGTAATTTCTTTGAGTAAATATGTGATATTTACCAGGGTACTGAGAACCCTGTATTAAGGCTGCTTTTGCATTTACCTTTGTGTTTTTATTGAAGGAGCTATTGTGCTCAACACACCCTTTCGGCTGGCCATTCACGACTTCAAAATCAAACTTCTTCTCTTCAGAAACTTCATCTCTTAAAATACTACATGTATCAGACTCAGGTGACTCGTAAACATAGCTGGAGAACCAGTTTCCGATGTCTGGAGGCTCTGAATCAGAAAATAGAAAACGGCACACACACACAAAGATGAAATAATTGAATATGCAGGAGTGCAAACCAAATCGTAGCTACATTTTACAGAATAAATCCTACAAGAAGCAGGGCAAAGAACAAACCAGAAAGGAGTGAACATGAACTGAATGGTCCAAGATTCTGAAACCAAAAAAAAAAAACAGATGTGAAGTTCTAAAATCTTCATCTCTTGGCTTAACATCTGAGAGTCTAACTTGAAAAGCCCTAAATGAAAACCATAAATACGAATAACCTGGATTTCTTTCAGCCATCAATTATAAATAAATAAAAGAGTAAAAGATTCACCTTGTTCATGCACTGGTCTTCTTTCTGATTATCCTCTTCTTCTTGAACTACCTTGTTCCCATCAGCCCGTAGACCTCGAATCTTAACCTTTTCTTCTACTTCTTCTACACCAGCTCCCTGAGATTCGTTTTCCGTGGAAGCAGAATCTTCAACACTGAAATTCGAATCCGGATCGGGAGATTGATACTCATAGCTAGAGAACCAATTCCCAACATCAGGAGGCTCTGACATGCATACCCACAAAACACAAAAATCAAAAGGTGATACCTTTTAACATTAACAAGTAATTGACAAGTTTTGAGAAGTAATTGATACGAACCAGAAGGGAATGAAAGCGAGGACCAGGAACTGGGAACCTGAAAAGAAGAAAGAAAATGAAGAAACGGTTGGAGATGGGGAAAGTAGGAAAATTGGTTGATACCTTAGAATTGAGGCCTTCAAAACTTGAGATTGAATCCATCAAAATGCTCCCATGAAGCTACGATCATACACGACAAGAAAGTATAGCAGGTAGTGCCAATTTTTTGTTCCATAATTTTTACGTTTTTTGTTAAATTTTTTTGAAGTTTTGGCGCTGAGGAATTGGCGCCACCTTTTTAAAGACGCTGAATCTCTCTATTCTAAAATAATATATGTTTTGGAATAAATACCTTATGGAAATATTAATAGACTCTTAATAGCTTTTTGATGTAAAATGGGTTATTTAATAATATTTGTATTGATATCATAGTTTTTTTAGTTAAAAATACTGCTAACAACTAAATAGATGAATGATGGAATATAGAAAAAAGAAAGTTTTTTAAGTAGCTAATTTAATTACGTATTTTTTTGTATTTATTTGAAAGTAGAAGGCTGATTTTGAAATATAATATCAACTCCAAACTTCTACTTTTACCCAATTAACTTACGTGTAATTTAAAATTAATTCACGTCAATTATTTATGAAAAATGTTAAATTCACCGCCGTCGACTCCTTTAAGAATACTTTTATTATTCTATATGAAATTTAGATAAAATGGCTTTAAATTTGTGTGTCCGTTCATTGTAGATTTAAGTCAGATTATGTTAAAAAAAATATAATTTTTTTAAAAATGTGAATCAAACGGAAATGGACTCAATGAATTTATTAAGAATAATTTTTTTTTTCACATTGTAAATCTCATACTATGACTTTTTTTAAGACTACAATATTCTTTTAACAGTGTTGTTAATTTTTTTGTTTTTGCAAATATATAAATTATCTTATGATTTTTATTTAATTATCTAGTTATGGTTAATGTTTTATTAGACATATAATAAGGATCACAAATGAATTTGTTTTTGTAAATATTGTCTAAATCTGTTTTAATTTTAGTGAGGAATCTCACACTGATTGGGTATGGATCTAAAGATAGATGATACTTGATCTTAATTAAGTACATGGACGTAGATAAATATGTACATATATTCTTAATAGGTATTATCGTTTTAAATTATTTAAAATTTATTAGGTAATTTAGAAAAATTATATAGTTTTGTATCTTATTTATAGATCATATATTTGATCATTTATATTCTTATTTAACCTTTATCTAAAATGTTATTTGATATTATTATTTAATATTTATAAAATTATATTTTCTTTATTGGAATTTCACATTTAAGAAAAAAAAATGTATATCTTTATAACATTGAATACATGATAATATTTTTTTATATATAAATTTTAAATATTCTAAAAATATATTTAATTTATATTTGAAAAAATAACGATAATGATGTATCCATTCTCGGACGGGGATGAGTTTTTTCTGCTTCAAATATTGAGCTAAAATAGTCCAATTCTCTCTAGTTGTCATCAATGCGTGTATAGATATATTTAATGTAGTGCTTTAAATACGTTAAGTTAATTCATTCTACTGTAATAGATATATAAAATTAAGCTCATAAATTTTGGAATTTTTTTTCAAATACAAATTTTATATTTTAAAAAATATTTTTTGAAATATTTCTATAAAGAATATATTTTTAAAAAGTATTTTCGAAAATTTTTTTTTGTCATAAGGGTATATTTGAAAAGTGATGAGGTACAGGTTAAAAGTGATGGGTTGCAGGAAGTATTGTGCAATCTTGATTGCATAAGTGGATAACTACCCAATATAATGTTTTCGGACCATTTTCTTTTGTGTTTGGGAACCCGACCCTTCTTATTTTCATCCGAGTTCTTACTGTACCATGTCCTCAAGGTCGATGGAAAATTCAACTAATACTAGAGAGCATCTTCCTGCACCTCCATGCATTTCTTCCTGTACCTTCACAGTTCAAGAAATACTAAAATAATTTTTTAAAATTTATATTTTGAATTATACAGTCTAAAATATTTTTTTATTATAGATTATATAATTCAAAATATATATTTTTTATTCTAAATTTATAATTCATAACATATTTTTTTATATTTCAACTGGTAATTATGTTTTTTATTCTAAAATATAAATAACTGTATTTTATATTATATAATTCGAAATGCGAGAAGGTGATGTGTGTGACCGAGAGGATGAAGAAAATAAAGACGGTAAAATGGTATTTTTACTTCCTCTATGGAGGTGCATGAAGAAGCCATCTAAAAGCTATTATTAGGCTTGTGTTGGTCCAAAATTTATAGGCCCACAAGGGGGTTGCATTCTGCACTCCTAAATAATTTTAAATGACAACTGTGCCTTCTGAAAATAATGTTAAGATGTGAGAGGCATTATGTTTCTTTGGAGCATTTGTAGTCTGTGCGGTGGCTTGAGATGGTTGGAGACGGTAGTTGAGATATTCGGTGACTAGAGGTGGTGGTTGGCGATGGTTCTGTGTAATGGCCCAAGAAGAGATAACAGAGAACCACAAAGAGGCTGAATTGAGCAACCCAACAGCAAGGAGCAAGCTCAAAAGACAGAGCACTAAACCTAAGTATTTTGATGACTATGACTGCACGGTGAAAGGCAAAATAAAATAGAAGATGAAAATCAAAGATAGGTTTAAGGGCATAGCAGTAATCTCTCAATTTGTTAGGATCTTTCGTAGATTTTGTTATTTTCTATTGTAACATAATCCAGCTATATGTATGGAAGTTTATTGCAAATAAAAGATAGCAAAAAAGAATTATTCACTCATCTCTTTCTTTCTCCTGGAGGAAGCCTAACCTGTAAAATAAGCATTTCAACTGGTGCTTTCGTTGAGAGGCCATGGTTGGGTCAAAAAACGATGAAAAAATTGATTCAATTCTTCAACTACTTGAAAACTAAAAAGCTTTCCAAGAAGCTATGAATGTTCGCATGTCCAATTTGGAAGCTCAAGTGGCGCTGCGAGTGGGGTCTGGAGATACTGCTGCCGGTGATTTCCCTCTTCAACAATTTTCTCGAACCTCTTTGAAACTGGACACGCCCCGATTTGATGGGTCTGAACCGCTAGCTTGGATTTTCAAAATCAAGCAATTTTTTTACTATCACCGAACTCCGGAAGATCAAAGGCTCAAAATGGCTTCTTTCTCCATGGAAGGAGAAGCTCTTACTTGGTTCCAATGGATGCATGACAACAACCTAATATCAACGTGGCAAAACTTTCTTCATTCCTTAGAAATTCGTTTTGCACCATCACATTACGAAGACCCAAGAGGAGCCTTGTTCAAACTTTGTCAAACTTCAACTGTTCGAGAATACCAAAACCAGTTCGAATCTCTTGCAAATCGAATTGTGGGGTTGCCTCCACCTTTCTACCTTAGCTGTATCTCAGGTCTTAAGCCTGAAATCCGAAGAGAGGTGCAAGCCTTCCAACCAATTTCATTGTCCCAAGCCGTGAGCTTAGCAAAATTGCAAGAGGAAAAATTCACAGAAGCTTCCACATCAAACCGGTATACACGTCCTTCTCCCTCGACCGCCAAACCCGCAACGTTTACCCTTCCTCCCAACACTCAAATTGCAAACTCATATTTTTAGAAACCCAAATCGAACCCTAATCCGCTTGCCGTCAAACGGTTGTCGCCAGCCAAGCTCCAAAGTCATCGTGAAAAGAACTTGTGTTATTACTGTGACGAGCGGTATCGACCAGGGCACAAATGCAAACGCGAGTTTATGCTGTTGATAGCGGAATCAAACGACCCTGGAATTGATGAGATTGATTTGAACAGTCTCCTTCGTATAGACGACCCGACTCTTAATGACCTGCCCGAACCACCGGATACAATGGCGGCCCAAATCAGCTTACACGCATTAACGGGCCACATAATACCTCAAACTCTCAAGGTTTTGGGTCATATCAATAGTTCCGCAGTTGCGATTCTAGTGGACAGCCGGAGCACCTATAACTTCATCCAAGCTCGCATAGCCAAATTCTTAGGACTTCAAGTCACCCCGGCCCAAAGTTTTCATGTATTGGTTGGCAGCGGAGAAGAGCTCGCATGTTCATCTATTTGCAAATAGGTACCATTACAATTGGGATCTCACACATTCCTTGTTGATCTGTTTCTATCACCATTAAGTGGAGCTGAGGTCATATTGGGAGTGCAATGGTTGACGACATTGGGGCCAGTGTTAACTGACTATGAACAATTAACCATGAAATTTATTAGAGAAGGAAAATTGGTTGAACTCAAGGGCCAACAACGAACAACCCCTCAAGAAGCCACAATACATCAAATTAAGAGGATGGTTTCCACTGACGGTGTAGCGGAATATTTTCAATTGCAGTTACTATCCTCAACAAAAGAGTCTCCTACACCTTCGTCATGGGTGCCAGAAATTGAGGAACTGCTGAAAAATTATTCCCAATTATTTGAGGAACCACGAGGGCTTCCTCTAATTCGAGAAACTGATCATCACATTCCTCTCTTGAAAGGGTCAAATCCGGTGAATGTTCGCCCCTACAAATATCCACATTTTCAGAAACATGAGATTGAATGTCAGATAAAAGAGATGTTGGCTAAGGGAATTATACAACGGAGTAACAGTGCCTTCTCATCCCCAGTTCTGCTAGTAAGAAAGAAAGATGAATCTTGGAGGTTTTGCGTTGATTATAGGGCTCTCAACGTATTTTACAGTAAAAGATCGATTTCCCATTCCATCAATTGAAGAATTGCTTGACGAACTTCATGGGACAAAATGGTTTTCAAAGCTGGACTTACGCTCCGGGTACCACCAGATTAGGCTACATACAGGTGATACTTCAAAAACTGCTTTTCG
>Ga0209700_100153_pt1 | contig 107002 bp, 46 predicted proteins | sample SiratroredBW_FD_187528 | JGI IMG/M metagenome (GOLD analysis project Ga0209700, IMG submission 187528) | Root nodule microbial communities of legume samples collected from California, USA - Siratro red BW (SPAdes) (version 2) | ecosystem: Host-associated > Plants > Roots > Nodule | place: USA...
AAAAAGAGAAAAAAAAAAAAAAAAAAAAAAAAACTTACTGAGAATTGAGGCTGACGCAAATTCGATTGTCGTAGGAAGCGACCGTGATTGTGAAAATTTACTTTTATGTTTTTGTGTTCCGTGCAGAGAGAGCAGATTCATTCAGAACAGAGGAGGGGGGTTCACCTGAGGACAACCATATCAACCCTCCTGTGTGCCTCACCTTACGTGTCACTTCCTCATCAAAAGTCAACCTTTTCACTTTAGTCAATTTTCCAAGTCCTCAAGTGGACACGGGCCAGGCCCAGTGTGATTTGGACTCGGCCCATTTTCACAACCCACCCGTGTTACGTTTTTCATTTTTCGCCATTTTCAACTCACTATATCTTTTATTTTTTTAGTTGCTGAAATGTTTTTTAATTATTAATCATCATTATTATTATTATTTATTTTGTGTTTAAATTCATTCTATTAAATGCATTTGAAGAAATTATTATTTTGTTAATACATATATTTAGTTCTGAGACATCTTTTAATACTACTAAATTAGTAGTAAAGGTTTATATTGAGAATCTGATTCCCAAGTTGTCCTGTTTTTTTGAGAAAGATGAACACGAAAACGAAACGTAATTAATTATCACCACTCCTGCAAACTCTATATTATACACGCATTCTTTGATTCCCCTTTTATAAGCTTAAAATTGACGCACTTTAACAACAAACCAAACACACTACAAAATTGTTCAATGATCTGTTCAAATGTCAAAAAGTGATGGTGTTTGGAAGGTAGGTCAAAAGATGCATGCATGGATGATCCTTGTAAGTGAAATTCAATTTACCTAAAGTTATGCCAATGTTATGGTACGTGCACGAGAGGTGTTTTTATGCTTGCAAATTCATTTGGGACTCCTAGGTTTTGTTCTTTTAATATATCATCTAATAAGATTTATTGAATCTGTATTATATAAATAAAGGAACTTTCATTTTATAAATTAATTTTATGAAGATAAATTAAACTTAAAATTACGTTGTAATATTAAAGATGCAAATTTTAGTTTATATTTTGAATGCTGTCTTAGAAAATAGTGGTAAAAGGAACATGTATTGTTGTGTGTTGAAACATAGTATCGTACTCTATTGAGTTTTGTTGTCTTATTCCCTGTTTGTTTGTTTGTTTTGTGTGGGTTCTTAGTTCTGAGTGTTTTTCTGATTACCCAAATTGTTATTTGTTTAGGCAAAGTAAGTAGAATGAGGGAATAGGAGTACCTTAACAGTGCATTGCGTCCACACCTTTTGTTTTGTCCTTTTTTTTCATAACTTTTATTCTCTTTACATCATACCGAAAAAACACACTACTTAACGTGGGTAAGCTTATTTGTTTTTCAAAAATCTCTAAATTATATTATCTAGAAAACTCAATGCATTTTCCAATTTGAATAATATATATATATATATATATATATATATATATATATATATATTAGTTTATTATTATCAAATCATAAACTGAAAAACGTGCACGCTTGCGTCTGACCGTAAGGTAAGCATGGTATAACATCAATGCCATAATAAAATATGACACATAATGGTACATATGATAACATCAATTAAGTTTGACTTTTTTTTTTATATATATACCCCACTAGAAAATTAAATTCACTTTCCATTAATTAATGACTTTTTAAAACTATTAGATGTTTATCAAGTTTTTTCATGTAAAAGTAAACAAATATTTTGTTTTTTTTAGTGAGGAACACGTGATAAGATTGAGAAAAGTAAACCTTATTGTGAAGTCATCAATTACTAGAAGATAAATTCTAATAATATTCAAATACAGAATGGTAAAAATTTAAATGATAATGACAATAGATAAGAAAAGATTATGATAGTCTTTGGTGAAATGATGTATATATAAGAATTTGTACCTCAAATTATTAAAGATATTCAATTCTATTATTATTATTATTATTATTATTATATATCACATTTTTTAACAACTAATATCCTTCAAAAACATCCGTACCAAAATTGATTTAGTTACGAGTGTGAGAGTTGGGAAAGGATTTTAAAATTAGATTGGTGATAAACTTAATTAAGATATTGTAGTTTGAATTATCAATATTAATAAAATGATATGATAATGCATAAATGCAGAATTATAAAGTTTTTTTCTTTTAATTTGGTTTCAAAAAGTATAAATCATGATAAAAGATAGTCTAATAATAAAAAACTGAAGAATTTGTTTATCTAGACCAAAAAATGTGCACATTTGTTACTATTATATAATAAAACATAAAAGATTAATGTACTACAGAACAAGTTAATTATAAAATAGATGTACTTTACCAAAATATATCAGTAGGTATATTTACATAATATACTAAAAAGATTGATATGAAAAATCTAAATTTGACTAAAACTAATACCAGGACATGTAACAATATCTACTTATGAGATACAATTATAGAAAAAAAAAACCAACATATAAAAGGATGAGTTATAACAAAAAATAAAATATATATTAAGACGTGTTTTTGTAATAATACATCTCATATTAAACAGACACTAATTTTAATATTTTAGTGCACTATAAATATATAATAAATCTAAGCACAGTTGAATTCTAGGTACATAATAATATATGAATCTCTTATGGAATATTTGTATTGAATATGTTTTATCATATATTAATATTTAACTTAATCTAAGTTTTATCAAAAATAAATTTAAGACTCAATGATCAAGGCGATTTTATCACAATCGATATTTTTGTATCTATAATGCATCCGAACATGCAGGAAATTCCTTCCTAGTTTCTCATTCTCTGATATATTAATTTACATGACTTAAGTTATAAGTTAAACAAAGATAAATTTTGTTACATGTTAAATTTCTTTAAGTAATATTCACATCTAGTCATCCTTGTTTAAATGATTGATTTTTGCTTAACCGAAATTATACAGAAAAATTAATTACTTTGTCTCTCTCTTTAACTAGGATACTTTCACTTAAAAAATTATTACGTAAATAATAAAAATCCACAATTGTAAATTCTATATCTTTATTTTATTTTCTCCGACATGAGATATATCTGCTTAAATGAAAATAAACCAAAAAGAATGTTTTGCAAAAATGTAAAATGTTTCTACAATCTATGAAATCAATCAAAAGTAACTCACAATCTTTTTAGAAAAAACAAACACCGTTATATACTTATTTTTACAATTCATAACATCAATAATTATAATACCTCCTTAAATTTTGAATTGGATATTCAAAATAAATAAAAAAGGGAGCAAATCAATATATTAAATAAAATTTTACCAACTCCATCAATTTCTATTTATAATATTAACATCAAGTTAATAGCCATAGATGATCTAATTCCAAAGTTGATATCCTTAAACTCAAAAGCAACATATATCAACATTTAAAGTAAAACTTGTTTAATCAAATACTTATTCAACTCTATAACAATATACTAAATTCTTATATTTTAACTTCTACCAAAATTCCAACTTAATTAAACGAAGTAAATAAATTAATTTCTCTTACTTAATGCCAAACAATACTCTAAAAAACCAAAACAGGTATAAGTTTCTAACTTCAATGAGAAAAAAAATTAAAAAGGATCAACTACTAAAACAAAGAAAAAGTACAAAATAAATCATATACAAAGTAAATTAAAAGACAATATTAAAAATAGACTTATTTTATTTTAAAATTCAATCCAACAAATGTACTTATTGTTTTGCTATGAAAGTTGGACTTAGAATAAAGAAAATAGAACTAAAAGGGAAAAGAAAGATCATACAATTTGTTTTTTTATAAAAAAAGGAAAAAGGTGAAAAAAAATAGAGTAAAGAAGAAGAGAAAATAAGGAACGGATCTATGAGTCCTTGAGTCTTAAAGTTCAAACATCACTTAAATGTCATCATGTAATCATTTTTATGAAAGTAAACCAAATTAATAAAAAATTTAAATAAATAATAAAAAAATGGAAGACCAAAAATAAACTACAGATAATGTAAAATAATCAAATGTACAATCTACCTAGAAAAAAAAAAATATCAAAAGCATAGTACCATAAATTTACAATACTAAATAAAATTAGTTTTATTGGAGGTTAACATTTTGAATTATATAAAAATATAAACAAATACATTATGATACTAATAATATACCTTATTATTTATTATTAACAATATAGTTTAAAAAATGAGGTTAATTTTACCTTTTATCAATTAAAATATATATATATATAAAAACTCATAGAATCATCAATAATCAAAGTACAATAAGCGGAATTAAACTCTAGTTCAAGTTTTTCCCAGATTCTAACTTATATTCTCCACTTTTGACTGCTTTTCAGGTTATATTTTTTTGACTTTTTTTTCCTTCAGTTCTGTTTTATAATTTATCTAAACCAACTGTACTGGTTTTTTCTGTTCAATTTGTTGGTTTTAAATTCAAAACTGAAAGGAAAGATAAGTAGCAACTAAATTGAAAAAAAGAAGAATTTAACTTTTTTAAAAATTAAGAAAACAATTTATCAAAAAAAAACATGATCGAATACATAAAAGTGAAAAAGAAGATTACGACTTGCTCATATTAATTTTCAAATGAATAAAACCAGACTACATAAACAGTAACTAATTTTCTTTTACTTTAAAGAAAATCTTAGACCGTTGAGATTGAACAAAATCCTAATAAATAAAACTTAAATTTAATTAAACATATACTTTTTTTGACACATTAAATATTGAATAATTGAATGTTGCAAACTTTAATTTGATGTGGCTGCTAAAAGTATTAGTAGTTTAATTCGAAATATATTAGAAGTGGGGTGAGTGTGAGAAAAGTAAGTTTGAATATAAAAAGAGGGTAGAGTCCAAATCCATCAGCATTCACGCCCCCAATCCAAACCAATCACCACCAATATTCAACAACTTGGTGCAATTTATGCTATAAAATGTATCAAATTGCATTAATTAATTAATTAATTAATCAATCAATTAATTAATCCTTATGAATACATTGCTCTTAAAATAATCCCACCTTAATTTCATTCCAACAAAAGATAAATAACAATAACATATCATTTACTAAAATTATCTCACTCTTTTAAATATCATAAATATTGATATAGTTTGTTAAAAAAATTAAATTCTTATTGAAAAAAATATATTATGGTAATTAGAATTTTAAACCACTATCTTAACAGAAACCATTACCGGATTATGAGAACGTTGGTTGAAAGTAGTACGTTGAATCACAAAGATCATAATTATGATTATTCTAAAAGTTTCAATATTTAATAAATTAGTTGGTTGAAAACCATTAAATAATAAATAACAATAATAAAAAAAGAAAATTTTCAGTGCAGAACTCCTTCTATATAATCCCCAACAAAACCAATGTTTTATTCTCTCTTTCTCTTCATCTCTCTCAAACATCTCTCAAACAGTGTTTCAAAGTCCAAACACATTCTCTCTCTTCCCATGGCCCTCAGCAATGGCATCCCTGCCACCGGCACCGGCCTAGTCCTCAGCTTCGGCGAGATGCTCATCGACTTCGTTCCCACCACCTCCGGCGTCTCCCTGGCGGAGGCTCCCGGCTTCCTAAAGGCCCCCGGCGGCGCCCCCGCTAATGTCGCCATCGCCGTCTCCAGACTCGGCGGCAAGTCCGCCTTCCTCGGAAAGCTCGGCGACGACGAGTTCGGCCACATGCTCGCCGGAATCCTGAAGGAGAACGGTGTCCGCGCCGACGGGATCACCTTCGACCAGGGCGCCCGCACCGCCCTGGCGTTCGTGACCCTACGCGCCGACGGAGAGCGTGAGTTCATGTTCTACCGAAACCCCAGCGCCGACATGCTCCTCAAACCCGAAGAACTGAACCTTGAACTCATCAGATCTGTATGAATCTTTTCCCTCTCACTCTCTACTTTCTGGCGATTTTTCTCTTCACCTTTTCCCGGAAAACCAAGTCTTTTGTTTTATGCTTCTGTTCGTGATTGAGATGTGTGACCTGTGACCGTGATGTCACGCGCGTGGGAGTACACGTGGGCGTGAGTTTTGAGATGCTGCCACGTGTGCAGTGGGGTCCATCACTAGATCTAGGATTCACGAGTAGGAGTCACCACCCTTTCGTTACGTTAAAGTCTTCGAAATCGATGATTTTCTTTAATATGAAATATCACCGAACGACACCCATAATGAACTTTGGTTGGTGGTGGTGGGTGGGGTTGGTGGAAGATCGCGGCACGTGAGTCACGTGCCAGATCCATTTGGAGATCGATCTGTTTCCTTTCGATCCAACAAAACAAAACAAGTATAGTACTGTTGCGCAACCAGAGTTTTTTTGTTTTTGTTTTTTTTTTTTTCTTTTTCAATTTTCAATTTTTTATTTTTTGTAAGGTTTTTTTTATTGGCCGTTCGTGGTTGTGCACGCACTAGGGTGAGAGTGGGATTTGGGAGGATGAATTATGTGTTTTGTGTTGTTTATCTGTTTGACTATTGCTAGATCATTTTATGTTGTGTTTTTTAGTCTTCTGTCATGACCCATGCTGTGTTGGCTTTGACCAACATCCCCACGCGATTCTAGCCTTTTATTCTCTTTTCTTTTACTATTTGTTTTCCTTTGATTTAGATAAAAAATGTTGAGAAAAATTGGAAATGGTTTTGCTTGTTTTCAACTGCAGCGAATTTGGTGTTTGATTGAATCCCGAAATGTAAGCAATGATCGGTGGAACTGATAAAAGTGTGTACATATTTACCTTGTGATTTCTATCATTATGAAAAAGAGCAAAGTTTTTGAGATTGCATATGATTTTCTTGATTATATAATGTATACGGCAAATATCCTTTATAAAAATATAAAGGGAATGTCAGTATAATATTTCTGAAATAATCAAAAGGGTCACGGCCTATCACGTGGAGTAAGGATTATGATTACAATAAACAAATAAAAAAAAGTATATGATTTCAGTGGGTGGACAATGAAATGAATTATGTATTGATGAATGTTATTATTGATGATTGTAAAAGTGATATAGGATTTGGCAGAGTGAGATAGGTGGGTGTCTAACTGAAACTTGACATGGCAGGCAAAAGTTTTCCATTACGGATCAATTAGTTTGATCGTGGAGCCATGCAGATCAGCACACTTGAAGGCCATGGAAGTTGCCAAAGAAGCTGGGTGCCTGCTCTCCTATGACCCCAACCTGCGTCTCCCCTTGTGGCCCTCGGCCGATGAAGCTCGCAAGCAAATACTCAGCATATGGGAGAAGGCTGATTTGATCAAGGTCAGTGATGTGGAGCTTGAGTTCCTCACAGGAAGTGACAAGATTGATGACGAATCTGCTTTGTCATTGTGGCACCCCAATTTGAAGTTGCTCCTTGTCACTCTAGGAGAAAAGGGTTCCAGATACTACACCAAGGTAAAAAACAACTTCACTGTTGAATTACCTATTCCTTTTGTGTCTTTTATCACTGTGTTGAATATTGGATGCTTTAATGGTGTCAGAGTATGGTAGATCCGTAGATTTTTGTTGGGTTTGGTGTGATGTGTCATGGTCATTCTGAATGCTTTGCAAGTAAGATGGATAGGCTTGTAAACAAGTTGCTTTCAGGCTGGGGCGGGGCCACCATGTGTTTGTCTGCTTCTCATCATCCTTTCCCTCCTTTTCATCAAAATAAATCAAGCTCTCTGTGCTTGCTTTATTTTCACTTGTTACGTCATTCAGGGTAGCTCTGCAATTTCCAGCCCCACTTTTGGAAAGATTAAAATTTGAATATCCTGCAATAGTGAGCACATCAAAACGGGTTGTCGTTTGTCATGAAGCCATTTCTCGCCCCAAATATCGTTGAGGGCTATAGTTTTGCATATGCTGTGGCCTACAAACAAAAATTGAACTGTCTGCGTTTGTTTTTTATCTATTGTTTTTAAAATAACCTGTTTTGTAATATTGTGTGGTACTTTTACCTTTAAACTGAGGAATTTGTTCAGGCAGGTATCTAACGTCTTCACGTTTTAGCGGGTCTTAATTAACAATAATTGTGCTGTCTCTTGAATGTCTTCTGTTCTGAAACACTAATGTGTTGTTCTTCATTTTTGCGTAAACCAGAGTTTCAAAGGATCAGTAGATGCTTTTCATGTCAACACTGTTGATACAACTGGTGCCGGTGATTCCTTTGTTGGTGCTCTGTTGTCCAAAATTGTCGATGATCACTCCATCCTTGAAGTAAGTGCTTAGCTACCACATTCCATAAATAACTTATTTTATACTAATTTAATAATCTTGCTAAAATAAAAAGTAATAGATGTACGGATGCCGTTAAATTGATGATCGATCAATTTTTTACTTACTAATTTCAGGATGAACCACGGTTAAGAGAAGTACTCAAGTATGCTAATGCATGTGGAGCAATTACAACTACCAAAAAGGGAGCAATTCCCGCCATTCCCAAAGAGGAGGATGCACTGAAACTGATCAAAGGGGAATAGAATCTTTGGACAAAAATCTCAATCATTTCGTTTTCTTCCCCCAATGTTTCAATTTTCCTCAATGTTTCCGTCGGATTTGCTTGCTATCAATTTACGAGGGAATGCCTCTTGATTTTCTTTAGTACTTTTGTTTTCTTCCTGTGCACTGACGGCGAGATCATAGGTTTTCAGGTTTTGCCAAATAACGATTTCTATCAAGTTTTGAGAATTAGCAATGGAATGAAATAATGAATCATAAGCTCGGCCCACAGTTGCAACTTGCAACTTAAACTGTCTTATACTTTAATCGCTTAAGTTCTGCCTGGTTCAGTTCGAGTTTGCATAATTGTTTTTGCTACTATTGTTCACTCTTTACGCAGTTCAAAAGCATTAGTAACCCAGACAAAAATAATCCACTGCTGTATTCATTTTTTTAAAAGGAAATAAAAACCTGCCAATTCGACTTTAATATAACACCTAGGATTTGGTACAACACTTTTTCTATTAATTTTCCAGGAATTTAAAGTCTACGACGGGAAGATGTTTTAACATCAAAATTTCCTGTGTTACAACTTTTTAGTTATAAAATCGTGTAATAGTGTGCCAAGTATAGTCGTGACAAATAATCACTCCATGTGCGTGAGGAGATCAATTTATTTCCTATACGATTTACTAAACATGCTCGCTTTGCTCGAAACTCCTTGTGAATGCCTGAGATAATTATATAATCATGTGGATATGATCTATTCTCCAATTAAGGAAGACATTTTCTGATGTCCCTTTTGTTTGATCACTTAAATATGCCACCTCGCCTTCTACCTGGTGGGTTTCACCTCTATTCTGGCAGGTAGAGGTGACATCTATAAGACGATGGCTTGAGGATGACATTCACTAACCTCCATCTTTAACGACTTCCAAGCACTTGCACATCTTTCCCACTTAGCCTGCATGTGAGCCAGAAAAGCCTCTGCCCATTGTTCATTACTTCCTCTCAAGCTTAGATCATAAGGCACTGAAAAACTGCTTCAAAGTACTTAAAATGTTAGATATCCCCCCGATTGACTTCATATAACATTCCTATGACTCTAAATTCCATTCATTACTAACAGAAGACAACAACGCCACCATGAAGGTGATCAAGACTCGTCCAACACAAAACAAAATATTATGGTTGTGAAGGAGCTATTACCAGAACGTGAAGTTGAGTGGCGATTTAAGATCACCAATTAAAGCCAACGTCTGGCAGATGCATACTTAAAAAAAGAGTGAAAAGTAATAATGTGTGCATGTTGTATAACACTATTACATTCTTCAGTGACAAGCTCTTTGGGGGGTTGGGGGATGCAAGACAATTATCAGCCCAAGGTATCAACCTAATTCCTGTATTAGTTCTCAAATCTCAGGCCAATAGCCATGGTGTAAATTGCAATATATAATGCATCCCCACCTTGTTATTGTTAAAATCATCTGGCAAAAATACGATTATTCTACATCTCAGCTGAATACATGAAATAAAAAACTCATCTTAAAAATCATGGGAATTGCAATACTCGGTACAATTGTCACTTTTTCCACCTTTTGCTTCCATGCTAAAACATCTTTCGTCTATACTGAAGTTTACAAAAATTTAAAGTAGAAAAGAGCTTAAAGCAGTATTTACCTCAACAGCTCTTCAGCCTGGATCCCTTTCTTGAGAGTACTATTCCTGCAAGATCTCAAAACGAAGTGTTTTAATAGTTAACCCAACATATTTGGTAAGTAAATGATAACAGAAGAGCAAATATCACATTATCCTTGTTATGTACACCCCCTTCCCCCCATCTTGGTCTTATTTATTCTTTATCATACTCTCTCTTTTTGGGATAAAAAATATCAAAACAAACATATTCTGGAGAATTTAACACAGTTTCTACATCAAGTATATAATGGAAGTTTCATAATCTAAGACATGAACAAATGCCTGGGAAACAAACCTGCAGACAAACACTTGAAAAATATGAAGGTACTTGGTCGAAAGATTATAAATGGCATCTGCAATATGCTCCTTGCCAAACAGATAGACCACTGGATATCCTAGAAGCCATCTGAAGCAAGTAAATACAATAAAATGAGATACTCCTATCACATATGCGGAATAAGATGAAAATAGGTATGCCATTCTATCAACCACTGTTGAGACAGCATAAGTTCATAATGGTTTCTCAAATAGACCGAATTCAGTGACAACGCAAATTGCCTTCATACAAACTAGTTTTAGTGAGTGTATTACCGTGACATACTAATCTAGTCTCCAGGTACCCATAACACGTGACAATATTAACTTTCTAGTTTCATTGGCATTCAGGGTAAATATACCAGTGTATACTGTAGACAACAATTTTATTTGAATTTGAATCATCCCACTCCTTGAATTGAAAGAATCAGGTAGAACATAGTAAAATGTGATGATTGAAATCTGTAAAGTCTTGGAAGGGATAAGAATCTGCCGCAATGAACTACCCATTCAGCAGAAAAAGAAAAGTATAAGCTATAACATATTACAACATGCAAGCTGCATAACATTCCAGGCTAATAATGCCACAAACTCTACAGTGTACACGGAACACTATTTATAAGACAGAGCAGATAGATGGATAATCAGTAGAGTTGTGTGGAACAAGAATTTAATTTTAAGAGAGTCTTCCGTGAAGAATGGGAGCGAACTAATCAATCCTTTCTCACCACAATTTTGCAATCATACCACACTGATAGCAATACAGAAAATAGTAAAACAAAATGCGAAACCAGAAAATTGGCAGAGACCGGTTAGCATAATCCTTATAATCAGAGTCAGTCGAATCTACGTGCCATATGGGCGAAAAATATATTCAAATGAATGATAATAGGTGAAAATGTACATGTACATATATTGGTTGAAAGGGAATTAGAATTACCCATTCAAGGTCGGGATAGTGATGTCAGTGTTGTCCATGCAGTCACTGAGATCAATGCAGTCAGTAGTAGAACGAGAGGGTAAGCTCTGACTCTGACTCTGACAAGTGGCGTTGGTTTCATCCGTACATTTAACCTCTTGCGACGGCGAGGGGTCAGTGGTTTTCTCAGGAGAGAATATCGTCAAAAACAACCTCTGAATCGATACCAGCTGCATTGCTAACTGGCTTTCCTCAATTTTCGTTACCATCTGAAGACACGTAAAAATTATTAACGAAACTGAAAGCATGAAAAATGGTAGAAATCGGTGGAAGCAGTAAGACCTTAGGGTTTTCGGAATGAAGGTCGACAAAGAGCAACGGTTGGTTAGAATTGAAGGTTGAATTGAGAAAGTGCGTTAGTTCGGTTAGGTGTATTAAGTATATCATGTCCTGAATAACCATCAATCGTATATGCTCGAAAATCAGGGATTCCTGGAAGTAGAATTGAACATGAGATAACGAATAACAGATAAAAACAAATAAGAGAAAAATGAGAATAGAATGTAAGAGAAGAGGATTCACCTTTTGTGCGAGTTGGAGGAGGGAAGAGAGGTGGTGTTGGAGTTGCGGCATGATTCCGCCGTAGTCTACCATTACAACCGCTCGCATTCTTGTGATCAGAGCAAGCATATCTGCAGCCACGCCATGAAAGGAATCAGAATCAGCGGTGAAAGAAACAAGGAAATTGAACAGAGAGAAGTGAGAAAAAACCTAATTGCAAGCGACGCTTGGAAGAAGGTTTGAGGCGCCAATTGACATTGGTTAAACATGAATCCAACACCTTCATCCCTTCATCCAATTCTGATGCTTCCATTGGATTTTGGTTATCAATTTAATATCCTTTTTCTCTGATACCCTTCTGCTGTATATCACTTCAGTTCAGTTCAGTTGGGTGCAGTGCATTCCCTGCTTCCTACAGTTACTGTATCAATGTCAGATTTTGGGCAGCCCAGCCATGAGAGTGATTCTTCCTGCACCTCCACGACGACTTCCATAATTTTTCAGAATTCCAATTTTGAACATAAGTAAAAGACTAAAATGCCCTTCATTTTAAAACAAAAACAAAAAAGCACATGACATTCGGAGGTGCTGCGGAGGTGTTACGTTCGGAGGTGCTTTGTTAGTGAGAGTGAAGACATTGATGAAGGTTTAGGGTTGTGAGAATTATCCAGAGAGATTATAGAGGTGGAAGAAAACTGTTATAGGAGTTGCTGAAGAAGAAAACTGTTGCTGAGAGGAGGAAGGAGGTTGAGAGGAGGAAAAAGGTTGTATGTTCATCGTCGACGGTGCGTTCTAATTTTTTTTTTCAGTTCACAGGTTCTCCAAACCGCAACTTTAATGTTTTTTAAAGGCATTGCAGGTTCTACAACCCGTAACAAATTGTGTCGCACCTTCACTATTGCGGGTTCTACAACCCGCAATGTAAAATTTTTTAAAACACATTGCGGGTTGTACAACCCGCAATTTAAAAAAATTTCAAAATTGCATTGCGGGTTGTAGAACCCGCAATGTGTTTTGAATTTTTTATTTATTTATTTGTTCTATTAACTTAACATTAATTGTATATTTTATTTGAGTTGGTTTTGTAATTCTTTTGAATGAATTATGTAGTCTACGATGGAAGGTGACAAGTGTAGTAAATTTTCTGAAAAAGTAGATAAAATATCAGAAATGGAACAATCACATGATAGTGGTGTCATGGTTAACGAACATGAGTGTGGTTTTCATTTTTCAACAAATGAGGTAAATGAATTTGGTTATACTAAATTTTGTTATTGGATAAATTGTGATGCTTACTAAATTTGTGTCCCTAAAATTTGTATGAATTTTATGTTTAGGTATTTGTTACTAGAGATCATTTACTTGAATGGGTTCGAAAAATTGCTTTTTCTCTTGGATTTGTGGTTGTCATATTGAGATCTGATAAAGCAACAGGTCAACAAGGAAGGAAGACATTTGTATTATTGGGTTGTGAAAGGAGTGAAAAATATAGAAAATATAGGAATGATTTGGAGGTTACCATTACAGGGACAAGAAAGTGTGATTGCCCATTTAGATTGCGGGTTAAACCTATTTCAAATGGAGAAGGTTGGGTGTTGAAAGTCATATGTGGCTTACATAATCATAATCTTGTTGAGACATTAGTTGGACACCCTTATGTTGGAAGATTAAAACCTGGTGAGCATGCCTTGGTTGTTGACATGACAAAAAGTCTTGTGAAGCCATCCAATATATTGTTGACTTTGAAAGAGAACAATAAAGACAATGTGACCACAATCAAACAATTGTATAATGCAAGATACACATACAAGAGGTCAGTTAGAGGATCAAGAACTGAATTGCAGCAATTAATGATGTTACTGGAGCGTGACCAGTATATTCATTGGAGTAGGTGTTATCAGGATTCAGAAGTTGTGAGTGATGTCTTTTGGACACATCCTGACTCAGTTAAGTTGTTGAATGCATTTAGCATTGTCCTATTGATGGATAGTACATACAAAACCAAAAAATATAGGCTTCCTTTGCTTGAAATAGTTGGTGTCACATCCACAGGGTTAACTTTTTCAGCTGCTTTTGTGTTATTGTCAACAGAACGTGAAAATAACTTCATATGGTCATTGCAGAGACTTAAAGGGTTGTTTTTCAGGGAAGATGTGTACCCTCAAGTGATTGTTAGTGACAAAGACCTTGCTCTGATGAATGCAATAAGTGTTGTTTTTCCTGAAGCAACTAACATACTATGTCGGTTTCACATTAACAAAAATGTTAAAGCCAAATGTAAAATGTATGTTGATTCTAAGGAGGCATGGGGCATTGTTTTGAATGCATGGGGTGGAGTGATGGATTGTCACAACTGTGATGCATATGATGAAGTTGTGAAGGGCTTTGAATCTGTTTGTTCATCTTGGCCTTTGTTTGTTGATTATGTGAACAAGATATGACTCATGCATTTGGGCAACACTACCTCAAATAGGTATATTAGTTAATATGTTTATAATAATATGTTTCTGAACATGATTATATAAGATATTAATATTGTTTTATGTTTTTGCAGGGTTGAACAGGCTCATTGGAATCTGAAACGTATATTGCAGAATATCAAGGGAGATTTGTGTACTTGTTGGGATGCAATTAACAATGTCCTGATTCTTCAACATAATGAAATTAAAGCTTCATTTGAGATGAGTATACATGTTGTTGGTCATAACTTCAATTCGACATTATACAAACATTTGGTGGGTATGGTTAGCAAGTATGCTTTGTTATGGATAGCTGAAAAAATGCAAAGAGCTAACCATGTGGGCTTCGATAGTGAGCATTGTGGTTGTGTCCTCAGATCTACCCATGGATTGCCATGTGCTTGTGTAGTAGCTAGATATCAATTTGGTGTAATACCACTTAACGAAGTTCATGTTATGTGGACTCGACTAAGCTTCTCAGACATATCATCAGGTCAGTCATCTTCTGAGTTGTCATATGAACAAGAATTTGATGCTATTGCTAAACGATTTAAAGAGGTTGATATTGGAGGAAAACTTACAATCAATAACAAACTTCGTGAAATTGCTTATCCTGACATGACATCAATGTGTCCGCCAAGAGAAAAAGTCAAAATAAAAGACTCACAAACACGTAAAGAAAAAATGCATGAGAGGTCAACAAAGCGTAATCCATCTTATTTTGAGCATATCGATAAAATTCATTCAATCGATGATAGTTGCTCTTCACAAAAGGGGTTGAGGAGAAAATCACAATTAACACTGAGTCAGAAAGTTGTTCCAATGCTTGATCAATTTCATCCGATTTGTCATCCATTTATCGAAGATGTTGTTGATGTGAAAGCAGATGGAAATTGTGGATATCGATCTATTGTTGCATTGTTGGGTATGGGTGAAGAATCATGGTCATTGGTTCGTATGGATTTGTTCAAAGAACTTTGTGCTTGGCATGATGAATATGCTGCCATTTTAGGCGGATTTGATCGAGTTGAGGAACTGAAGAATTCATTGCTACTTGAACGATCAACAACTGTAAGCACCTTTATCATTAAGTATTGGTATTTAAGTCATGTGTAATTATTAATGTAATATGTACATTTTCAACATGCAGGCTACTGTGCAAAAATGGATGACGATTCCTGACATGGGTTATGTCATTGCTAGTAGATATAATGTGGTATTAGTTTGCTTATCACTGAAGCAGAACATAACCATTTTTCCATTAAGAAGTAGACCACCGAGTTCTATCCATTCACATCGGATAATATGTATAGGATATGTGTATGGGTCACATTTTGTGCAGGTACGTATTATAATGATCAAGGTCTCTAAACAATGCAAGATAACAGACAGAAACCCAAGTGGCACTCTTATTTGCAAATATAGTACACCCTAACAGATGTAGTAAATAAGCTCTAGCAGCACACTCCCATGACTGGTCAATGCAGCACTGCTCATAAACCTCCCTCAACCAAGCTAGTCTGACTTGGGCACCTTTATTTCTTCTTAACTCTTCATTTGAATTAGTCTCTGATGTTCCTAATAATTCCATCAGCATATTCTTGGCAACATTATGATTCAAAGCATCATATGTTGGGAATTGTCCCACAATAGGAAGATGCAATATAGACGACACATCGTCTAATGTGATCGTCATTTCTCCAACAGGCAGATGGAATGAGTTTGTATCTCGGTACCATCTCTCAACAAAGGCTGTAATTAAGCCTTTGTCAAGAACTTCATAGGCAATCCTGCAAAGAGGTAGCAATCTAGAATTTTCTACAATAACATAAACTTGTGGGCAAGGAATCCCAAATTTATTAAATTTTCTTCCATGGGAGACCAATCTCAGTTCTCCCCGTTCCTATACAAAACAAATAACAATATAATTCATATTCCTAATACTCATGTAACTAATTGAATTTAATCCAATCACCAACACAGTACAAGAAATTGTAAATATCTTACCTCACCAGTCCATAGTCTAAACGCAATGTGATCAGGGTAACTAACCAAAACAGAACGATCAGAAGGGCCACATGGGAATCCCCCTGCCTCAGCAGCTTCATCATGTCTGTCTCCTCGCCTTACAGAGGCTGTCGGTCTTTCTCGACCCCCTCTAGTTCTTGCCATAGCTCTAAAACAAGGAAAAAAAATTGAAAAATCCAAAGTAACCAAAAAATACAACATTTTTTAGAAAAAAAAAACATGTTGCGGGTTCTGTAACCCGCAATGCATTTGAATTTTCAATTGCATTGCGGGTTACAGAACCCGCAACGACGACTTTCAACGGCGAAAAATGCCCTCCACCGCCGTCGTCCGCCATTAAACTCTCAAACTTTCACTCCAATATGAAATTAAACATATAATACACCTTACCTTTACTCCAATTGATTGTATTGTTGAAAATTTGATATGTGGTGGAATCTTTGTGGAGTGCCTGTGGAGAGTTGATGGACATTGATGGAGGTAGATACAAGATTCAATGGTGAAACTTTTGTGGTGCTCAAACTTTTCTCCAATGTAAGAGGAGAACAATGGAAAAATTTTGGAAGGTGCAGCGTATGGAGGTATGGAGGTGCAGGGTTGGTGGAGCGTGAAATGGGAGAAGGATGGAAGAAGAAGATGATGAAGATATGAAAAGGGTAAAATGGGTTTTTAAAAAAATCAAAAGGATATTTTTATAAAATCGTTATTAGTATGGAGGTGCAGGAAGTCGTCATGGAGGTGCAGGAAGAATCACTCCAGCCAATGAAACCCATCAGTCCGTATCAGGCCCACGATCCTCCGTCCCTCAATGGTATCAATTACTTCCTGCACCCTATCAATTTCAGACTACCTTCCGAAATGTAAAATTTATTTCCGGAAAACATATGTTTCGCAAACTCACTGGAAGGTTTGGAAGATCCCCATAAAACTGGTTAATACTGAGGTTTAATGTGTTAAGTTGCTTCAACCCTTCGCTTTGATAATTTTGGCTAATTTAAAATAGTGACCCAACATGTTTTTATGCTTAAAATGATTTTTGAAGTGATATCGAGGAACAGTAACAGAAGAGAATAGGAAGCTAAAAAAATAGAAGTAGCTTTTTAATAAGGTTCAATTCCATTCAACAAAAAGTTCATATTTACCAATTACCTATACACTAGATTAACTAGTAATATAATAAATAAAATTAAATAACATTGTTTCTTGCATAAAAACAAAATGAACTCCAATTCGTGGGATCAATTGGGAAGATGTGGCCGAGGGAGAATCCTAGTGCGTGAAGCATACACAATGACTAGGACAAGAAATTCTATGTTATCCAACAGCAAAACGCCTAAAGTACAATACTTATCAACTCCACGCAAGTTGCAAAAATCATTGTCCTTAGTGAAGTATAAATAATTGAATATACAACATATCAACATGTCTGGTTGGAATAGTTTATTTTGAGAAAATAATAATCTCTGTCGACATTTTACTAAAAGAGCTTTTACAAAAGAAAAAAACAATTATTTCCCCATAATCAGTCTTTCCAATCATGCATGTAAAATCTCATATGGAAAATCCGTGTGCTTAGCCAAGATCAGGCACAGTAAAGTACTCATCATCATCATCATTTAGGACTTCAATCCTAGGCTTTTTGTGTGACATGTTGGACTTGGAGGTTCTGTATGAGGCAACACTGTTGCTATTATGAGTCACTGGAAGCTGAGGTACTTCAGCTGCAGCCAAGGCTTCCTGAGCAAATTGTTCACCAAAAATTCCCACATCTGTAAGCCATTCCAGCTCTCCAAATTGTAGAGATTCCTTCTGAGCACAGTAACAAAACCACAGTTACAAATATTGCAAGGGAAGAGGCACATCATAGTTCATATGTGCCATGATGATTGGCTACACTACAACCCTTTTATTATTCTATATGGCAGCTCAAAGATGTCCAAAGGGGCAACAAATGAAACATGTAATGCTACTAATTTATTTCAACTATAACACTCTAATTTACTTAGTTGAGTTAGTTCATCATATACATATGCAACTCAATCATTATGAAATAAAGGTGCCTCTTACTTTCTCAGGTGATTCATAGCCTGTTAATTCCAAAAGGTCATCAACAGCCCAAGAGGATGTGAAACTAGGCACTTGCTGAGAAGGAACTTTTGTGGAAACTTGTTGTGCATTGCTATTGGGAGGCTCCAAGTGGCTATTTTCACTGTCTTTGGTGCAATTAGAACTTGAGGCCACTCTGATACCAGTAGCTAGGAAGCGCTGGTGGTTTGCAGAAAGACTTCCAGGTGAATGAATTGGTTCATCACAGTCCTGACAGAAGAGAGCTCTGTCTTCAACACAAAATATGAATGCTGGCTTGTCCTGTTGATGGAGAGAAAAAGAAGATAAAAATCAGCAACAACCATATTGAAGTTTTTACAATTACAAGATCCATCAGATCCATCAGACAATTGTATTCTCATCAGTTAACCTAGCTCAAGATCCAAGTGTCAAGGTAAAATTCAGTCAACAAGTGTCTACATAATACACTTAATAACAACATACAAAATAGCAAGTAACATTCTCAGCACACACCACCAGAAAGTCTAATCAAATGTTCTTATCATATGTCTTTAAGAAATAAAATAATACTTGTCCAATGTTTAATAGGTTCAATTGGGCCTTGGTATAACATCATTATTAGCATGCCTATCAGTAACAACGAACAAGATCAACATAAAACAAGCTCATCAAATTATTGAGAGAGGACTTTATGACATCATAAAACCAGAAGACACAGAAATTGAATGTTCTTACTTGGCAAATGTCACATCTGGGAAGCTTGTTTGATAGACATTGAAGAAGAAGCCTTTGGTGCTTGCTTGCAAGCTTGTTTGCAGCATGAACTTCAACATCACATTTGGCACACAAAGCTGCCTCATCTGCGCAGCAAATCACTGTTGCTGGAGCTCTCTCACACACATCACACTGAATTTTCATGATACTTCTTTCCCTTCTTGTGCAACAATGAAACTAGTCCTTCTTTATCAGAAAAAAATACACCAAAAATTGTCACCAAAAGAAATACTCAGAACCCTTTAGCAGACAGAGTTTGTAAGGCCAAAAACAAGACAACCATGGTGTAGAAGGATTAGGACAAGTTGTAGAGATGAGAACAAAAAAAGAACATAATTAACTTTTGAAGTACTATTTAATGTGGTTGAGGACAGAAAAAGAAGTGACTGGATGAGATTTGAGAGCATGTGTGGAGGCGAAGATAAGGGGTTAGATGTTGCATTGCATATCAGTTTCTGCAACAACAATAAAACCAACAGGGATTGGTGGGGTCAACATGTCAAAGGTTTGTGTGGCTGTGGATGCATCAACAAGTACAACATTTTTGAGTGGACACTGTATTTCCTAGATATTCATTCTATCATCTCTGCTATAATAAGACACTGAAAACAGCTACATTGTATCTTTTGAGAAATCTGATGCAACTACTTATTTTGAATAATTGTGTGTGCAGATTGGTCTCCATTGTCAATCAATTTATATTCAAATCAGTGTCCTAATTTTACAATGTTGACAGATACTCTCCTCTCTCTGATCTAATATTAAATATCTGTAGCTTAATTTTTTTTTCATGCATTACAAATAAAAAATAATAATAGATAAGTTATTGTTTGAAATAATTTTATTAGAATAATTCTGATTATCTTGATAAATACACTATTTTTATTCACTATAAACATAAACATTAATGTAAATAAATTAAAAATTAACATTTCAGTCAAATTAAGAGCATCAATCAATTTAAAATAAAATAAAATGACTAAAATTAGAAATATTGTAAGAGGATGTGATTAATTAAATGTTCAACCATCATGCACTTGATATTTCAGTTAAAAAATTGACATATTCAATTGGATGGAATGAATCATTATCAAAATCAGGCATAGCATGCCCATATATAACATTGTTTCTAGAAAACTTGTTATTTTAAAAAAGTATCTTATAATAATTTAAAATTTTAAGAAGATAATAATTTAATTTATATCTTCAAAGACTGCATACTTTTGTGAATTTATCTTGATACAAATTTTGCTTAATAATTTCAATTAACCCAAGACTATATGCATGCTTGGTTTCTTTCTTTAGAGATATTTTTAAGTTCTTCCATATAATTGACAAAAAAAAAAATTCTGTAAAACAAAAATGCTTTTGGAACCTAGTTATTTTTCCAAAAAATAAAATTTCCAAATAATCTAAAATAAAGTGGTAGTGATTGGATAAACTAGTAAAACAAATCTGGACATATTTTTTGAGTACACATATCATGTCACAAATTTTTGTTGGCAACAGTTCAACAATTAGGTCCACATAAACGTGGTTATTACATATCACAAATAATACACAAAATGTTTTGCATTATTCTATAATTAGAAAATGAAATCCTTCTACTAAAAATTTACATTGAAGGATAACATATGTTATTGAGATGAAATTTAGTTTCTATTTAAACAACATTAGAAGCACTGTGTTCACATAATCTCATTTTTGTTCAACCATGGAATGAAACATCTCATGGTAACAAGAACCAAAGACTGTGAACTCATTTTGACCCTAAAAACTCTCATTTTAACTCGTCTCTTAGACACCTTACGATGCATGCCCAAAACAACTCCCATGGCTGCTTCATTCACCTCCCTCACTGATTTCTTCAACTTTTCCTTGAAACTTCCATTGTTGTTTCTCTCCAAACTCAAATGGTAACTGTTCAGAAACGCTCTTCTTGCCTCACAAAATTCACGACCACGCCTAGACCACCCTCCATGGTCAAGTTGTGGATTGTGTTCATCAGAAGCTTCATTTGGACGTACCTTGTTGGAGTGTCGCATTGCAAAAGTACTAAGAAACAATGAGAACCATATTGTAGAAACATTGGTAGCAACAAAAGGGTTTATATAGTTAGTAACACGTCGGTTTAATTTTAAGATAAACTTGACTTAATTAGTGGTTAAACCATAGTGGAAATTAATATAACCTGGTTGGTAGCTTGGTTACACCCAAGATCAAGATTAATCAGCAAAACCTCAAAGTTTGATGCGTATAAATTGTTCTTGAAATTGACATGTTAATTATTTTGGAGAATGTAGTTTTTCGTTGATAACTTTAACTACCGTTGAAAGGCAATGAGATTCACGTAAGTCAAAAAGTTACATGCTATTCTTTTCTTCTTCTTCTGATGATTTGTTTTCAAGGTTTGAATTTGATTCACCATGTGCATGGAATAAGCAAAAGGAGACTGCAACTTAACCATTACAACTCTTGCCAAATGGCAACAAAATAGTTGAAATTTGCAAAAGCGTGATATGATCGCTACCAACTGCAATTAATTGACTCTAGTTAGCGATAATGGCAATTAGTTTCTCCAAATTCTATTGGGACTTTATGGTGTTACTTATAATTGAAAAAACTTGTATAGTTGAAAACTATAGTGACTAATGTGTTTAGAGTTATGAATTATTCTATTATTGAGATTAGGCATTAGTATAATATTTCCCCCCCAAAAAATTCATCAAACCAATAATTTCTCACATTATTTAGAGAACTCTACCCATTTATAGTAACAAGTCAGAGTTCAGCTCACAAATATCTCAATCTTTGAGATAATGGGGTGTTTTGATTAGATGAAGGAAAATTGCCTGGAATTCCACTTCCAGATAGTCCAGTTCACACATGCGGATTTTAGATATTTTTAATTTTTTTTAGATATATATATATATATATATATATATATATATATATATATATATATATTTTCAAATTATTAACATAAAATATTGAATTAAAATAATTTATATTATTTAAAAATTTGTATTATTATATTTAATTAATAAATTAATTTTATTGACATTTAGGTCATAATAATAATATTTATTAAATTAAATTGATGCTAAAAAATTAATAAATGTTGATGTTAAATTTTAATTCAATACCTTAATTTTTTAATCAAAAATTAATAATTTTATTATAATTAATGTTATATTAAAAAAATAAATTAATAATTTATTATTAAAAAAATTTATTGACTATTAATTTAAATTTATTATTGATTACAAATATAAAATTTAGTAATAATATATTAATTTACGAATAAAATTGTGAATATATTGATAAATATAGTACAAAAGTGATTTTTTATTAATAATTCGAATTTATTATTAATAATAATTTATTAAAATAAATTTATCATAAAAATTATATTTATGATTCTTAATTTATTTTTTTATTAATATTAGTTATTTATATTTTTTATATAAAATTTGAAAGTATTTTTCATATAAGTTATATCATGATAGTTTATTAAAATGACATCTTTCAAATATGATTTTTAGTCCATGGAGATTTTTCTTCCGCACCTTACTATGATATTGTGGTATTTATATCACTGAATCCAACAATACTGTTTATAAGTTCATATTGTATAGGGAGAAACATGTTAATTGCATCTTAAAATTGAAAAAAAAAAGGTTTTTAATGAAAATTAATTTTTAATCTTAATTGTTTTATGTGGTATTTATGTCAAACTAACCAAACTAACCATATAATTTAAGGATTAAATATTCTCTGTGTAGATGTTTGAAATACCTGGAGGTCAAATTCCAAGGCTCAACTTAGTCAATGTTTATATGTTAATAAATGTTTATAGAAGTATTTGATAAGTATGTAGTAATTAGATATGAGATTGAATGAATATTTATGTTTATAAGTTTTTGGGTAAAAAATTATAAACTTTAAATATATTATTATTAATAACATAAATTTAATGTAATAATATAATAGCACTCAATAAAAATAAGAATAATTACAGAGAGAGTTAAAGTTACAGAACTGGAGAGAACGTGTAATCAAATTCTATCAGGATAATAGAAATGGAGAGAACGTGCAATTGACTCCATTAGGATAAAATAAATAACTACTAAAATGTATACATTAAAATGGAGTATCACCTTTTGTGTTTTGTTAGATAAATAAATGCTAAATAGTATGGTTTGTAACATTTAACTTATTAACATAGCATTTATTGGGCATGGGGTGAAGGGTAGAAGTAGAGAAAAAAAAAAAGGAAAGTGTATAATCTTATTTAAATGTTTTCTTTTTAAGTAAGTTTATTGTGAAATTAGTATTGAAATGCCAACATAACACAACTCACTTTTTATTACTTTTAATTAAATCAAAGTTGAAAAGTAAAATAATTTTACCTAATAATAACTAACTTTATCTTTCAAAGGGGAATTAAAATCCATTATGAAAGCAGCACTAACCAAACATGTTATATATCTTTAGTTTGGTCAGAGACAAAAAAAAAAAAAAAAATTTTTATTAGTGAAACCAAGGAGACCTAATCCAGTTCAAGTTTTTGCTTTCAACTCAATTCAACCATTAAATGCATTGAATTTTGTGCTATTGATAGCACTGCTCATAATTCATTGTCAAGTGCCAAACCCATACCAGAAGACATAGTAAAAGTTCTTCATCAAACAAATTTATTTCCCATTTAGAAGCACTTAACCTTATAGAATGAACTGTTGAACATAATATCCAGCCTAAAAAGTTGAAGCAATTCTATTCAGATACCCCAGATAACGAATAACTCGTCAACTATAAACAGATGAATTTACTTTAAAATGTAGCCACTCTTAAGTTTCTGTACTATTACAAAATAACAACATATGCAAGAATTAAGTAATACAACAGATGCTATGAACTCGATCATAAAAAAATGGCTAAATGAATAATCATCTCAAATGGAACTCCATACCCCTTCAATTCCTTCAATGTATCTGCATACAAAATCATTGTACAGAAAATGCAAAATGATTAAAACGTGTAGGAAATATATAGAGGGCCTTTAAGGCCATATAAAGTTAGGTAACAGCTAACTCAATAGACATATAAGGCCTAATAATTTTTATGGGAACATGTTTTATGTATAATGCCTAATCTTATCTAGGCACTTTTAAACCCAAAATGAGAAACCAAACATAAGTTGATGTACGTTTATAAATTGAGGAAGTTGAGAAATACAAGATTTAACACAGAATAGAATATTTCGGTGGTGGTCTTACATTTATAAAGCATCTGTAATCGTGTTATCAAAATGGTTATCATATCAGAACTACATAAAACTCACCAGTTTTTTATGTCAGTTGGATTATGTTTGTGATCTAGTGCAAGTTTAGCATGTTGTGAACCAGAAGAGGAGCCATCTTCTTGAGGACCTGAATGAAGAATATGGGAAAAGCCTTGTCCAATTGACTTCCACAATCTAGTAGGTAAAGATGTTTGTACATCGTCACAATTGACAACAGAAGATGGTTCAATTGCTCTAGCTGAAGCAGGATCAAGATCAGAAAATCTGAAAGCACCTAAAAGTTTTTCTGGAAGCTCTGATTCAACTTGGCTCTCAATAAGAAAAGCCAAGTCAACAGTCAAAGTTGAGATATAACCAAATGCCAAATGAACTATTGCACTTGCAACCATGGAAGACCCTATATCAATATCTACTTCAATGAAATTCTCCCCCGTGCAATATTTACATGAAAGGGCACGCCCAATCACACAAATAGCCTGCTCTCCAACAGCTTTTCTAACAATCCAAGGACCTTTTACAATGTTGGCAATCAGCTTTAGCCTTGAGTTTCTGAATGCATTATCACCCTTCAAAAATTTGTCCATTAGGGAATCCTCAACTACTGGCTCTGTGGTTGTAAAATAAGCAATGGCACTATAGTTATCCTTGGTTGGGACTTGAAGATTGAAGGCCCATACAAAGGGTTTATCAGCTGCTGGAAACTCATTATCAATGACCTTCCTAACTCTATTATTTGGATCGTTCAATATCTCCCCAATTTTCACAGAACTTTTAATCCAATCAAAACCAAGAGGCTTGAGCAGATAATCACCAGCAGGAACCTTAACCCTTGTCTTAAAATACTCAGGGCCTCTGACCATGAATGCATCACCAGGAGGTGTAGCCCAACCATTCGAACAATTGTCTGGCTCAAGAAGTGGAACAGCCCCTTCAGATATTATCCTATCTATCCACTCAGATTCCTTTACATCACCAACGCTGGCCATATGGATGCTGCTTCCCCAGTAATAACAATATTAGCTTCTTTATAGTAATGAAAATAAAATGGAAACACTTACTTTACCAATATGATTGCAAGATAAACACTATGCATAAGTCCTAAGGTCATCCCAACTCCAAATTTACAAAAGATCATCCCTAACTCCCAGTAAAAAGGGCGTATACCCAATAAGCAAATCAAAGTACATTGATGGAACTCCTATAGGGTTTGAAAACTTAAAAACCATGATCATGGACTTCCATTGAATTCTTCTAGCATAGACGCGCATCAGAACCAGATGAACAACAATAATTCATGGACTTTTTCTACATATACAATATACAACCTTTCTGTCAATAGCCCATATACGAAGAAGGAATTATACCATCGATTGAGAATATTAAACTAATGATAAATCAAATTTGGAAATTATAACTGAATACAATTTGAAAAGAACTCTACTTTACTTTAGGAAACGTTTAAACCCTTGGGGAAGAACAGCAGAGAGAATATTATGACGCAAAACAATGGAGAGTATAAAAAATTGCTGGTTAAACAATTCAAGGAACAAGGCTAACAAAAAAGACAATTGAAGAAAAGGAAGAGGAGCAAATTGTTAAGAGTGAGGAAGGAAATAGCATTAACAGTCAATTGAGAAATGAGAAGTAAGCAAAGATAGAAAGAGATGAAATACCTGAGTCTTTGTGAAGTGAACAGAGAAATTAAAAGGGTAAGCAGAAGAAAAAGCACAATCCTAGTTGAAGTTGAATTGAGGAAGAACCGAATCAAAGGTTTTCGTGTTGAGGAACACAAGGGACAAACAAAGCGGCGAAGAACACAACTTTAGAATCCACGTCATCAACTATCCACTTCCTGTTCTGGAGGACTCTCCTAACTCTTATACATTATATGTTTATTATTGGTTAAATTAAATCAATACTTCTTTGACTTATAGAATTTTATTTTAGAAATTTCCAATTCATAACTTTTAATTAATATATAATTTATAGCATAATTTTTATACATTAATATTTTTATATTTAATTTCTTTTATTTACTTTAATTTTATAAAAACAAAACTTTGAAAAAGTTTTTAATAAAAAAATAATTATTTTTACCAAAATAAATATTATAATTATGTAATAATATATTTTAATTTTTAAAAAATTATAATAAAATATATTTAATTATGTCATTTATACTAACTAATTTGTTAGTTAGTTATGCCAAACACTTATAATTTAATAAGTTAGTATATCAGACAAAAACATATAAACTATAAATTTATCACTAAAAAGCTAGTTTATTTGTTATTAACTAATTTACAAGATAGTTTTTTAATACAAAATTTAAATACTTTACTAAAGCATTGCTTTTTATGAAGCTAATTGAATTTATTAAAATTTGTGTAGTTATTTTAAAAAATTATTTACATTTGATCCAAGAAAGTATGTGATTTATAAGTTATGATATCTATTTATCTATCTATCTATGTATTCCTATATATTGTTTATTGTACATAATTAGAATTAATCAGTAAGAGGTTAAAAAAATTACCATTGATGTTAATTTGTCAAAGTTAGGCTCATAAATTTTTCATAAGATATTAATAGCCTTCTCTTATTAATTAGCTATTATAAGTCTCAAATTGTAAATGATATTTATCCTATTTATAAGTCATGATTCATAATATATTTTAAATTTAATTTTTTTATTAAAATACTCCTTATGTACTTACAAACATTTAAGATAAGGATAGTTTTGAAAAAAAAAAAAAATTAAGATCAGCTTATTTTTATCAACTAAATTAAGTGTATTTATAATATTGATGAATTATCTAGTTGAACCTTATAAGTATAAGGGAGAGAGTATTATATGAGAATTAAACAACTCAAGAAAACATTTTTGGGTGATTTTTTAAACTCTAAAAAACATTTTTCTTATTTTTTAACTCAGCATTACATGGTAAAATTTAAAAATAATTTTCATTGTAATTATTTTCATAAAAGGTATAAAATATTTATACTGTATAATCAAAGTAAATATATCAAAATACTTTGAAAAAACTAATAAATTTGTTTAAAAATATAAAAAAATACGAAAATATATTAATTATCATTATAATAAGTCAAAGTAATTAAAATTAAATGATAATGATACATTTTAATATATTTTAAACATGGTCAATGTGATTAATTAAGATTATGAAATAGATTAAAGTAAATTGTGTAAGAGGTAGGTAGACGAGTAAATGAAGAACTAAAACCAGAAATCATATCCAATTTATAAGATATTCTTTTACTCCATATCTAACAATTCATGCATGACTTGAACAATCTACTATTGAGACCGAGTTTACCTTCTAAAATAAAGTTCAGACAAATGGTGCTTGTTTGGTAACAAGCTATCTTTGAAGTTTATATAACTTTTTTAAGAACCAAATTAACAAGTTTGATCAGTCTAATATAAAAAGCACCAATTTCTTGATTCTAACTAGCTGAATCCAACTTGACCAATAAATTTGAAGTCCTAAAAAAGATTCAGTCTTAATATCCATATGAACAAAAGTTCTTACTTATGAAACAATGTATCCAACAAGAATCTTAATCTGAATGAACAAAGCATGGTTGTTTGTAGAAGTACTCTACATGTTCCTGTTAATTGTAGAAGAACACTTACATGTTCCTGTTTGCTCATAGGTCACTCTCACCATAGCATCATAATTTCATAATCCTTATGGTTATGTTATTTTGTGATTCAGGAGTCAGCACACATTACATTTGGGAGTAAACTACCAAACACTTTTCACAAATCAATTGTTGTTTTCCAATGCGAACATCATGGACAACGATAGACAACCTACTCCCAACCATAATTGTCATCATCAACAATGCATGTTTGAGACACTTCTCAAACCTTTCAAATACCAAACTCCACCGAGTGCTTCTACTTCTACCATGTTAGACCATCACCATTGCACCTAAACTTTGCCTTCTCCACTTTCCTTTCTCATTCTCCCGTTCCATGCATGGAGAATATAAAACTAAAACTACTCATCAAGGATGAAGCCTTTCTCCAACACCCTTTTGTTCTAACTCTTGTTCTGGTCTTTGGCCTTGTTATGATGGACCCTTTTCATCTGGGTCCTGTGTCTGAGCACGAATTCAGACCCGTGAAGCATGACATTGCACCATACCACCAAGTCATGAAAAATTGGCCTAGGGACAACATGAGCCGGTTAGCCCTCTATGGCAAATCAGAATTCAACAATGAAGTCTTTGGACCAGAGTCGCTCGAGTTCGATAACATGGGTCGTGGCCCTTACACTGGTTTAGCCGATGGACGCGTGGTTCGATGGATGGGAGATGAACTTGGTTGGGAAACATTTGCTGTTGTCACTTCTAATTGGTAACCATCACCAAAACCTTGCTTCGTTTCAACTTTTCTTGGACCCCAACATAAATTAAACAAACCCAACACTTGTTTCAGTCTAAAAATCAATTCTTTCATGCATCTATTTTGACCCAGATAAGATTGTCCTTTCCAAATGACATATATGGTCTCATATCAATAAAAAACTTAACAAACTACCAAATTCGCATTCTACATTAGCTAAACATGTTCTGAAAACGTTGTTTCATGTGTCTACTTATAAGTATGTCTGTGTCTTACATTAAAGGACGGAGAAGCTTTGCTTTAGGGGCAATGATTCGACCACTGCCAAGCAATGGAAGCATGAGAAAACATGTGGGCGTCCATTGGGGCTAAGATTTGACAAAGAAAGTGGAGATCTATACATAGCAGACGCATACTATGGCCTTCTTGTAGTTGGACCTAATGGGGGACTCGCCACATCATTGGCAACCCATGTTGAAGGAAAACCTATTCTCTTCGCAAATGATCTTGACATTCATAGGAACGGATCCATCTTCTTCACAGACACCAGCAAAAGATACAACAGAGTGTAAACGTTTATTCACTCATATAGATATATATATTCATGCAATCCTTGTAATATTAGGTTCTAATGCTACCCTTTTGATTACTTGTTTGTAGTGCACACTTTTTCATATTATTGGAAGGAGAAGCCACTGGTAGGCTTCTCAGATATGATCCTCCAACTAAAACAACCCATGTTGTGTTGGATGGCCTTGCTTTTCCTAACGGAGTGCAATTTTCTGAAGACCAATCCTTCCTTCTCTTCACTGAAACCACCAATTGCAGGTAATATAACATGGGTTGGTTTCATGCATATATGTGATTATCTTGATTCGTGTATAATATTTGATAGAAATTGAACTCATGCATATGATGACAGGCTGATGAAGTTTTGGCTGGAGGGTCCTAGAAGTGGAAGTGTGGAACTTTTAGCTGATCTTCCGGGGTTCCCTGACAACGTGAGAATGAACGGAAAAGGACAATTCTGGGTGGCAATAGATTGTTGTCGCACTCCAGCACAAGAAGTTCTGAGTCATAATCCATGGCTGAGGAACATCTACTTCCGTTTGCCCATCAGAATGAGCTTGTTGGCTAGAGCCATGGGGATGAGAATGTACACTGTGGTTTCACTTCTCGATGACAAGGGAGAGGTTTTGGAAGTTCTTGAAGATCGAGAAGGTGAGGTTATGAAGCTGGTCAGTGAAGTCAGGGAGGAGCAAGGGAAGCTTTGGATTGGAACTGTGGCTCATAACCACATTGCCACTTTATCTTACCCTTAAGATCAACCATATATATATATATAATACTAATTTACCTTTTTTCTTTCTAAGCCTATTATTTTGTATTAGGATTTTCCTTTACTTGTTACTATCAAGTGCTGGAATTGCATTATCTCTGTCTCTATTTTGGATAATGATTATCAATAACATAGACTTTGCAACTTCCTTCCATGTTGTGACTGTGCTTGCTTCCATCAAACTTTTTACTTCTTCCTGGATTGAAATCAATAATACTAATACGAACACCGATTAATGAACCTCAAAAGAACCTTTTGCTTTAAATAACATTAGACTATACCATAGTAGAGAAAAAAAAAAGCTTTCAACTCAATTTCAACTAAATTTTGTACTAAATTTTATGTATTAAAATATAAATTGTCCCGAATAATATCAATGGTCTCGTGACAGTGACTGACATTGACGAAATCACACCTTTAGATATTAAGTTTTATGTACACCTTTTAGATATTAAGTTATTATGTAAAAAGAGTTGTAAGGTGATTAAAAAGTATTAACTTTTTTAATCCAATGATAAGAGTTCGGATGTTAAGTTTTTATGTAAAAAGAGTTGTAACCTGGACAAAGACTATATCTTTTTTCAATCCAATGGTAAAAGTTTAATGTAACGTAAATATTACGAGACTAGTTATATTTTCACAACTACAATTGGTATATATTCATTTTATAATTACAATTTTATATGGTGTTGATGTGACTAAGATAAATGATTCTGTAAAAAATATTACAGCGTGGCATTGAGAGTCATTTTTAGGGCTTTAATGTTTGAGATTTTATCTAAAACGCTGCACAGCATATTCCATTAAGGGTTGAGATGCAGTGAGTTTGAATCTGAGATCTCTTGAATCTCGTCACGGTTGTCGCCGTCGCTGTTGTTGTATCCGCTGTTGTCACTGAAGTTGTTGTCGCCGCCGTTGATTCTCGACCACCATTGCTCACCAACTTCGATTTTCTCACCACCATCACTCGTCACCGTCGATTCTCTCACCACCATCACTCGTCACCACAACCACTCTCACACGAAATCTCACTTATTCAAATGGGTGCACTGGACTTCTATCATGTTTCAAATCTTAAATTTAGATACTTAAAATCTAATTATGTCATTTTATAACAAAATACCCTAAATGTCATTAAAAAAGAAAAGTCTCTTTTATCTTTATCCACATATACAATTAAACCGCGTCAACAATTGGTATATGGTCCCAATTAAGTGGTGGTAAGTTAGAAAAATAATATTATTTAATTAAAACATGATCGAAAAATTAATTTGAAAATTATAAAAATTAAAATAAAAAAAGTTTAAATTGTCAATTTTTCTTAGGTCTTTGTGGTTTTTGAGTGTCTAACATTCGTATTGTCTATATTATCTTTTGGGATGAGAATGTCTATTTCATTCATCTTCTACCTTAGTTGATATTGTTATTTACTGTAAATATAATACACCAACACCAAAAACCCTAAATCTTATCGCATGAAGGACCTTATTCTAGTGGTGTAAAGGCTATTATCTTTTCTGGTTCCATCTTTCCTTTCAAAATGCCGCTCTCCTCTGTCCCGTCAAGTTTTAATATAGTTCAGAACTTCTTCATCTTCATTTCTCCTCCTCTGCCTATCACACTCCATTATATATATATATATATATATATGGCCGTTCTTATTCCCATTACCTTCTTTTATTTCTACTCAATACTTTCCTATAGATTTTTTATTTTAAAATTATTATTAATAAAATAACATTTATACCCTTAATGACGTCAATAAATCCTTTCCCATAACTATTATCATAAGGTCGAAACCACCGGTTATCCAAAGTATTAATTTTCTAAAAAAATCTTTTGTAGAATGTAATCTTTTAAGTAAAATAAATTTTGTATTCTCTAATGATATCCATACTAATAAGTAATTAACGAAATGAATGTCCAAAGCGAGAAGAATGGTGATAGAAGTAGTGTTGGAACACGTCAACGTGTTACGTGTGTTATTCGAACTCATCTATCTGATATGATAATGTAAAAAAAGGATCAAGATGTTTAGTGAGAACAGTGGTAGCTGCAAATCGTTCTGCAACTGCATCATGCTCAACTTTCGCTCTCTCTTCTCCAATTCCAAATCCAAAATCGCCAGCACCGGTTATCATCTTCGTGCAGCCACTTCATCCCAATGCCTTCACACTCCCAATGCTAACAAATCTCAGCATCTATTTTCTCCTCGCTATTCTCACCTCGCTTCCTCATTCTCCAAGTCACCTCCACGTCATATTTCTAGGGTTCCGACTTCTCGAACTTTCTGCACCGCCTCTTCCGAGAGGGAATCCATCGATTACGACGTCGTTATCGTCGGCGCCGGTCCTGCCGGCTTATCGGCGGCGATTCGCCTCAAGCAAATGTGCCGCGAAAGAAACGCCGATTTGACTGTCTGTGTCCTCGACAAAGGTGCCGAAGTTGGTGAGTAGCGATTAGCGTTTAACGTTCTTAATTCCTTTTTTTCATTGAGTTTTTTAGCGTTACTTTATTTCTTGATGTGAATGCGTGTTCGTTGATATTTGCGTTTTCTGCGACGTTGCGCTTAGGTGCTCATATTATTTCTGGAAACGTTTTTGAACCTCGCGCACTGAACGAGCTTCTTCCGCAGTGGAAGGAGCAGGAGGTGCGTTCGGTTTGTTTTTAATTGTCGATTGTGTTACGAAGTAGTTTGTAGGTTCTTTGATTGATGATTCTAACTGAGGTTTTTGTTTTTTTTTTTTTTTTTTTTTTGTCTGCTGCAGGCTCCGATCACTACTCCTGTTTCTTCTGACAAATTTTGGTTTCTGACCAAAGGTCGTGCAATTTCGCTTCCGTCTCCTTTCAGCAACAAAGGCAACTATGTAATAAGGTTTCTATAGTATTACATTTTCATTTCATACGGCTAGAGGCTATAAATTTACCTGAGCAGCCAACACCTTTTGCTTCGTGCTGAATCAATTGTGTGAAATTTTGATTTTACTCGATTGACTGCTGAATCTACAATTTTGCAACTGTGTTTTTTTTTTCTCGTTGGAAATTGATGTATAATGGTTCAAGCTTAATAACGTTTATTCACCGAAAAAAAATCATTATTTAAATTTTTATATATCAGTTGGTACGTTCCATTAGAAACCAAAATTGCTGGAGAGTGTAGTATAGGCATAGCATAAGGTTGCAAAATTAGAATTTTGAAATGGAGAATATATCTGGAATAGAATCCGTGATCCGTCTTTGATGATGTGAAGTCATAGAAGAACAACAGATTATTTTAATTTTCTTCTTTACGTTTTAGTCAATGAATAGTTTTTTCCTTGTATACTTTCTTTCTAATGTTTTTCTTGTTGATTGAAGAAAGAATCGAGATTGGAAAATCCCTTTTTTTTTAATCTCGCATTAAGATGCTTGTTCAATGTTTTTCTTCGCATATCTTTAGTTTGCAATGTTTTTCTTCACGTAGCTTTCCTGCCACTCTGGAGAAGATTCTTATTTTGGACCATCTGTTACAGCCTAAGTCAGTTAGTACGTTGGATGGGAGCAAAAGCTGAAGAGTTAGGAGTGGAAATATACCCGGGATTTGCTGCTAGTGAGGTATTTCTGCTTTTTCTTGGATGTTGCTTGTCCACGTTTATTGCTGTTTACAAGTGTTTTTCCTGGTCAGATATTGTATGATGCAAACGACAAAGTTATTGGTATTGGAACTAATGATATGGGAATTGCAAAAGATGGTTCAAAGAAGGACAATTTTCAACGTGGTGTCGAGATCAAAGGTTTTCACTTGACATGTTTCTTTCTTTCAAACATATATTTGTGAATGTTCCTATCTTTTTGAGAATGGCAGTGGTAAACTTTGAACTTCTTGTTGATTTGATAGAAACAAGTTTTGGACGCAATCACAGTTAAGCAGTTGTCATTTTTGTGGCGTATGATATTCTTAAATATGAAACAAAGTCCTGTGCATTTGCTAGATTTCATTGCTCATTCCGAGCATATTTCTAATAGCTAATGAGATATATTTATGTCTTTGCATATGGTTATTTAAATATTTCTGTGATTTACTTGTTAACTGTGTAAATATTGAATCACATGCAGGCCGCATAACACTTCTGGCTGAGGGATGTCGAGGATCATTGTCAGAGGTTTGAAAATCAAATTTTAGGATTGAACAGATTCAACTTTTTCCTGTCAATTACTGTTTTGATAGCAACACTTTCAATTGTGTTTCTTACAGAAAATAATGAAAAAGTACAACCTAAGAGAGAGGGGAGGTGCACAACACCAGACATATGCTTTGGGAATTAAAGAGGTATTCATGTGTTCCATAAAGAAATTCTCAAAATTATCTTTATTTTTTTTTTTTGTGAAAAACTGCAATCTGTCAGGATTGTGCTTATGTGTTTAATACATTGATGAAGATTAATTGATTGCTGACTGTTCTAATAACCAAATATGGTACCTGTTTTCCTTAACCAAATATTATAATCGTAGGTCTGGGAAATTGATGAGAAAAAACATCAGCCTGGTGCTGTAATCCACACTTTGGGATGGCCTTTAGATCATAAAACATATGGAGGATCTTTTCTGTATCACATGAAAGATAATCAAGTAAGACTTTGTTTCCCTGCCCCCTGTTTTGTGTTCCATGCACTTCTTAATGGTTTTCTGTTCTTAATAAGTATCATCTTATGCCAAGTTATTAAGGAGTCATGTGCATTTACTTTGGCAGACTTTGACTAAACTACAGAAGTTGAACTTCTCCCACTAGTTTCTTAATTAATTTTTGCTGACAATTTTTTCCTCATTTCAAGAATTTCATTTGCTATTGTGACAGATATCTATAGGCCTTGTGGTTGCCTTAAACTATCAAAACCCTTTTTTGAATCCGTATGAGGAATTTCAGGTAATTTTATTATTCTCATTGCATGTTTAAAAAAGATTGCCTTCTAGTCTAAGTTACTCGGTGTTCGCCTGCCTTCATATTTTTTTTTTAATATGGAAACATAAAAGGGGAAGGTTAAGGATTTACTTGTTTAATGCTTTAAAAAACATTTTTATTTTATAAAAGATACTAACAAGTAGTGGCTTCAGGAATATGAAGTAACTCATTCCCAGAGCACTTGAAGAAAACAGAAAAAGGGAATGAAGAAACATCATTCTACTGTTGCTGTACACTTGTCTTGGAAATAATTTTCAAAACTTTATACGTTTTGAATGAGATTGATTTGAGTATTGTATTTGTGGAATTGTTTCAAAAAATGGTTTTAAAACAAAAAAAAAAAGTTAGGAGAAACAAACACACCATAAGTGTTTTCAAAACTGCAAAAATAAGCAAAAAAGTTTCTTCCCTCGTCCCCAGCAATTTGGTGGGTAGAATATATTACGTATAATCTGACAAGCCCACACAATTATGTTTAGGTTCCTTTTGTGAAACTATTACTGGTTTGTTGTTTTAATACAATATCTGTTTAAGAATATGTGAAGTTACATACAAGTTCTGAATTCCTGATCCCTACACCTGTATAATTATTTTCTTTGATCCTTCCTTCTCTCTCCCCTTTTGTTTTTCTTGGTTCACTAGAAACTTAAGCATCATCCTGCAATTAAACCATTTCTGGAAGGTGGAACAGTTATCCAGTATGGAGCTCGCACCTTAAATGAAGGTGGTTTTCAGGTACGTTAAACAGTCCCTTTTCTGATATGCAATAAACAGGAAAATAAAAGAATGTAGAGAAAAATTATATGGGTACCACATGTTGCCGGCCTCATGAGGTGTTGCGCTAGTGCTATAGATGTACTAGCAAAAATGAAGTGTGGGTAATGAATCCTTCGAACTTTTAAGATTTCACTTGTAAAATTGCATAGTATATGGTGGGACATCAAGAATTTAAGATTGGAAAGCTCCTTGGGTAAACGCAAAACAGGATTGAACATTTCAACACAACAAAGTTCAAATTGTCCAAGAGACATCCAAGTAATTCTGTGTTTCCCTGTGTCTGACCCAACCACGGTCCTTTTTTAAATGGCTGTGTTGTGCTTCATTTTCTTGGGCAATGTGTCTGCTTATTGTTACAATGATGTAAGGGTTGGTTAATGTCTTTGTTGTTGACAACGACTTTTTACACCCATGAAGAGCTAGCTTTTATAGAAGGGAGTTTAGTTCATTGTTTATTATTTGGTTGCCTGATTACCTATTATTTGCTGCATTGTATTATTTCTTTACTCATTACACATTATACAGATACAAATGTGATTCTAGTTAAATTTCAGTCTATCCCATATCCAGTTTTCCCTGGAGGAGCAATTATTGGATGTTCAGCTGGCTTCATGAATGTGCCTAAGATAAAGGGAACTCACACAGCAATGAAATCAGGTAGGGGCTCACTCCCTTTTACTGTGATTTTTCAGCATATTGCTAATTAATATTTTTCTGCTGAAGTTAATTTTGTAGTTTTTGTGAAAGGAGTCTCGCATTACGATTAATGTTTCAGAATTTCAATGGTAATATATAGGGATATTCATGATTTCAAGGAATTAATCAGTACTTGACATGGATCTAAAATATTGATTTGCAATTTTAAGGAATTAACAAATTTTTAGAGCCATCTTGGTCATTGCATTTGTTAAGTGAGCCCATCAATTCATTCTTAATCATTATGTCCATTTGACATGCTAATAGCAATGTTTGATAGTTACTATTACATGTATTTAATACTTCTTTTTATGTAGGAATGCTTGCGGCCGAAGTTACATTTGGTGCACTTAATGAAGGCCTAGATATGGATACATATTGGGATGCTTTGAGGAATTCATGGATTTGGGAAGAATTACATAAATCTCGGAACTATCGACCGGTTAGTGAAGCAATTCATTGCAGTTTTCGTTTTTATTTTGTTTTTTGTTTTCTTGTTTGTCTCTCCCTTACATGCTCGTTGAAGGTTACCTAAAATTTTCATTTTCTGGTGATTTTCTCTTTCATTTGGAAACCTTCAGTTGATAGGCCAACAGATATTAGATGTATGTATCAGCTGCTAAATTCTAGAGTACATTATACCATTATAAATGAAAGATTGCTGTAAAATAACGGTATTAATTCTCATAACAAAAACTAGATGAATTACAGAACGGAGTATACCTGGATTTCCAGTCAGGATTCCACGCAAAAATGCCTAATTATTATTCAAACGGAAAAATTCAAACATATACTGTAATGTTATGTAACATATTTTCGTTACCAACAATATCAATTTTACATTTTCATTAATTTTTAAAATATTTTTAATTTAATGTTTTGTATTTCATAAAAATATCATAGAAAGGAATTAGATATTTAAAATCTTAATTTCAGTTTTTGGTACTTTAAAGTTACTTACAAAGATATGATTTAATAACATAAGTATTAATTTAATTTTAAAATTTATAAATAATAATGATAGTAAAAGTGAAAACTAAATATGAGATAAAATATTGTCTGTCTATAATGGAGGGGAGATTTGCAAAAGGCGGGAATGTTATTTTTGTAAGAATTGACAAATAGGCTTGCTAATGGTTTCTTAAGACTGGCAAAAAATATCATGAAATACACGAAAGGGCACCATCTTAAAGAAGTAAAATGCATTATCATATGAAAAATTAATTTATGCTCGTAACATAGGCAGAAAAGAGCTAGGGTTCTCACGAGACTTACTTTATATGTAAAAATTCGAAAATCCTTAAAAGTATTACTTTCCAAATTGTAAATTAATAATACAATGATCAATGCATGAATATTATAATTAATCCCGCTTAATTGTCTTAATTCATTTGTTGATATAGAAATTATGATATATTTTAGATTTTTTACTTCTTGTCCTTATAATTATATCTTTCACTGTAGGCCTTTGAATACGGGCTTATTCCAGGACTGGCCTTAAGTGGTCTGGAACAGTAAGATCTAACTTTTCTCAAGTGTTCTGTCCTCGCCATTTAACAATGTACACTAGTTTCTATAATTCTTTTATCATCTTGAGAATTCACTTACCTTGTGTTATTCCTATCAGTTACATATTCAAGAGGAGGCACTCATTTACTTTGAAGCATGGTAAACCTGATCATGAAGCTACAAATGTAAGAAACATTTTTCAAGGAATTAGGTGTACACATAAAAAAAATAGCGTAGTTTTACTTATTTTCTTTTGAAAAGTGATTAAATTATAATGCAATTGGTGATTGTTATTCACATCATAAATTATGCATGATAATTTCCCAATGTTCATTCTTGCTTAGCTTCAGAAGGGTCTTGTATTCTGTTTATCTCCTGAATCATGATTTTTTTTTTTTTGCATCTATTTTTTTGTGGAGTATTTTGTTTCATCTTGTTTCACCATAAGGGCACTTGTTGAATGCTAATAAACTTCACAAAGAAAACCAAGAAATGACTAATTACATAGTCGGAGTAAGATTTTCATTCCTTATTTAGATATTCTGGATGGAATAAAAGGGCATGGTTCTTTGGTACTGTAAAATACATCCCATTATTTGTTATGAATGGTTGGAGAAGAATGACATAATTTTCAAGGATTTTTTTTTTCCTGTCACCTCTTATATGTTATAAAGCGTTTTCTTTTTGTTCCATCAAAACGGTCTTTTTAGAAGCCTTTCTTTATTGAATATGCAGATATTAGTGACCTTTGCTTATTTTATATGTTTTTCTTGTTCGTTCATTTGTTGTCTAATAATAACAAATATAGCAATTGGCATGTCAGTGTAATATATTTATATATATCTTGTCATTTATGCAGGCTGCACGGTTTCATTCTCCTATTCACTATCCAAAAGCTGATGGTGTCTTGTCCTTTGATGTACCTTCGTCTCTACACAGGTTTTGGAACACACACTCCTTTCTGTTGCTTACTGTTGAGAGTTGAGACAAACAGTAATTTTTAATTAGAATTAAACCAGGGGTAGGTAGCAAGGCTGTTTCAATGTTAGTTTCTAAAATAGACAAAGTTACATGGTTGAATTTCTGATCTTGTACCAAAATAATACATTATTAAAAGAAATTATCAAAAGGAGAGAACATACAGAGAGTGGCATTCAAATAGTTTATTTATATAGCGAAATACACTTAATATCCTAAAATTTTTTGGTAAAAACACTTAATCCTTTATAATACTATTTCTATTTTTTCGTATACAAATAGGTTTCTATTTCTTCTTCGACCTCATCCTATAAGAAAATGCTAACCTTCTTCCCATTTAAGAATCGGCTTGGTACTCTTGAATTGGGTGATATCTTCTTCTATTACAATGTTATCCAGTTAAAGTTAGAGGGTAAACTCACCTGTGTAAGAACCAGTTTAGTTATATATAAGATGGCATGGCACTTCATTTTATGCAGATTTATTGTGAATGAAGAATAAAATCAATGTTCACGGATTTATATAGTAATAATTTGGGTCACCTTCTCTGTTTGAGGCCTTAATAATAATGGTGGAAATTATTGATTTATTAGTCAATAAATAAAGTTTGCAGTTCCTTTTCTTGCTTTATAGGCATTTATATTTAGTTTGTTCACAGGAGCAACACAAATCATGAGCATGATCAACCTCCTCATCTTCGTTTGAGAGACCCGAAGATTCCCGAACTTGTAAATTTACCAGTGTATGCTGCACCTGAATCGAGATATTGTCCTGCACGAGTATATGAGTAATGCCTATTTACTAAAGCTTGGTTTCTGAAAGGATTTTCAGTTTTCAAATCATTTCTTTATATTTTCATCTATTTTTCACAATTATAGATATGCTGAGGATGAGCAGAATCAGATGAAATTGCAAATTAATGCACAAAATTGCTTACATTGCAAGGTAAACTTTTAAACCAATTTTGTTGATTGCTTGAATTAGTGATTGCTATTATATGCTCAAGATATAGCACTAAATAGTTCAGAAATAGTACTTGATTTACATAACTTATTTCTGTTGTATATACATCTAAACTTGCATATATTATCAAACAATTAACAATTATTCTAAATGTGACCTTTTAGCACTGCATGTGTTCCTAGCCCTTCAATAAATTTTATCAATATATTATATTTCTGTTTTGGAATTGTGGTTTAGAATAGTAAACGTGAGTTTGTAACTCAATTTGTTTTGTTTTTTCTTTCACTGGAGAGAATTTGTTACTGTTTATAAACAAAGGACAGTTTAAAAAAAGTTAATGTCAGTGCATCATTCTAATTATTTTTTTTTCTGCTTATTTGTGATTTTAGAATTCCCTGGTGAAGTTGACATGCAAACATGTTTGTGAATTTAAATAGCATTTGTTTTGAACAATGGTCATTATTATCATATTGTCAGCCGCTCATGAAGTATTTGTTTGTTTTGCAATCAAGTTTCATAATGGAGAAAATTATCCCCTCATGTAAATACCTAAAATTACCATTACGATTCGATGGCTTGCTTGTTTAATAATGTTATATGCATACTTTTAGGGTTGCATTTTCCAATGTATAGTCTGCGTTATTTTGTATTTCTTTTGAATGTGTTTTGCTGTTCTAGATAAATATGGTATCTTCACCACGGATATGACTATTAATAGGATTTGCAGTAAAAAGGGAGAAATTGTAGTTGGTAATAACAGTTGTAGCTGAACGAAGTATATGTTCTATGAACTGTGTCGCGATAGCTATTTATAATGTAATATACTTAGATGAGATATGGCAGGTTTTGACCTTTTTAGGTATACGTTTAGGTGTCTTATCTTTGTATCCTACACGGTTTAATTCAGTTGTTTAATATTCAGGCTTGTGACATCAAAGATCCAAAGCAAAACATTGAGTGGACAGTGCCTGAAGGGGGTGGAGGTCCAGGTTACTCAGTCATGTAGATCAACAATGTAGGCATCCCACGCTATTTTTCCCGCAAATACGTTTCTGTATTATTACGCTGTGTCCAAAAATAAACTGCCACTATATCTGTGGCCTCTCCCCCTAAAGTTGGTTGGAAGCTACACCTTAAAAGAATATTTGCAGCAATAAAATGAATCAGAGGTCGTTCGTCATACAGTTAACGAATGTTAAATTATTGTATTAAATTGTTTACTCGAATATTTTTTTCATCCTTAAAACAGACAGCTACGTGCCCTAAAACACATCACGGAGAGAATAAAATCGCATATTTTAGTTTCACTTGGCAGCTATTTCATAAAAGGCTTTTTGACAATCGTTCTTAAAATTATTAACGCTTAATTATCCTTTTTAATTTAGGAACACATAAATATATTCCCACTTAATGTATTTTTGCAACTTATACATTTTCATTTGGACCAAAAGTTGCTCTTTTTCTTAATAATTATATAAAGGCACTGATTTGACTTAATTTTTAAACATTTTAAAAGTTTCATGATAACAAAACAATTTAAGTGATGAAAAACAGTTTAGCCTTCCATATCAAGCATACAAATTGTGCAACCATCGATTTTCATCACTCAACCTGAACAGTACAAATAAGTTGCCATTTATCTTTGACGGCTCAAATTGCAAATTTATGTTAAAGATACCGGGTTCAGAATCGCGATTGTTGTTGCAGGCTCTCTTAACTAGCAGCGCAATTTCTCAATTTAGGTTGCGAAAGAACACATACTTTCTACTTCCTTGTGCGTTAAATCCTCTCAATCGGGGGGCTAAGCTGCTGCTTACACTGTAGACATGTTTGTTATGATGCCTGCAATGGCAAAGTTTGGAGTTGCCTCTGTCTCCTTTCAGAGTCCTTTATTTTATTCCTGACTTGGTTTCCTTTCGTTGCTAGCTGATCCTAACACTGTTGGCTTGCCTAATGGATTTTAGTTTCAAGAAATGAATATCTACGACCTCTTAGTTATTTCCTTCACAGGGAGCCAGAAAAGGAGCTTCAAATGAACATTCGAAATCTCCTCAGTACCTTCGGTGACAAGGTGGTCTACAAGACAATTCCTCGGGACAACGTGCACCAACTTCCTCAACAATATACACGAGTAAGCATATTTTGATGTAGTTGTAGCCAAAAGGAACTGACAGCAGACTGGACCACATGAACCTTACCTACCCCTGTATATCCATAGAAATTATCCAAGTATCAATGAATTTTAGTGTTACACAATAGCAAAGATGCGAACGCATTATTCTCAACCGCTAACTAGGACCATTTGTACTGTTTAAGAATGAAAAAATGACAGGCCATTATCTAACACACTAGGACACAAGACAAGGGGAAATCTACCAAGGCAACAGAACAGAAAACAGTCTAAATTCTCAACAGTCCTTAGCTCCTGAAGGATTTACATCTGACAACGCATTGTCTTTGGGACATGGAGTAGGTGAAGCTTCTCTCATTTTCAACTCGCTTGACTGCTGTTGCTGCTGCTCCCTCTGCTGTTGCTGCTGCTGTTCCCTCTGCTGTTGCTGCTGCTGCTGTTGTTGCTGTTGCAGCATTTGTTGTTGTTGAAGCTGCTGAAACTGATGCTGCTTCTGAGGATGAATTTGGAGTTGTTGAAACTGCTGTGCAGCTAAAAGGGTGTGCATGGCATGATTGTTGGGATAGAATTGCTGCCCCCCTCCAAAAGAGGCAAAGTTCAGCATAGGTCCTCCTCCATTTGGTGGCATAGCTTGTCCAGTCAGTATTTTCAGATGCTGAATTTCCTCTTTTAATGCGTCATTTAGTGCTACAAGAAAAAGATTCAATTAATTTTCTTAATATTAAGCATAAACAAGATAAAGATTTCGTATGCTCATACTTCAATATCACATTTCACGCAAGACAGTAAGTTTCACCTCTAATCATACAGGGAACCACAAACCTAACAACAAAATTTGGATGCCAGCTATACACAAAAATGCAATTTCATCCAAGAAAAGTATATGTATTAATCCACTGCAAGATATTACATATAAAGATCATATTATTTGATATAGTTTACCAACGGATATTTTAAAAGATACAAATAAAAGGAGAAGCAATGGAAGCAACATATATTACATACAAAGAACGTATTGTTTAATATAGTTCAGCAATAACTTAAGAAAAATTTAAAACTGTATGATCTTACCATCTTGCAAGTGAACTTGTTGTTCCATGGTTTGTAACCGCAGCTTCAGTTCACTGTTCTCAGAATTCAAGCCATTTGTATCCCTCTGCTCATAATCAACAATGATGTGTAAATGATAATCCTCCCATTAGCTTTTCAATTGGAATGTGACATGGTAATACAGTAAGTAAGACGCGGTTTGTCTTAAATATAACAGGCAGAAAAGTCATTACCTGCAAGAGACTTAATTGTGCAGACAAAGATGTTGCTTCCGTTTGCAATGTTTGTACCTTCCTTTCAAGCTCAGCAATGTACCGCATCTTCCTCTCCTTAGACCTCGCAGCAGACTGTCTATTTGCCCATATCCTGGTACACAATTAAAAGCAGTGTTTGCGTGTTCGTCATTCCATTTTTCAGGATCAAGAGATAATACAAAATAGGTCCAGCATCCAGGGGATGCCATGCAGACAACCAGATATGTCAATTTACAACTAAAGGAATCTGAGCAGACTCTGAATATATGCCCTCAAGGGGCGTTTGAGTGTGGCCCTCTGGGCAGAGGATTGAAAGGGCCAAAAATGGGACATTTTAAACAGAGTAGTCATGATCCAAAATACAATTCAGGAAGTAACGCAATGTGCCAGTACTTCCAAAACATTGTCCACAGTATAGCAGATTATTAGAGATATGATCAACAGGATGTTAGCCTTTTCCTTTTAATAGACTCAAACAAACTGACACCTTTAAGCCTTTCCATCTTCCACAATTTCCTCTAACATATTGGGTTTAATAGTGCCCACCAGCTATTATGCGTATTTCATACAAAGAGAAATGATAACTAACTAGATGCATAATGTCATTCTTCAAAAGACAAATGCACGTCAATATCAATCAAACAATCACAAAGGATTGAAATATACAGCAATTAATAGTTTATTAGTGAAAAGACCTTGGCTAATCCTATAAAGTATGAAAGTGAACGAACTTCCAACGATGAAGAGAAGTCATTTGTTGTGATAGCGAAAAAAATACATGTATAAATAATAAAAAATGAAGTTAAAACCTCAAGCATAGATTTTCTAATCAACAATTGTAACTACTTCCTCTTATCTTCTAAAAGTACACATCTCTATCCTTTGAAAAGCTTATTGTCCTGGTTAGAAACATTCCTATACGATATCATCTCATTCTAGCATGTTTTATTAAGGAAAACTTTTTAAATCCCAAGTTCCTATTTGGTCCAAAGCAGCATTAACTAGAAAGACAAAAGTTAGCTGCAGTACCATAAATACTATTTTGTGTTGTTCTCCCATCAAACATGGAGTTTCACCTCTCTAATCTGGGTAATAAAGTATTCCATTAAATGTGAATTCATATTACCGAGATGAAGCTCTTCTTCTGATTGGAGAGTAGTTCAAGCCCTACCACCCTATGGTTCTGCATCTAAGTTTAGCCCTAACAAGTGATGAGGTAACAAACATGCAAGGGATTTGAGAATGAGTGTGCTAAACATGATGTTTACAATTGATTTATCGCCCAACATATGAACAAGAAATAATGCACCAAGAAATTACAAAGCGTACCTTTTCGCACGTTTGGGGTCAATCAAGGCAAGCTCAGCAAGCTTAGCAGCTGACATTGCTTTTTTGGAATCCGCCGCAGACAAGTCCTCTGAACCAGAAACCAGCAGCTCAGGCTTTATGGTAGTTGACCCATCCATGGATTGACTATGCTGGTGTCTAACTCTGGGCCGTTCATGAGTACCAACAGCAATATTCTCTGCAGAAGAGGTGGCTGCCCCTGATGCCGATGCCGAACCCGACGCCCCCATTGCGCTAGACGGTTCGCCCATTTGAAACGTTGACGTCGCCGAAGACGAATTGAACTTATCCATATCGAGGTACATGGACAGCAAGTCCTCCTCGGCTTCATCGGAGAAAGAAGGCCCATCGGCACCTCCAACCACACCAAGGTCACTGTCAAAGCTAATATCATCCGGTAGGGTTAGAATCTCGGAATGAGCACGCCTATGACCTCTACTTCTCGGCGGATTATCGGGCATTCTGCTAATATCATGACTAAAACCACTAGACTCCGGTGCGGAAATTCCCGGAGCCAGTGGCGGATACGACGACGTCGACGACGACGACGGTGGCTCAGATTTCACACTGAACGCAGTTCCGGTGGGTGAGTAACCCGAATAACGTCCCGAGGGAGGTGGCAAACCTCCACCGTGACCTAGAGATTTGTCCTTATCCATGGAGACAGAATCCTTAATCTTAATCCGCCTAATCCACTACTCCAAAACCCTAGCTCGCAATATCTAATTAGAGAATAAAAGAAACGAAAATGAAAATTGGAAACGGCGAATTCAATTAAACGCATGAGCTTGAAGTTAAAGAGGAAATGCACGGTGGTACCTTACGGCGGAGACGGTGGAAGATCGGAAGAAGCAGAAACGGTGAAAGCGAAAACCCTAAGAGATCTGTGTGTGAGAGAGAGAGAGAGAACGAAACCGAAGCTTCCAGTTGAAGACATTAGACATTAAAACATTGGACAATAGATTAGATATAGACATACCCTCACTCTCTCAGACACTATTATTTAATAAATAAATGTCGGAATGTAATCACATTAAATAATAAATAATTAAATAAATCACTCACTCTACCCTATTAAATTTACCCATTTCACGTCTTTTTCTCTTTTCATAAACCAACTTTACAAGACAGTGCTTTATTCAAACCTACCATGCAATTAGATTGAAGGTGACATTCGGTACTAAAATTATATAATCTTGTTAAAAACATATTAACAATAACAAAATAATTTAATTGATTTACGTACTGTAGATCTGAAATATTACATATATATATATATATGAAAAATTAAAATAACATATTCATAATGTTTTAATATTTAATTGACATAACTAAATTTGGAAAACTAAATTTACATGTAAAAATCAGAAGTATAATTAAATTATGCATATTAATTTTAACCACGGGACCTGTTTACTGAAATTTTTTTGTATATGAAAGTGAAATAAAAAAAAAATATTAACTATTTAAAAAGCTGTAGCCTTTTTAAATAAACACAATATATTAGATTCTAACCATCAATACATGATTGTATACGATATAGATAAACTCTTCTAGCCAACATATGGAAGAAAATTGTCTCACTAGATACATTTCCTAATCTAATACTTATATCTAAATTATTTTCTCTCTCGTATTCATCTTTTGTTAATCATATTTTTCTCTTAAAAAACGATAAATATTTTGAATTTAATGTTTATATATTATCAATCTATCTTTTACATAATTAACTAACATGATTATTATAAAAATTGATCAGGAGTGTTATTACATCACATGAGTAACATTCTTAATTCTTTAGACGTCATTTGAATTTTTATTATATAATTTATTATGAGGTTGTAAGTCTCGTATTTTATTTGGAACGTGTAATAATGCGAGACTAATTTAAAGCAACTTAACAATGTGTTACAAAATCTGGAAATCATTTTCTATAAAAATATCTAGTCATAATTTTGGAAGTTTTTATAAAAATGTGTAGGACTTGACTAAATAGAATTAGTTGAATTCTATCGCAGTTGCTTCCTATAGATAATAGGATTGGTAGTTATTCTTTGATATGTGATGCTTGAAACGATCACATTTTAATCGATGAAGAAGAAAGCACTTGCTCATCAGTGCGTTTATTGGGTGTTTCTATCACCAACTGAGGTTTTGGTCATTTTTAATGAGTGCAAGTTAGGATATGGTGATTGAAATTGGAGATGTGGTGGTTCTTTGGTGCTTGTCTGCATAATTTTGGGGTGCACTGTGAAATCGTGTTTCCCTTGCTCCCCTTTCCCACCCTAGCCTCATATCATATCCTCCGGTTCATTAATGGATCCAAATCAAAATATCTATAGTACTTCTTGTTGCAGTTGTGGGGTTGCAAACTGCATACATCATATCATATCGAAATACAACATATTCAGGACATATACTAAAAAATGTATGGAAAACTACAACATCTCTATGTATTTCAATGCACCCAATTTTGCACAATGGAACTTAATTGCCTTTAGTTTTATTCCTCTATTTGTATTGATCTGTGACACACACACTAAAGACCAATTATCCTGATACTTTAAGGTCACGTTACCAATAGTGTAAATCAATTAGTGTACCAATTGAAGTAATGTTATCTGTACTCACTACTCTAACAGTCAATCTTCTATTTAAGGAGGCGCTCGTCATGTTAAGAGACATCCTTCAAGTTCAAGTAGAATACAGAGAGAGAGAGAGAGAGAATTTTAAAGGGAGAGGCTTCTAAGATAATTCTGTGTAAGTTTTTCTTTTTAATAAAATCTCTTTCTCCATTTAATTTTTGCAATTCTCTTTGTGACTGTTAGTGCTTTGGGGCTATTAATGTTTAGAGTGCATTTTGCTTTATCTCAATTATTTAGAACAATTTGTCTGATCCCTAAAAGTGGTTGGAAAAAAAATCTACAAATATCTGCAAAATTGACATATTTTGTAGCATATTATAAAAGAGAATAACAATTTGTTTACTTCCTTTATTTTCTTTTATACTTTATGTATAATTCATTAACCTTCGTTCGCTTGTTTTTATTAAAGAGCTGTACCAAAAAAAAATACTAGCACACATTCACATTAAAAAATAGTCCAAAATTGTTCAGTACATGAATAAAAGTTATAGTTCTGTTATACCAATTGCACAACTTTTTCGACTTGGCATGATTAGAATATTATACTATAAATGAAAGTTGGTTTCATCATCATTAAACTAATGCGAGCGAAAGTCGAGTGAAGGAAGGTTATTCGTAAAATGTAATACTCTTTTTCAATCAATCTCGTTGGGCAGTCTATTTGCAACGACTCAAAATTTAATTTGATATTTGTCAATGCTTGAAAAGTATTCTATCTGTAAATCACATGGTTCAGAAATCAAAGTAAACGATCCGCGAGCAAATTAATCACCGAGACGTAGATTTCTCTATAAATAAAATGGCCTATTAGCACTTTCTAGAGTCACATGGGCTTTCAATTGCTCAGACAAACAACCTGCCTTTCTAAAATACAAAAAGCTCTGGCACTTATCTCGATAAGAACAAGAATTGGGACGAAAACTTATTGTTATAAAACAGTTTGAAAAAGGTAGAAGGAAGTAAAATATGACTAACGAAAAGAGAAAAAAGAAAAGATGAATAGATGGCTACATAAGTTGGTTGTATTGATTAAAATATGGCGGTCACCTCATGAGGCACACGGACACGTTCATCTCGTAAGTACTGCGCACTCAGCAATCACCTACACCTCCATAGAGAATGGACATTAGGAGTCATCCATTACTGTACCATACCTTCTCATCCATTACATTTCAATTATGTACCAAGTAAATCACACCACTGATCAACATTTGGGGCTAATGAAAAAAGGAACTAGTAGAAATTAACATTATTATATTGCTCTTCTGCATAATAACTCATGTCTGATTGAAACTTTATGGACCAAAAATGTTCCATTGAACCGCATTAATGACCAAACGGCTTTTAAAATCAATACTTTAAAACTAGTGACATTTAATCATGAATACTCGCTATCATTAATATAAAATCAGGTTAACAGTTCTTTTCGCACAGAAAAATATTTTAAGCATAATTCCTCATTTTAAAAATAATTAACGACAAATATCAACAAAAGTACTGCACCACATCAGAATCTCTAAAGCATGGGTATGAAATATGTATCTACGATATGCTTCTACTCGGAAGTCATACGATTAAGAAAAACTGGAAAAGGATACATGACTAATGAATAACAAGTAGGAAAACAAAAATCCAAATTATGTTTATCCGTAAGATTTATACGTCAAGATTCTTTAACTGAGCACCCTGCCTATCCACATGTTTCCCAATTTGGAAGCCATTTTATAAACAGAATGAAATGAGCAAGATAAATTCATAAGAGAGAATTTCCGATTCAGAAACGCGTCCCAGTTGGGAGCACAAAAGCATGGTTAACAACGGCAAGTACCCCGCAGTAATACACTCAACAGAAATATGTACCGTCATCCCGATGACCAGGAATTGTTGGAAGTAAACGTAAATTTTTTTAAAAGATTCCTTAAAGTTTCGTATGCTAACCCAACGCAGAACGAGGAAAAGTAATGGTGAAAATAGATTGGAATTCCAGGAACATAAAGCAATGAAATCAAAATAATCATCGTCTTCTAGGATATAATCGAATATCAAAACCATACCTGTTACCCAACATTGGTTATGGAGTAAACCACACAAACACACAGATCCACTTTCCTACATTTCATAATTAGACCAAATCAATTGACTTGGATTGCTTTGCAGGGAAATAAAAGTATAAATATAACCAATGACATGAAACATTTACACCTAAATATTCACTATCAAATTTGTCATCCTGATGAAATTTTACCGGCAGAGATAACAACCGGCATTACAGATGGAATTGCAATGACTACTTAATTAGATAAATCTCCGTATCAGAAAGAAGGGTAAAACAAGTTCGGCTAAGGTATTAAATTTATTCAGGCATAAATCATTCGGCATTAAATTATATCCTTTATTACATTGGGAATGGAATTTATGAGGTTGAATCACGTCAATTGCAATCACGTGGATATTTACGCATCGGCAATAAAATTAGAAAATGCAGTTCGGGGTTCATGTTTTTCATCAAATGTTTCTCGCCTAGAATAAAGCATAAAAGATCAATTAATCAAGAAGGTCATTTAGGAGGGAAGTTTTCATAAGCTTCTGATCAATTAAAAAACCTACCTCAGTTGATGAAGTAATTAGGATAGACTCAGTAGCAATAGAATGAATGGAGACCAATCTTCATATTATATTGGGTACGAAAGAGTCATGACATGGAAGCGTAGGAGAAAAGAAGGGAAAGTCAGAAATGGCATTTGGTACCAAAATTTTAGATTCTATTATCGTTCATGAGAATGGTTAGACGCGAAAGCGGTAAATAGCAGTAACTCACTTTACAAATTTCATCAGAAAGTGTCTTCAAATAATCTTTCGAAGCACACTCAAGATCCTTTACATAGTTCAAATTACAACTCTGAAATAAGTTAATAGTGTGATTGAGTTCCCAACCCTAATAATATTTAACCTTCTAGGGAAAGAAAGTGTTCTAAGACTACAGCTTAAATATAATGGGAAACAACATTTAAAAAATATTCGGTGCAATTGCAGCGTACTGAAATTCAAGACTTAATTATTATGCCGTATTTTGTCACAATTAGGTATCTATGCAATTAAAAAAATAAACACAAACACTGACAAATAGATAAAATGAATCAGGTATATGTTATAATTTAAAGACAACTAATTTAAACAGATCAGAAATAAAGCACAATGGATAAATTTAACACTACTGTTCAAAAATAAACAGAAGTACGTCTACTACAAAATAAACAGAATCGTTAAGCAAGCACTCTAAGATGTGTAGTGTGGTAATTGTTACATAGTTGATGTATCTATATATGTATGAAACAATATATGAAACTAAGTTACTCACTTGCATTGTTCTACCAAGGAATGTACTAAGGACAGTACCAAGGACCAAATGCTGTTAATACTCCCAACAAAATTCCTAATAACCCCTAAAAGTAACTAAAGTAAAACGGACAGACCCCTTCTCATTGATGACAAATTAACAGAAATTTGCAAAATCAATAACATTTAACCTAAAACACAATGTCACAAGGGATTAAAGAAAAAGTGCAAACTGATAAGCATAACTATAACATCAATCATCCACCAATTGTTGAATTGAATCATTCCCACAAATAAAGGACCTATCTTGATCTATTTCCTTAGATTCTTGCAGAAAAAAAAAGTATTAAAGTCGAAAAAACAGCCTGTGATTTCTACTACAAAAATTTATGTGTCCTACGTTTAAATATTTAATAAAACAATATGAAAAGCTATAGCACATAACAGTACGCACACACACATCTAACAGGAATGAAACAGAACCTACACATTTTTGATACAGAATATAGAACCGCAAATATGGTTTCCATGAACAGAAATTTACCATAAAACAGCATGAATGACTTCCATTAACAGAAATTTAAAGCACTGTGCAATGAAGTAGCCAATTTTCTTAACATACCTGAAGAAGGTTTTCCAAATGTTAGTGAGAAAAATATAGCAACTCTTGAACATGATGGAGGAACATGTACACTTAGCAAGCAGCATTCCAGGGACTATTAACAGATTATGGGCAAAACTGTAATCAGAAAAATCGACAAAATGAGATATAAACATAGAAAGGGTAACCATGCAAAGCCTAAATGTACATTCCTAAATATAGAAATAAAGGGCAGAAAATAAATGTCGTGCTACAACAGTGAAATTCTATTTATGTATGTAAAGAAAAAATAACAGAACAGAATTGGCATAAAACTGCATAATTTTACTGATGAACCGCCATTATGACAAATTTTATAGTATTAGACTAACCACGGATGTACACCCACACTCATTTTCACATAATGTACACATGGAAATCTAAATAAAACGTACTGTTATCTAGCAGTAGAAACCATCATAGCTTGCAGCTGTTATAGACTTATAGATGGCATACACTGGATGTGGGCCAGCTAATAAGAGATGGGCCCAGACTTACTAGCCAAGTCCCAAGCACAAAAAAGAAAACATAGTACAAAGCAAGCATAAGTTGATACTAACAATACTATATTCATGCTCCCTTCTTTTCGGCTAAATAATACAAAGAATTTTGAGTTTGTATCCACCCAAACAGCAAACTGGACAACTTTCCATATAGCATATGTACTGCAACAAAAAAATGAAACAAATAGAATATAGGCACAAGAAGTGTGACACGTGAAAGCTGCATCTAACTGGGACAGTATACCGCATGTTATTATCAATAACTACATTGAAAAAGTATCACTGTAAATAAATATGCCAAAACCTACCAACATAGAACACACCCAACCTAATAACAAATTGACTAAAAACCTACCAAAGGAAACACCCAGCCTAACAACGAGTTAACTACAAAATCTATTAGTTAAGCCTGCCTTTTCTCCTCAAATCCCTCCATCCCCAACTCCCTAAAAAAGTACCCTGATAAGGCCATCCTCAAAGAACTGGATAACAGCATAGACTCACATTTGCTTACAAGTGATAATTTTATCCTTCTAAGTTCAAATATTCAAGGCTTTATTTCTCATATTACCATTTTCAGATTTGGAACCCAGAGATGATTTATCCATAAAATATGCAACTAAGCTATGCAACAGGTAACAAGCAATATGTTTATTCCTGGGACATAAAAAGATTTGGGAAAATAATACAGTATCATCACAATCCCTAGATGTAAAGAAAATAATCAACCTAATCTTATTACAATATGAAGAATAATTAGAAGAATTAGTCATGGGATAATTACTCACGGAAAACAATTCTTATTGTTGATTTCCAGGTCCATGCTCTCCTTGGGTTTGCTGTTGCTGTATCTGGAAGAGAAGGTTTGCAGCAAACTGTAGTGTTGAGTGGTACCTCTGGTTCTTATCAGCCTCCAATTCGGAGATTCCCTGGCCAGCTGCAGATAAAGCAGGTTGAAGTTGCTGATTTGGGGGCTCCGAATTCATGTGTTGCTGTGAAGCAGCATTGGAAACTTGGTTGGATGAGGGAATAAAACTATTTGGTTGCTGGAATGCCTTAGACCTATATAGCACAGAGGGATCTGTTCCCTGAACTACTCCATAGCCTTTCTCAGTGCTATGGGGGACTTCCACCTGATACTGTTGACTGACTTGAGGGGGAACAGCTTCCTGTCCATTTTGGGAAGGTATAATGAAATTAGTCAAGGACGTAGACGACGAAACAGCACCTAGCTGCTGAAGACATGAAGCCGTATCGTGGAACTGAGAACTGCCAGAGACAACTTGAGCAGGGTGCCCAGTAGAAGAAGCAGGTGGATAAGGATGATATTGAGCATTATGAATGCTCCCAAACTGTTGAGTATGATAACCAGGTGGTTCTGCAGTTTGCTGATCTTGTTTCCACAAATGAGATTGATTTCCATCATTAGATGCAACAGATGGAAAAGGTGGCTTCACAGTAGAGGGACCAACCACTGTCATTGTGCCACCGGCTGTTGATGATTGTATAGTTGAAGGGAGAAAGGAAGTTAAAGTCGCAATAAGTTCAGGGGTCAGTGTAACTCCTTCTTGAGATGCAGGAGCTGTATAAGTAGCACCATAATCAGGAGGAACAGAATGAGCTGGAGGAGTGACACTCGTAGCAAAATGAAGTGGTTTTGGCAGACGCTTAGAATCATCATGCAACAATCTGCTATATTCCATTGGCAAAATTGGTTGCTCCTTTATAGAGATTGAACCATACTCAGGTTGTGAAGGGGGAATCTGGGGAATCTGTTGCACATACTGAGTAGAGGGCGAAGGAAAATGCATTGCTTGTTGAACAGATGTGCTACTTGGAACTAACGGAAACTTAAGAACCACACCATATAATCGTTCAGGTCCTGTGACTTTCAAAACCTTGGTCAAGAAATCAGAAGGAGGTACCAAAAATAAAGTGGTGTTATCAACAAACTTGGCAACACCAGCACGGTTTTTTACTTTAAGGTAACGAAGGAATTCAGTGTATGAAGCAAAATCCTCTTCACTATCAGGGAGAAAGAAAACAATTTCAAAGCCAATTGCATCAGCATAGTGTTTCGTTAACATATCTAATCCAGTCCTAGCAGCACAATCTACAACCTCAGGACTGCAGCAAAAGCACAGAACAAACTTTAATTACAACAGCAAAAGAGTAGCTTGAAAAACTAGAGGCAGGAGGCTATCAAAACATTATCCAGGAAAAACAAAAGGTAGACTTGAAGGAAATAGGGAAGGCAACAATGTCCATTTGTAACACGTGCAGATTTTACAGAGTGAATAAAGTGATAGTTTTCCCTTTGCATTACTTTCAAAATAATCTGCCATCCAAATCCATATCAAAAATATTATGTGTATGCCTGAATTATAGTTTGCACACCCCACTATATTTCATCTACAACTTTAAACCATAGTTCAGGAACACAAGACTTTGCAAGAACAATAAACAGACTATGGTTCCTAATCATAGGCAGGAAGAACAATAAAATATAACAGAAAAGCTGAAGAACAATAAAATATAACAGAAAAGCTTGCATGCAGTGCAAAACACTGAAATTTCATGTCAAGGTTTTGCACAGTAAAGAAACAACATGCAAAGGAAAAATTATATGCTGCATGAGGACCTTGCAAGAAACAGTCTGAGGATCAATACTATTTCCTTCATCCAATCCCTTGAATTTCTAAAAAATTGACCGAGACATTCAACAGAAAAGGGAAAATTATACTCACATCTCAGTGCCTATCCCTTTTCCAATAGGCACACATCTGGCACGACAAACAGGAGTTCCCCCTTTTGCAATAATTCCACGCCATATATGATCAATATCAGGTCGGACAGAACCAGGAACTCCAGATGTGATCCTAGTGCCGACTGGACCAAGGTGACTCTTTGGACCAGAACCACCTCCATCAATAATTGGATCAATTGCAAATGGTTGTTCTAATCTTAATCCACGGTCATCAATATTTCTTAAAGGAAATGGAGCATCACCAATAAGCAAAGCATCATCTAACCTCGAGCGTTTAGAATCTCTTGAAAATTGGTTTGTGTCAAGTACATCCCATGGACCAGAGGTAGGCCTAATACCAGGCATAGGAGAAGAAAGCATACCAGGGGCAGGAGGAGATGGCCTTTTCCAGCTTGGACCCATTTTAGAGCTACCATCTGGAAATTTGTGAAGTGTGCCCATCTCATTAAAATCAGGACCTGAGTTAAGAGGCTCAAGACCTTGAGGAACAAAAGGTCGCATTGGGACATTAGGTCCACTAATACCACCAGGTGGCAGTTGCCCAGGAAAATTATTTGGAACAATAGGACGATTTTGACCAAATACATCCGTTTGCGGTGGTCGAAATGGATGCTCATTAACTAATCCATCAGGTAAAGGCCCTTTTCCTCCAGGATAAAATCCAGGGTAATCTTTGCCAGGTGTCAGATCACTGCTTGAATACATAATCGTTATTCGAGGATCATTAAAAAGCCGTCCTTGAAGGCCCTCTTTGGCACGGCGAGCTTCATCAATGCTTCTAAACTCAACAAATGAATAATGTCTAGAAGGAAAACTCTTGATTCTCTCAATTTCACCAAACAAAATCATGGCATTGTGGAGCATTTGTTCATCAATTTGAAATGAAGGAGGAAAACCTATCCACAAAATGTTACTGGGTTGACTATTCCTCCCCATTGAAGGTTGTAAATGCTGTGACACAAAAATGAGTATTTATAAGGAACATTAGTAAAGTTTCAAGTAAAAGGCATGTAGAAAAGTGAGAATATTAATCATTTTATGTACCCACTATTCCTAACAAAGTACTGTACACGTCTTACCAAAACATAAAAATAGCATGTATCTAATCACCAGATAAACAGAACTAGAAAAAAAAATTCAATTAGGATGGTGGTACTCTAACCTGTGGTCTAGCCTGAAACTGCCCTTGGTCAACCAAAAAATCCTATAGAAATCATTAAAGGTAGCATTAGCTACATGAGAATAACAGGCAGAAGAGAAATATTAAACAGCCAAAAAAAGTAGCGAAAGTGCTAAAGATTTATAAAGAAAAAAACACACACACACACGTGAGTGTGACAACATATTTGAATTTAAGCTAGAATAATATGATTAATTTTGCAATCATATTGAGTCTATGACCCCTCCCGATCTTAGGTACAAGAAGCTTGATTTTAAAACACTTTCACATTTACTGAAAAACAGCATTTTCATTAAACACAAGTTTAAAGCAACCACTTTGCACTGACCTGAATAAAACTACTTTACAGACACAACCACGACACATCAAGACGCTGGTAGCATAACAGGCAATCGAATTAACAAAAAAAATGGAAAATGAACGAAACAGCAAATTGATCAAAAGAAGCTTACTCTATTCGTAGATTGTGACCTAAGGAAATCTACGTAAATATGGCCGCCACCTAATCGCTTCCCGTTCATGACTTTCATGGCCCGCGTAGCATCATCCAAATTGAGAAACTCAACACAAGCAGTACGACGGTCTCTGAAGAACTTGAAATCCTCAACCTTACCAAATTTACGAAATTCCGCTTCCAAATCCTCCATCGCTACAGCGTGGCTAACGCCACCCACCCATAGCTGTTTACACGGCCTTGCCTGAAAGCACATTACGTTCATTTTATTATCCAATCACCATTATTACTCTCAGTGAAAAGCCACATTGTGAAATCAATGAAAAATAGATATAAACTCCGTCAGTTTCACGAACCGGTATTGCAAATTCGATTCTGATTTGAAAGCCGCGCAGCGACGCGCCTTGTAAGTTGGTTTTCGCAGCCTTAGCATCTTCGACGCGTCCGAACAAGACGAAAGCGAAGGTGCGTGAGGAATAGGAAATGAGGGTATCGAGAGCACCGTAGGGAGCGAAGAGTTCGATGAGATCGGAATCGGCGACCTCCGGCGGGAGATTTCCGACCCAGAGGTTGTTGGTTGGGGTTCCCCACTCCTCGCTTTCAACGGATTTTGTAGGAGGCGGCATTGTGATCCGAAAAGTGCAACAATGGAGAAGTAGGTTTTGCTTGGAAGCAGGGGAAAATCCCCAAATGTAGTTTATTATCGCAAAGAGCGTTTCAAACCCTACAAATTAAACATTTGGAATTTTGATTTTGCTTGGGGAAACCTCGTTTTTTTGTGTGATGCCGCTCTTTGCACTGCTCGCTTGGACCCACGTCACCACATCAAATTCTTTTCCTAGATTATATAAACTATCTTATCCGCATTAATTATTTACCTTTTAAACATTTTAATTTGGTGTTTTAGTTTTATTTTAAACCTATTTAAAATAGTGATCCTGTGAGTTTAAACTTAACTTCAATAACTTTAAAGTTAATCACTTCATCTTTCTCTCTTTCAGTCTTAACTCCAATAACTTGACTTATGCACTAATTATTGATTTTAAATTGAATTGATAAAGAGATTAGGTGATCATAATTGAGAAAATCTATAATTCTTATAATATGTATTTCGTTGATGAATTATATTATTCCGTTAATGAATTATATTATTACGTTAATGATGGATTTTATTTCAATTATTTATAAAATTTATGCTAAATTATAAATAATTAGTTTATAGATTAATTAAAGTTTATTATTGTAAGGTATTTACGGATAACTAGAGGTTGATTAGTTTTTTAATCATTAATGGATATGAGTATTTATATTGAGTGTGAATTATTAATTTTATTTATATATTTAAATATAATAAGGATTTCTAATTAATGTATAAATAATATTAATATTTTAGCATCATTATATCTTTTGTTTATCAATATATAATCGAGAAGAGAAGAAAGAGAATATTAATATACATATAATGTTTGTATATTTAATAAATATACAATGTGGGTTTAATTTATGACTAAAAATTTTAATGATAAATATATGTTAATTGTATTATTTATTCTTATATATTTATATTATTAATTAGTACCTCGACTATCATTAAGATTTAATAGTTTTTGAATTATGAATAAACATGTAATTGAGATAATAAATATTATAACAAAACTTAAGTATAGTAGAATTCAATTAAAAAAGATGATTTTCAAACTATGAATAAACATGAAATTGAGATAACAAATATCATGAAATTAAGATAACAAATATTATAACAAAACTTAAGTGTAGTGGAATGAAAGTGAATAAAAATTTTAAGTGTAGTGAAATGAGAGTGAATAAGAATTTTCCCATGTAATTTATTTTAAATTCATTATTTTATGATTATGATGCTTTTCAAATAAACTATAATATCATAGAAAAACAAATGAAATGTACAATAAAATATATAATATTATATAATATCTTAGTTTAAGAGGAAACCATATTTCATAAAGCCACCTAAATCATTTTGTGAATAATGAAGAAATAAAAATAAGTCTATAAGAATCATGGAAAGAGCAAATGATCATTCAAGTGCGTCCATTTACTAAAATTTAGAAAAAAAAAATGACAAATGTTATTTCCGTATTATCAAAAATGTAAAGCTAAAATTTAGAAGAAAAATGACGTACGGAAAATGTAAAGATTGGTTTGAAAAGAAAAGTAAGTTGATGTATATGATAAATTTTTGTTATAGATTATAGATTAGATTATGTTTATATTGTTTTTTAACTTCTTTCACATTCTGCATTATTATATATATGTGAAATTAAAATAAATTCAATCTCACGTATAAATACAAGTTATCATTAGTCTTATCAAGTCCGACAATTCAAATCAGTCCAAGAATATGATTACAATTTTTTATTCAAATATTTAATGAATTCGAAACTTTTAACAACTATAATACATGTTTATTCTAATATAAACAGAGATTCAATTTTCAATTTGAATATAAAGTGGGCACAAAAACAACTTTATCCTGATTGAATCAACCAATTAAATACACAATAGAAATCTCAAATACCTTTTTTAACATAAAAAGGAATGGCCGCATCGATTGAATTCAGATTTGCATGTAATTAGCCAAGGAAATTTTTCATAGGTCTAAATTTAAATTTCCCTTAAACTAAAAACATGCCTCAATTCAACTACACCTAAAAATCGCAAAACTATTTTCTGAGGCACCAACTACACAACTCCCAAATGAACTCAAGAACAAAATTCTGAAATCATATTGAGAAGATAGCATCAAGCATATATTATTCCAAAGATTGGATCCATACTCTAACCTATATAGAACAAGTGTCTTCAGATATAAACAAAAAAATTTTTAAAAATTATCCTTTGTTTGCCGGATGACAGCAAGGGCTTCTGCATCATCTGCAGTGGTTGCAATATTTAATGATTGTCGGATTGCAGCACTTGATGTACGGAGGAATGGATTACAAGCCTTTTCCACCTTCAGTGTTGTGGGAATCTGAACAAACACTACTTGTTAATTTGGTCCAAACAAAATAGGCAAAGGATTCAAACAATGATGGAGGGAAAGCATTAATCAGAGGAAGTGCAATTCTGAAACTTACTGTGGGCAAGCCTTTACTTCGAAGGTAAGCTACATGAGCAACATAGGATTGAAGTTCTTTGTTTTCAGGTTCGAGAGACAATGCAAACTTTGTATTGTTCTGCCAACACCAAAGTAACATAGTCAATTTCAAAGCACTTGGGCTAAGAAGAAAAGGAAGCAAAGAACATAATGGACAAGAGTAAGTGTACTGACCAATGTATACTCGTGTCCACAGTATATATTTGTATCATCTGGCAGGGACATGATCTTTTTAAGAGAAGACATCATCTGCAACATGGATCAAATTGTCAACAACTGAAGAACAACTCAAGATGCAAACCCAATACAAATGCAAACTCAATACAAATTGTTAGACATCTTATATCGACTAGATATAAAGTCTTTATATAAAATCTTTTGAGTTTTAAGTGAGTTTCAGTTTTATGAGATTAAATTAGACTTAAAGTTCATGAACAGGTCTTTTAAGTTTTAAGTGAGTTTCAGTTTTATGAGATTGAATTAGACTTTAAAGTTCATGAGATTGAATTAGACTTTAAAGTTCATGAGATTGAATTAGACTTTAAAGTTCATGAACCGTCTTTCAATAATTTACTAAGTCTTTCAATAATTTACAGTGAGTTTCAGTTTTATAAGATTAAGTTAGACAGTTTTATAAGATTGAGTTAGACTTAAAGTTTATAATAAGTGAGTTTCATATTTCAGTTTTATAAGATTGAGTTAGACTTAAAACTTATGAAAAAAATAAAAATAAAAAAAAATGGACTTTAACTAACCTCTTGAGGGCTTCCTTCAAAGAGCTTGCCACATGATAAGCTGAACAAAGTGTCTCCGGTAAAAATTGCCCCAGATCCAGGAAAATAGAAGCTTATATGGCCTACAGTATAAATCAACTAAAAAAATTAGAAAAAATGAGTTACACAATAGAAAACTGATATTTCTTTTGTTTACACTTTTCACCACTAAGAAGAATTACGAATGGAAATAGGGTATGAATGTGACCTCGGGTGTGACCAGGTGTGTCCATTACACGCACCTCATGGCCTGCAAACATCCACTTATCACCATCATTCAAATAGATATCAATGCCAGGAATCCTTTTCTTGTCAGTTCCTGAACCAATCACCTGCATTGCAAATGCATGGCAAGTGTTAACATCTATACAAAGTAGTATCATTAAGCATATAAAAAGTACACAGATTATTAACACAGAGTATAATAACTCTGCATAAAATGTCAAACAAAATACCTTTGCCCCATATCTTGCTTTCAATTCTACATTTCCACCAGTGTGATCATGATGATGGTGAGTGTTGAGTATGTATGTCAAATTTCGATTTTTCCTGCTCAGGACATCTATGACAGGCACAGCTTCAGAAGGATCAACAACACCAACCGTACCAGTATCCACATCATGTAAAAGATACGCATAATTGTCCTTCAGGCAAGGTACCTAACAGTTTTTTTAACACAACAACATCACCAATTTAGGCTTTGAGCACGTTTCTTCAGAAAGCTTATCATACTGAGTGACTAATAATTAATCCAAGAACACCATGTCAACTCAAAGAGAAGAACAAGAGACCTCTCACCAATTCAATCTGCAACGAGGAAGACATATTGACAACACTGCAAAATTGAGCCACCCTCAGCGTGCGACTTGCTCCACGCAGCGTTTTCAATGGTGTAGAAAACAATCGCATAAATCCATACAGAATGCCTTTTCTAAAGCAAAGTTGTCTCACATTTGGCCACACGCACAACCCACTTCTCACCTAAGAAACACAGAAAAATCAAATTCCATAACCAAACATTCAATAGCAACCTCTTCCCCATGAAACACACACACACACACTTTTGAAGATAGGTTATAATCGCAAACCAAGAATACATATAAACGCAACTAACTCCAGAATTATATTACAAAATATACCAAATTCAATTAATTCCAAATCACACAGGATAGAGACGGATAACATAACACACCGAATCAAACAATTTTGTTTCAGCAATCAAAAGCAAAATACCTTCTTATCATTCATTGAATGCCGGAAGAGACACACACACAACGTGGTGCCCAGAAAAATGTTTGGTTTAGTTTTTTAGACAAGAAATAAAAAACATCATCGGACGCTGTCTTTTTTTTCCTCGTTTCCTCCGAAACTCTAACAGATAAAAAAAACCCAAATTTGAGGAGATAATTATGCTCTGAAACGAAATCAAAGACCCAAAAAGAAAGGAGAGAGAGAGATAAATACAAACCCTGGAACAAGGAAAAGTGGCCATGGCAGATGAAGTTTTAGAGAGAATCTGCTGCATCTATGTATGGTGTAGTTATGGTTGGAAAGGGAAAGAGTTAAGAGTGTGCGTTGGCACTATTCGGTTGAAAAGGAAGTTGCTTTTCTCTCTTTCTCTTAGCACCACCGTGTCCTCCACCACCACCCCTTCTTCATGTTCCTCATTATTCACTTTCACTCATTTTTTTCTGAGGTGGCAAAACAATGCAATGCCATGGCATCCTAAATACCAAGACATATAGATATTAATCAAGTTTATTTGTGCATCACACCACCACACACCCTTCTTAATGCATGCCACGTTGATACCTATTCTCACCTTCCCTCATCCTCTATAATTTTCCCAATTGCTTTGCTTCAACCCCTTTTTCCTCTTTCTACTTTATGTGATCAACATTTTTCCTTCCTTGCAAAGGGTAAAAACAAAATCAATAATTCCAATACCAACAAAACCAAAGAAAAGATCATTAGGGCTATCGCTTTTGGATTATGAAGTCTCACTCGCCACTTTGGTTTCTAAATTTCATGAAATTAAAAATTGAATTTTTAATTTGTTTCTTGCTTATTTATCAAGGTTTCCAACTGTTCTAAAGACCGTGTTAACAACGAATTTCAAATTCAGAAAGTGAATGTCCCTTTACTCAATAAAATTGGTTAAACTTCAGATTAGCCAAGAGTATATGAAATTAGATTTGGTTAACTATAACTTTATGAATTGTTTATCGATTTTTTTTTGTGTCATGCGATTTTGAATTATTTAATATTTTGAACCATGTTTACTCATGTTGTTTTATTATAAGAAGATCATTCTTAAAATTTGTTTTAAAACCATACTAAGGGTGACATTTTTAATAACACGCTCTTAATATTCTTTTGTAAAGTTTTATCTTATTTTAAGTGATCTCGCTAAGATCTTCTTAGTTTTACTTTAATAGTAAAAATTTATAAAACTCATATTTTATAAGTTTTTATCTGTACTTCATTTTTCCACAATCTAAAAAAATAATTTAATTATAAATCATTTTTATAATATTTAACATACCACGCATGTTCAAAAGAATTTTTCTTATATGATTTATATCTTAAATTTAAATTTAAGATTCTAGTTGCTCTGGAGATGATTTCATTTTTTTTAAATACCAATTTGTGACTTAAATTTTGTATGAGTTGACATTGTGGGTGGATTTGGGGAATAAAACCATGGCACACGTGTCACACTACCCACCACTATTTTTTCGTAAGCGGGGTGAAGGAATAAACACATCCATTCATTTATGTTTCACTTCATTATAACACAAATCCAAACAATATAATTTATCAATATTAAATAGAATGGAAATTTATCCCTCTTCTAATAAAATTTCAAAAAACATATTAAAAAATAGAAATTCAATAAACATTTGTTGAGAAACATTTAAATTGGCATTCTAATTAAATTTATTATTATTATTTACTAAGCACTAAATCATAAGACAGAGAATATTTTCATCAGGAAATGTCTGAAATGAGAAGCCTACTCTATAGCGAGTGATAAAGTTAACTGAATCACAAATCTATTTATTCTTTTACTTTTTTTGAGTTTTCCCATAGAGTTTGTGTACAGAATAAAGGGGGTGTGGATTGTTACATTTCATATTTAAATTGTGAATTAACCAAATCTGAAAAAGGGCATCCCTTTTATGATGATCACAGAAGTAAATTTAAATTATCTGATGTGAGAGAGTTCAATTGGATCCCCCAGTGAAGTTGCAGCTGTGATCCAAAGGAAATGAGATGATTCTAGTCAATTTATGGTTCATGTCAATATCTACTACAGTTGCCAGTTAGGCAAGGATAGTGCAATTGCAGCTTGGTCCTACGCTGCACAACACAGTGAAAGATGGAAATAAAGATTTGCTTGCTTCAATTATGCACCACACAACTTGCTACAATCATAGTGCACATCTCAATGTTCATTCTGTAAGACCAAGGAATGCATATTGGAGTTAGGAAAAGGTAAAATTTGACAGGTTTTAGGCCTTTCTAATGCAGCAAATTTATAATGTAAAACTGTGATAAAATGTTGAATGCCACAATTACCTCCAATATATGTTAACAATGGTATCAGAAAACATCGTTGATGTATTTCTTTCTACCGATATTTTCTTGGTTGTGTTTTAGTTACCTATGGAAAAAGGAGGATTCTTAATGATATGCATGTAAATTATGGGATAGTGGTTCCACTCAACCTCACCTCGTGTAGACTATGAGCAATTTCTTGTCTTTAGTAAAAAAGTTCATGCGTGATTGTGCATAACAACAAGAATATGGAAAACAATAAAGTATTTCGTAATCCATGCACATTAATAGAAAAGAGAAAGTGGCAGACTTACATAGTCATAATCATCAGTGGATCATTGGGATCTGGCTGCAAAATATCAAGTTTCAGAATCAGAAGTCAAAACTCACTCCATTTTGTGTTCACAAACATTTTCCAGAGACAAAAAATACTGCTGTACAAATTAATATATTGTTAAAGAATGAACCAGCCTTCACCTGAAAACTCAAATTTAAATTTTGTCAGCCTTCAGACACTTACTGAAGCTAAATTCGGATCAATTTTGAAAGTGTACCATTGCTATGAAATTTTAATACCTTTCTGATTATAAAGTCGTAGCTCAGTTCTGCAAATTTGATAAAATTGTGTAGTAATTAGTGAAAATCCCAGCCCCTTTGGGGACATATCTAGCAACATACTTTATGAGTAAGGAATAACAGCACAAATTGTGAATGAGTAATGAATTGTTTGTGTAGAGGGTGGCAGTATCCAAACTACGTAGTTTTTGTTTGTGAAATAATCAAAGGGCTGTAATTGAATTTGATATTGCTGTATGTACATACAAGTTAAGTGGGGTTGGAATTTTATTTTGAAGATGCGCACTATTAGTCTGAGAAGATTCATGTAAGTAGTAGTAACTCGTTATGAAAGGAATAAGTCCCACATTGACTAGTTTCTTATTAAAATCATTATATATAAATGTCTAATTTGTACGAACGCTCGCCGAGCTAAGTAGCGCTAGCTTGTAACTCGAGGGAGGGCAATAAGGTGATGGAACATGGCTTTGGCTATGCTCGGTTGGGCTGGTTGCTGCTCTATGCTGGCCTGCCCACTCCAAGCCGGGAGCTGACTAATGGGGGCTTGAGCGAAGGCTTGGGCTTCTTTGGTCCTAAACTGAAGGGCACTGCGTGAGGCTGGTTTCACAGAGCAGCGAGAACCTTCGGCTCTTGGCAGTGGAGGGATAACAGGCTGCCTGCACCCTCAGCCCACTATAAACCGGGTGTGCCAAGCATATGAACCATCACTTTTTTTAATTTTGTTTAGATAAAATAATAAAGCTATATTGATTCTATTTTTTTTTTTTATTGTATCATATATAAGTTATTTTTTTTTTCCTTTTTTTACTTAATAGAATTGAATGTACAAAGTTTACTGCTTATTTCAAAATTTTGATTTATTAAAACTGAATCAAGTTAAATCAATTTAGAATTGTTTTAACTTTTTTTCCAATGTTATATACTTTGGTTAGAAAACAATCTTCACTATAAAATTTATAATACCTGTTATACGTATATATATATATATATATATATATATATATATATATATATATATATATATGTTAACAAGTTTTTTTTATTTTATTTTGGATGCATATATTCAATCATGTAACACTACATTTGTGAGATGAGGATATTATGTCACATCCATTGTTCCTTGCGGCATCCAGAGAAAACTAGATTGAACAGTAAAACTAGTGGAGCAGAATTTTTGACTTATGAAGAGGCTTTTCTTGTTTTTATTAGGATATATTTTTCCTCTTCCAAACTTTAGTTAAGCAAAAAATAATAATTCAAGTTGAGAAATCTACTGCGTGTAAATTACTTCATCAAAGTCATCACCAACAAATAACCATCCATGATTTGCAAAATATGCTCTGAATTTGTCCATAATAGGTTAAAGTCAGTTTGAACTAGATAGTTCTTTTAAAATTTTTTAGCTAATGCCGTGATAATATTCCAGTTTAGATAAACACTAAACAGCTAAAAGTACAGATTATTATTATTGACTGAATCTGATTGTTGTTTCCGAAAAAGTTGGGTCAAGTCAGCCCAAGAAACTTTCAATTTCCCATGTTCTTATTCTTCTACAAAAATCCAATGCATGCATTTTTATCGTCTTTGATTTTGACCTTTTCCAAATCATATAATATAACCAAAGTTTATTTTACGAAATTATGCTTTGTTTGTCCACAACTTTGTCCTGCATTGCACATTTGAATAGTTCCTGCAGCCAACATCATCCTTCTGTTTGTACAAGTTTGCCCTATGTTCTGGTTTAACGAGTTGATGCAGTGTTTTTGGGGGTAAACAATGCTACTTCAAGAGTCACAAGTCATTATCTTGATCACTAAACAATGAGTGGACACAAATGTCACCTAATGTCATACATATTTATCTTATTATTTGTACTTTCCAGAAATAAGTTATAACATCTTCAATATACATTCGACTCCTTTCAAAGAGAAAAATTCCAAAGGGGCAAATAAAGAACTTGAAGGGAGATTTTCATTTGTCATGATGAAGCTTACTAATTAAGATGCTGCATCTGATTGGTACTAAGAGTACAAGTGACATGCTCTTTGGTAACTTGGCGCTTTGACCTTCTATCGGAGCGTGACCATTTTGTTAATAAATCTCTTAATCTAGATTTATTCGTTTGATGATAAAAGAATTACTAGTATAACTTGGCTGATTTTCTTCAAGAGATTAAATACCAAGTAATAGGAGAATGATGATGACATACTAATATAAGCATAACCTACATTAACAAAAAAAGTCTGCATAATTAGTACCTTTCTCATGCTCACTGCATAACTATTCTACATTCATAAACTTGTAAATAGCTTGGCTACATGCAAATCGTTCGTCTTTGTATTCCTTGACTAAATCACAGTTTTATGTCTCATTGCTGCTATTTATGATTTATCCAGAAGACTGGTACTTAATTCCCTTCATGAAAATTTCATCCATGGTTGGATATGCCTCATGGTTTGTTGGGAAACTGTGATTTGAGACCTACATGATTTGGAAAACTATGCAAAAATCAAGGAAGGGCATTAGAAAAGATCAAGTCAGCTTATATCTTCCACTGTTTCAATTTGTATAATTTCACCTGAACAATATTCAGAAAAATGAAAGAAAAATATCCTCACAAATCATGTTTGCTATCTCCCCTAGTAAAATTATATTCCATCAATACCTCAAACCCCATGTAGGATTTATGTACAAACAGACGAAAGAGGGGACAAAAAATAAGTGAAATTTAAAGGGGCCTCGGCCAGCTTTTAGTGACCAGGTTTAGACCCACTCAATCCCTACTACTCATGCATAGTTAAGCTAAGCTATGTACTCATTCATCTTTTGGCTTTAATCTGTGTTGTTTGGATCTGAGGTGACGATTGTGATCCACCACTGAGTGCAGCAGCAGCAGACTCGACATGTGTAAGAAGATATTCATATATTTTCTTCCTCAACCGGTCAATGGTCTCTGCTGATATCTGGCATGATTCTTCCTCATCCTTGCTTGAAACTATCTCATCTAACCAGTCATTAACACTCTTTAGTTGAGTGAGCATACCTGCTATTTGGTCATTACCTGACAAGGTAGTGTCCCCATCACTGTCTAAGAACCTCTCAACAAATCCCAAAAACCAGTCTCGGGATTGTAACTGCAACATTTCGACCAAATTCACTACCTCATTGAGGCTATTTCCTCTAACCCATTCAGGGGGTGGTTGGACTAGCTGCTTCTGCCCATTTAACAACCCATCACCTGGTTTGCGAAGAGTTCCTTGTGAGGCATGCTTAGAATTAGCTGTCAGACGGGTCTTTGCTTGAACTTTTGATGAAGCATCTTCACTTGAATTGTGGATAACTAACATGGGTTGACTTCCCATGACAGTCTTTTGATTTTGAGAGCTGCTTGAAGTTGGAGGCCTGGATGTTTGAGATTCTCTTGTAAAAACAGCAAAGGATGACAGATTGGTGGTCAAGGCTGCCTGGACCCAGGAAGCTGCTTGTTTTTGTCTGTCTGATTTTACTTTTAGTATTTCTTCCGCTGTACCCTTTTCATAATCTGGAGATGAACATTCTGGAACCGGTTTTGTTAAGGATTCAGCTATTGTCCGGGTGCTATTCAAGCTAGCATGAAGAGTTAAAAACTGCTCTACTGCTGGCTGTGGGTTATGTTCCTTCGCAGAATTAGTTAGCTCTGAATATGTTCTGCCAGAAACATCAGAAACAAACGTCAGCAACAACTTGGTACGTAGCACGGAATTAGAACATTTTGACATAATAGTCCCTCATATGGATTAAATATATTTATGGATAAACCTGAAGTCCTCTATATATTCAGCATCTCACCATGGTAAACGACAAAGTTATCATTAAAATGTGAAACATGCACATGATATGTCTATCAAACTTGTCCCTTAAATCATGCAACAAACCAGTTCTGATAGCATTTCACATGGATGGCATTTCACATGGATAGCATTCGCACACACTTTCTTTTCTTTTTGTCTAAATATTTCCAAAAGTGTCCAAGAAATCTCTGCCTCGATTACACATAACAGTTATAGAGCAAATTACAAGTATCCTGAACGAGATTTGGAGTTTGTTAGCTTTGGCTGATTTTGATTTTAAAAATGTCACATTCTCCACATGTGGTTTCTCCTCTCTACAAGTCAGTTCAAATACACTTCACTTACCCACGTCTAAAACTTTACCCCTAAACGTAAATGTGTAATGGAGAAAATACAGGTATGAATATATATTCACACCTTAGACATTGCAGTAAACTCTCTGCAGCAGCAGCCTCTTGCATAGCCTCAGTTGCTGCTATCTGTGCTGCATCTCTCTGCATCATTACTTCCTGTAACAAATGTGAACATAGAATAAGAGTGAAACAATATCGTTAGTAATGCTTTTGCACACCAGTTTATAAAAAAAGAAACAATATGGTTAAAGAATTTTTCATCTGAGCAGAAGATAAAGTAAGGTCATATAATATTTTGAATGATGTATCCAGTGAGTAAGGATATATATTTGGAACAATCACATGATACAACTTTATACCTGCACTTATTATACGGTATACATTATACTTATTTGAGTTGTTTTTATATATCTCACCAGACAATATTTTCAAAAACACATTCGCCTTCCTTTCTCTTTTCTATTGCAACTGTCAGTGGACAATATATGCTTTGACAGCCAAGAACCAAGAAGTACATTTTGAAAGTAAAGGAGTTCTTAAGAGATATACCCTTCCAAGCTTTGAAATAGATGATGGGAGTGAAGCCCAGTGAACATTCACATCTGTCACTTTTCTATTACTTAAAGAAACTTTGACCAAATTTCCAGGGAGGCTAGAAACTTCTGATTTCTTTCCAATGGAAGTTCTTTGCTTGCTCGACTTTTCTGGTTCTGCAGTAGTTCCATTAGCATGAGTCTTCTTTATAGGCGTTTGAGTGTTGTGTTGTTCCTTAGAGGGTTTTGTTGGTGCTTGGATCTTCCCCTCCTCTTTAGATGGCCCTTTTACGCTTGAAATGCTTCTCCTCCTAGGAGTCTGGTAGAACATAAAATTAAGGTTAAAGATATATGTAGTCGTTTAATTGACTCAATCCATGGAGGTAATGAAATCCAAGTCTTTCACACTGACACTGACTAAGCTTAATAGCAGATTATTCAGCATAAAATTTTGAAAGGAAAACAATAAGGACAATTACTCCAACAAGCCTAGGCATTTAACATTAACAGTTTCTGAAAAGAAGAAATGGCAACAACTCACACTTAGTTCAGGCTTAGGATCAAACTTTGATGCAACCCTGGCTTTGGAGGAGTCTCTAGTCTTGACCTCCATACTCCCTTCCCAGCTCTTCCGCAGAGCCTTAGTCCCCATCTCAATTCCCTGCACCAAATTTCTAATCGGATTTGCAATTTTCTTTGCAGCCGGACTACTAGCTCCACGAACCAACTTTCCTGTGTCCACCACTCCCACCTTAGCCCCTACCTTAGCCTGGTGTTGCCTCACCCCATTGGCAAATTTCTCAAATGAGATCGGCAACGAGTAGCAACTACTTGGCGAAGAAGGAATGGACCGTGAATTGGTAGACCTCAATCTGGTCAAGGACTCCTTCTTCACCTCAATCTTCAGTGGAGGCTTGCCTGGCTGAGGCAGAGGCTGAGATTTGCCCCTACCAGAAACAGCACTGGTTTTACTGGATTGTACTTCCTCCTTACTACTCCCACCAACACCATTTGATCTCACTCTCTCTTTCCTCTCCTTCTCTCCAACCCCACCACTATAAACTTTCCTCGGAGACTTCGATCTCTCCATGTCAGCAGAAACACCAGAAGAAACCCCATTCTTGTCCTTATCATTGTCAAGGAAAGCAAGGGAATGAGTTGCAACAATATCCTCAGGGGTTCCAACACAAGGGTGTCTCCCAGGAACAGGCCTAACCCCTCTCAGAATGGGGACGGGAGAAGCACCCTCCAAACGATCAACAAACACAAACTGACCCAACTGAATCTTATCACTGAGAATGAGATCATCATGTTCGTCAGGGAGAGAAACATAAGTAGCATGAGATGAATCAGAGACTTTGAGGTAAAAACCTTGATTTGGGAAAAGCTCGCCCCCTGCAAGCGCCGGAACAATGCTCACAACCTGCAACAGCGACGACCTGTGCTCACCACCAACCTTCACATCCGTGTTCATGTGCTGCAGAAGCTTCAGAAGCACCCCCGGAACCAGATTCGCCATGGTTTCCTCCACCACCCTCAATATGCATCCCCAACAAGAACAAACCCTCTTCTTTCCCTCGATTCAAACAAATTTATTCACAAAACCACAAACCGTAACCCGGGGAGTTTGATTTTCTTTTAACAAATATAGCCTAATTCACAGGTTAACCCAAAAGGAAAGAGAGTTCTCAGATTAAGAAAAAAATCAGATTTGGATAGCCCAGTTTAGGTAGCAGATTTTAGAACAAAAAACAACGAATATGACAGTATCCACTAAGCAGGAACATAATTAATATCGAATGACCAAAAGGAAAAAAAAACATTAAATAAAGGTATGGAATTTGTTTGTTGTACTCTACCGCTACTGGTAGGTGTACAGAACATAACATTAGAAACAACCTGCGCCAAATGTTTGGTGGAAATGCCAGAAATTGATTTGGGGGAAGAGGAAAATAAAACTAAAATGAATATTTTGAGAAGGAGAAGGAAAAAGGGTGTGAAAAGTTGAGGGAAAAGAGAGAAGAGAAGAGGTATAATTGGCGGCAGGTTTATTGCATTGCATGATTGATACGCAAGGAGGTGTCAGCGTCTGACAGACACATCTCCAAACACATACTCTTCAACTCACAAAATACGCTCTTCACCTGACCCACTCTTTTGCTTTCTTTTTGGTTGGCTTCAATTCAAGAGATTCTACATCAGAGCCACCATTACCCTCTCAATCCAAAACCTTCTAACTACTTCTATGAGGGACAAATGGGTACTGTGCTTGATAACTAGCTAGAGTCTAAATTTGTGATTCTCTTTTCTTTTACCATAATTTGTGTTCCTTATAATTTATCTGAAAAAATAAGGAATTGTTTTGTTTGATTTTTATTTTATTGTGGAAGGATTAAGGTTGAAGCTTGCATAGGATAATAGTGATTGGAAATGGGTCCATGTGGGGAGCAACGTTAATCTTAGGACCAAGGTAAAATGCCTTGTCGGCTACCAACATAATACTCCTCACAACACTCTATTAATGCTAACAAACATTTTTTTTATTATTATGATTTTATAATGTCATTATGTTAATTAGCTTAATAATTGTTTAGATTTTTTACAAATTTGGATGGAATGAACAGCTCTGACATCGAATTTTATTCTACTTTATTTGTATAATTAATTAGTGAGTTGATAAAGATGGACTTTCCAAATTATAGTCTCGAATTTGTAGATGTTTTCGAATTTTGTATATAGTTTTTAATAACACTTTTCTGACGTTATGTATTTTGGATAGAGTAATTAATTAATTAATATTTTACCTGAATTAAAACAAAACATTTTCAAATAAATAACTAAAGGGATACATAGTAAGAGAAAATCGTATATCTATAATTAAATACAAAGTACAACTGTTTCATACTGTTAGTTTTGTATTTGATAATTATTAAATGCGGATATATTTTATACCTATATCCTTGCATTTATATTTTTTTCTTTTTTTGAGTTTATGATGTTTTATATATCAAACGCTTTGGTTTGTTATGTACATTCCTGTGACATTACCCACCTAACACGTGAATGACATTATATCCAACCGTTGACCAAGAATCCAGCAATTAATAAGTAATTAAGGTGAAATATTAAGATATAAATTTTTCATTGCAAACATAAAATAATTATAATACATTTGACAGAAGAATATTTGTAGAGAGGAGTGATTTATTTGTTAAAGTCAAAAGAGTATATTCTAATTATTATGCGTATGCATGTATAGTTGATAATATTATAACAAATAAAACTACGAGACTTTTTTATTTATTTTTTAATTGTGATTATTGTATTGAATTTTAAGGTACTCAGGTTTCATGCATTAGTTTATATTCCTTTAATATTTGACAATTATCATTGGAGTTGAATATCAACTTGTTGGCACTTTTTTATTCTGATTTAACAATGAGGAAAAAAACATTCATCCACATTATGGTTCAGGACTTCAGAAATGCCATTAAAATTCCCCTTTTATTACTTTAAAAAACATCTTTTCGAAATGTATATAAAAACTATATAAAAAATAATTTGTATATAAAAATATATATTTTATCAATTGTCACCTTTCTTTTATTTTCTCTCTTCTTTTTCGTAGGACACAACACCATTATCGTGGGCAATGATTTGTCATCATATATCAACTGCCTCTCAGTTAAGACCATTTTTGTCTCATTCATTATTCAACTCATTTAATTTAATATTTTTTTTGTAGAGTAAGGGAATTTAATTTCAAGGTAACACGCTATACAAAAAGGATTTCTTTATAGTTAAAATATATATATATATAAGTTGGTTAAGAAAATTTGCCATATATTATGAATTTCATTATATATATATATATATATATATATATATATATATATATATATCAAATTATAAATTATATAATTGGAATTTTTTTAGAGAAATTATTTTAAAAGTATTGTTTGGAGTGATCTTTAAGTGTCTAACAGAATCAAAATCGTAACATTAATAGTATATAATCATGTATTATTCTTCTTCCACGTAGTTACACCAAGAAATTCTAAAACTCGTGCATTTCTGAGACGGGTCTCAGCTTCTTGCAGCCTAGTTTATTGTATAAGTTTTCTTATAGCTCATTTATGCGAAACTTATTCGGTATCCATTAAAAAAACAACAAATATTGTTTTATTTAGTTGCTTTTAATTTGAATTATATTTTTTGTATACGGTAGGAGATCACAACTTTTATATTAATTTAATTAAAACTTTAAAGCGAGGTGATAAAACTGAGACCCTTAATAAGTCACTTCCCTCCACCTTAAGTATATTTAGCATATTTATATGTTAACTAAGGCAAACTTGTAATATCTCTATTATAGATTTACTTTTTTATTCTATCAAAGTTATATACGTAGGTACACACTTAATTCAGTATATAAATTTTGAACTACTTCTTCTTCTATAAGTTAAGATTGGATGAGAAGAACCTATGCTTCATTGATTAAGTTAACACGAAGAAAGAAAAAAGATGGCAGAAGGACAATTAAATTACCAACAATGACATAGAAACTAGCCAGCAAGAAAGGTGCACTTAACCATCCATTTCACTGGGCAAATGTTCATGACGTGAAGGAGTCAAACTCTATGATGTAACACGTTCAAATATTCTCCTTCACTCTATAATACATAATTTATTAAATAATGTAGCAATTATCATTAAATAATATTACAATTTTTACAAAAAATAATATGTATATATAAGTACATACATAACCGACATATATATTATGTTTTTCACAGATAATATATTTAATTCAACGAATATATAAAGTGAGCATTATAATTTGGTGATGTTATGGGTATCGTAGAGAGAATGAATAATTCATCTGTGATTAAGCTGTAAAGGTTGATTATGGAATACATGCTTTGTCTATTTATGAAGTAATAGGCAATTGCTTACTTCAAAGTGTCTTCTCCTTTATCTTTTATCTTGCGTTTTAGATATAATTACGTACTTTCATTTCTAAAAGTGACATGTCTTATCGTGTCTAATTATATTTTGATGTTCTACGAAAAAATGTATATTTAATTTTGATGTATAGCATTCCTGAAAAATTACACTTCTCCCTGAACCATTTACTTTTTAAATCTTTTTGATGAGAGAGTTTGTAGTATTTAGTAAGATATAATAGTTTCCTAATAAAGTTAATAAAATAAATATAAATATAACAGTTAAGTGGCTCTCATAATGACAATTAATTGTGGTGAGAAAAATTGATAATGAATATTTAAAAGCACTTTCGAGTTTTATTTTATTTGATCTTAACGAAACATGTGAGAAATAAACCGGTATATATCTGTTATTCTTTGAATTTGTGACAATTTTAATGGAAATTTTCTATACCGATTTAATATAAGTATTAGATAATATTTGATTTTTTAAATTAAGTATAAATATGATAAAACTATTTAGATATTTATTTTTATTTTATTTTAATTATTAAAATATATTTAATTTATTAAGTAAAACAAAAACTTTTTTTCATCATTTTTATTTACTTTTTTTATTAAGAAAATAAAATTTAATTTTATCTAACTAAATCGTTTTTAGTACGCATATTTTATAATTTATGTTATTTTTAATATTTTTATTGTTGCTTATTTATTGTGACATGGCAATATAAATATTTATTTATATAATTAAATATGTGTATCATTTTGGCATCAATTATTGATAATATCATATTTTTTATTATGATTTTTATTTTTTGTTAACAAACTATTTAATTAATATTTAAAATAGTATAAAATTAAGTACAAGTGTAAAGGTAAATACAATAAAAATAATATATAAATATATATTTATATTTGTAATCATAATGAGTATGTGTTTTTTTAGAATTACGAAAGATTGAGTTTTGGTTTGTTTAGTGTGATTGATTATGTAATGAATTAGTTATTTTGTGGGATGAAATTGTGCACACAATTTGCAAAACAATGAATGATATGAAAGTAGTTGGCATAATTAGTTGGTGTGAAAGTTAATTAAAGCTAAAGTAAGAAGTTTTAGGTTGGAAGGCACAAAGAGTAGATGAAGTAAAATATATAAAATTTTGTACCACACTCAGTAACAATCCATCTCATCAATAACCTCCAACAAACTCAAATATTTATTTTCCTGTGAAAAAAATGTTTTCCATTAATATATATAATAATTAAATTATATTGATACAATTTCTACTAAATATTATTTTTTAATAAATTTGTATACAAATAAAATTAAGTTATAATTTCACATGATCCTAATTATTCATATTAAATTTGTTAAAGTTAAACACTAGTAAATAAGAAAATGATGAAATATTCATGTTTTAATATATTATAATAAAAACATATATTTAAGCACAGATTTAAAAAACACATTAATATTAAAATATTAAATAATATAATATTTAATAAAAATAATATTAGTATAATTTGATTTCTCCCATATATATAATAACACTTTTCTCACATAAAAAAATAATAAATGAAGAAAACAATTACGATTATTATGGAATCTCATTGATATTTACCGATACAAACTTTAAAAAAAATGCCATGCAAGTTTGAGTTGCCAACCCATAAAAAGAGTGATATATGAATATTTATTATTTCTAAATAGTTGATTAATGCATAATTTCTCTCTCTTTTTATATTATCATATATAAAATCAACATTCCTTCTGCCTCTTTTGGTGTCGTTTAACATTCCGTGTTCTATGTATGATTTCTTTTGAATGACAATCTTTCTCTACTATTTTCTTACCATCAAATTCATAATGACTAAGACTATAGTTCATAAATTGACTTCATGACAAATTTGGACCATTAGAATAATCATAATTATAATTATTAACGATTCGGTTTTTTATGGAAAGCGAGTAACTAAGAAAATAAAGAAATAAAATTAGAATGAAAAGTGAAATTATTTAAATTAAATAAAAGAAAATAGGATGAATGAAAATAAAATGATTTTGCTTGTTATTAATAATTTTAAATTAAAGGTTTAATTTATTTTTAACATTATGTTATTAATTTATTATTATAATAATAAATGTGTTTTTTTTTCAAATAAATCCTTTACAAAATTTTGCAACATAATAAATTATATATCAAACATAATATGCAATGAGTTTGAACCCTTCCCATGGTTTTTCTTCATTTTTGTGTGGAACCAGACCACAATATCCTACTTCTTTATGCTTCTTTCCTTCTTCTGACCTAGCAAAGAGAATTGAAGAGAATGTGAACCTAATTTTCAGGGTTAAATTGACTTATGTGATATTTTTATGAAGTCTTCCATCAACAAATCCTAACATATAAGAATATTTATTTTAAAATTCTAGTCACTTATATTACTTTACATTAACAACTTAACTTAAATGGTTCCTTATTCACACTAAGAGTAACCCAAAGTTGTGGTATAAATAGAGTCACTTAAGATAAGTGGGGTTATCTTTTGATTGATTTAGTTAATTTATAGAAAGACACCAATATATGAGTCAATAACAAAACCAAGTCAATGAGACTATGTTAACAAGTAGTTTCACACATACTATTCAACACGCATCACATCTGGGTTCTGGTCCCTATTAGTAAATGAATTTAATTTTGACTAAACGGTTGAAATAAAAAATAATAAACTTCTCTATACCAATAACTAATTATCAATGAAACCTGAGGTGCATTTACCCTATTTTGTGATTAATATATCCACGCAGATTTTTTTAGCAAAAGGATAATGTTTTTTTTGTAGTTATTAATGAGGTAAAATTTTCGATTTCAATTAACTGAGTTGTGGATAATAACAAATAATTAGTAGAATGAAGGTTTGTCTATAAATGAAACTATGATCCTTTATATCTTCATTATTTATAACTATTAATTAAAAATGATTATTTTGTAACCGCAAAATGTAACCCATTTTACCTTTATGTCTTAAATTATTTTATTATTTATAGAAAGTTTACATAACAATTAATAATACGGATTTTTATATATATTGTATCACCACTTATTTTTTATAATGATTTTTTAATATTTTTATTATTATTATGATGGACACATATGTTTAAGGGCATGTGTTTTCACTGATATAATATTAAAAGGGTAAATTGAAAGGAGTTATGTTTTGATATTTTATCTCTTATATTAATTATATGATTATATTAAATTTTATAATATTGTTTTAATTTCATATTTTGTTAATAATATAATATAAGATAATTAAAATGTTATTTTAAGTAATTATTAACTGATTATAGGAAATATTTGATTTATAATATAATAAAAAAAGTAAATGAAAAACATTTAAAAGCCTAATGAAATGTCACAAAGTTAAATATTTAAATCAGTGGTCCTATCTGTAGTGTGGGTCTGATCCATAAAAGCGGTGCATTTTATCTTATACATAGAAGTCTCAAAGTAATAAAATTGTAGTTCACATTCAAACCTTGTTCACTAAATTCTATTAAAGCTGTGTTTGAATACTAGTGAACATTTGTTCAATGTCAATTTGAAAAACTAGAATGAAGAATAATAATGTCGATTATATATTCATTTAGTTTCTTAAAAGCCAATGTCAAAAATATATATATAGAATCAGTTGATTTGGTCTTAAATTAGACGGTAAATAATTATATCAATTATATATTTTCTGTTTTGCTATAAGATTTATCCGTAGTTAGAATGAGTTATGAAAACATACAAGTATACTTTTGGCAATAAATATTTTCTTATTATCTTCATTCAATTGGTGTTTGGAGTTTCTCATCAAATGCCCAATTTGTATACCTGTTCTGGTGTATATTAGTATATCATTCAAATCCTTGTTTCTTACGGAATTCACAATAAATTTGTATTATTACTCTGTGTGGTCCTCCACTTTTAGCATTTCCCACTTGTTCAATTCATGTGATTATTTTTCTTTTTCCTTCTTGAATCACTCTGGAGGATGAACATGAATGGTATACTCAAAATGTTGGATTGTTGAAAGTGGCATGTAGCACATGGGGTGGAAAATCCTTTCCTGTGATTATTGATACAAAAGTGGAAAGTTGAATGGTCAAGAACACCCAATAATCAAATACTGTTATTGCTTCAACCACAAATAAAAAAACCTTACACTAGTATGGTCAAAAGATTACCATAAATACCACACCAAAACCTCAATGTATCAAATTGGGGAAAAAATAATCTAAATAGTAAATCCTGAACAAAAGCAATCAATAGGAAACTTGCATGGTGGCCAATGGCAATATAAATACAAAATTTTTAGTTCAATATGGGTGATTCTCTACTTCTAGATATATCTAGCTGCAATAGAATATCAAAGTTCACATTGATTGATGTACCTTCTTGTCCTAAACAAAGTACTATAATTTCCACACCGTTGGAGCTGACCAGGTATTCTGTCTGGTATACAAAAAACTGAAGAAATAGATAGAAAAATTCCAATATTACTTTGACAAAGACTAAATTCTTCAAATAACTTGAAAACCTTCCTTACATTAAGCGCTATTAATCGACCATGTGTTCTGTCTGGATAATGTTTGCTACACAAAGAATCACAAACCACATACTATAATGAAAGAACCAAAGATAAGTAGTTGTAATCGCAATTTTAAAAGTCAACATCCTAGCCATTTTTTTTCTGACCCACTGGATCTTGAAATTTAAAGAATGGCAATTGGTTTTAGATGTATTTGGACAAAACTTATTTGTAAACATCACAGTAAAATTTGTCGAAATAAATAAAATTTGTTTTTTTATGACAACTATAAAACCTAGCTAAAAACTTACAAACTATGAACAGACAAACTTCTAAGGTATGACTTACAGACCTTGAAACATCTTCATTAAAATAATTTTGAATTGTTTATTATTGGTGTGAAAAGAATCAACACCAGAATACAACCTTGATAAATCTCCTTCAAAAAGCTCTTTGGGCCAAAATGCAACAAGGCCCATAATTGATATAATCTACTCCAGAAATTTTCGCTACAATCCAACATTCACGTTTGTATAACAAAAATCCAAAATTAGTTCAACAAAGTAGGTATAATTTCAGTCGTCAGTGTGTTCTCATTTTACACCACGTTCCTCAAACTATATAACTTTAACGAATGAATTAGGAGTATGTTTCAATTTAGTTTCAAAAATTGTTTTTACAAGAAAATAATTGTTTCTCCAAATTTTTAAAAATTATGAATCTCGTAACATTAATGTTGATCAAAGTAAATTTGCCTCCATCGATCTTTGTTTAAAAACAATTATTTGAAACGAGATTATGACCAACTTTTACAACGAGGTAACAAGTTGGCAATTAGAAGAACAGTTCAAAAATCTTTTTACATCATTCCTTGCTATTTCAATTATTAATTTTCTTGCAGATAACCACTATTTTAGAATGATCAAAATATGTTTTTTTTTTATCAACAAACCTGTAGATAAGGATAGATAGACGGATAGTTGGATGCTATTCTACACTACAGTTCAGCCCAAAAACAGAATGCAGACAGTACTCATAATGTTTTGACGTCAAATTAAGGAGGTGTAATCAACTAGCCACATAATTGGATTGTCTTAAAACATAATAATAACATGATCCCAAAAGAAAAAGTAAAAAGAAAATAAAATCAGCCGTTTTACTAAATATGAATCCCCAAAATCCAAGCAAAACCTGATCTTCATCAACAGCACTCAGAATCACACATCCTGCACACTCAAACCTGCAAAGGGAGATCATAAATATGTAAAATCATCACTTAAACAAAGCACTTCATCCAAAATTAAGAAAAAAAACAAGACCCAGTTGCGACATGCAATGTAACTTGCTTCATTTTCTTAGCCATAACACAATTTTATCCTTTACTTTTCCCATCTTGAAGAACCATTCCAACTAAAGCAAAAGAACAGAAATATACCATTTACACAATCCTCCTAACTAAAGTTTGCATATAAACATATTAACATGTAGGCACCATAGAAGCATCAAACATAACAGCAGAAATAGTTTAATAACAAACCTGGGGGAAGTGATTGCTTCAACTTATCAGCCTTCTCAGAGTCAAACACACACAGGGTGTACAGGTACTTGGAGCAGCGAACCTTGAACTTCACCACATCTTTGCTCCTCTTGATTTTCACAGAGCGGGCATCCTTCCTCCTTGCAGTGAGGAGGAAGTCTTTAATCTCATGAATCTGCTTCGGCTGCACAAAACACCAAACACCACACACCACACGTCAGCATCAACAAACAAAATTCGATAGAAAACCAGAGGCACAGCCCGAACAATGATAATAAAATCCACAATACTTACAAATCATCACAAGCTACAGAAAACAGTAACAACAACGCCTTATACATCTACATTAGTCATCTACATGAATCACATAATGTCATCTGAGATGTGTATTATTTACCATGGAGATGCAATCTAAATCAAACATTATACAAATTAAAGGGTATCTCTAATCATTCCAATCTCTACTGCTGAAAGAATTACACAAGCAAAATGGCTTAACCTGTACCAATCAAAATTTTGTTTCAGCTTCATAATCACAATTGTACTTTCATACTAGAGATTGTAATATACTAAATCCACGTTGGGGATTGGCTGATCGTTATTAAGAAATTGAAATGGGAGAATGTAAAAGCTATTGTTTTTACTTCGTAAATGCAAATCCAGCGCAGAGAGGATAATGCACAATGCTAAAAGAAATAGCGAAGATAATCGAAAGAGAAAAATACCATAGTGAAATTCTGCGATTGCCTCCTCGAAGGCTCGTTCTTGGCCCGTCGACTTTGCTCTCACACTAGAGATTCAGAATCCACCTTGTTAGGGTTTATAAACCAAACCCTAGGTTAAAAATGTCCCTACCTATTTCCGTCAGAACTATTGATTAAATGACACTCATATCCTTCACTTAAATGGGCCTCGTTTAATCCGGGTTAAGCCCAAAAATATATGGCTCGTTTAACTCATACTTCTTTGGTCCGGATAGATTTTGAGACGGCTCTACATTCTGCACCCCTATAAATTTATTCAAAGTACCCCTCCCTTATATGTATATTAAACCTTCCTTTAGGCCAGTTACTGACGACTCGCTAAGTCCATCGATGAAGTAGATGTTATTATGATTTATTGCGTTTATTTAGGTGAATATTATTACCATTGAAAAATTTTCTTATATTAAATAAATTATTTATGATTAAAATATATAAGTTACTCTTTAAAGTAAATTAATTGAGTTCAAGATTAATTCTACAAAAATGTCAAAATATTTAAAAATAATATATTCTGAATTATGTATTCCAAAATATATTATATTTTATAATATACAACTTAAAGTATATAGAATGTATTGTGGAATATATAAATATGAAACATGTTTTTTTATATTCTAGATGTACATTTCGAAATATAATTTAAAACGGTACAATTGAATTTTCAAATTATATGGGGTCACGTTTTACATTATAGGGGTGCAAAACGTAACTTAGGATTGTTGTTAATGGATTCTGAATTATGGCCCAGATAAATATTTCGAACACATATAAAAGTAAAATTATTCATCCAACCCGTTAATCATACTGAGTATGAGTATTTATTTAATTCATGCAGATTTGCAGTTATTGGTATTATTTGAATGTAATTCTTTTAGGCTAAGTTCTTTATAAACGTAAAATGTTTATAAATAATTTTATATTAGAACCAATTAAACGTAAAATGTTTGTAAATAATTTTACAGTTTAAAGCCAGACTATTAATTTTAAAACTGATAATAAATATTATAATTTTCATTAATCTTTTTGCCTTCAGCCCAAAAATACCTAGACAGGGACTTGAAAACAGAAGAAACTCTTAACCAATGTTTATAAGGTTTCAATAGAAGCCCTAGACCCAACACATTTTCAAGCACAAAGTGTAGCTAGAGAGATCTTACATAAGAGTAGACCATAAAATTTGGTGACTTTCAGTTAACAAAAAGTGACTTCACTTAGACTGTTACTTCAACAAGCAATTTCTCCAATAAATCGGAAGCCACATTCACCTTTTGTTTGTAATATTTATTTTGTATAAATATTAAAGTGTTGATAAAAATAATAATTTTCCATGGCACTTGACCATGAAGGTCGATTAGTCAAAGCAAAGGTGTGTCAAAATTTACCAGTGACATTTTTGTCATAATATTAATTTAGGCTTTCCTCATTCTACACTACAATGATATAGGATGTCTAATTATGCAACACTTTCTTTTTAAGTTAACACCCACGCATACTTCTGTGAGAAAGTTTTGATTTGTTATTAATATTCTGCTAGCGGAAACAAACAATTTTTTTGATATAATAAAAATAGTTTGAACAACTAAATTATAACTTTTTACAATTGTGATACTAAATTAGAAAAAAAAAACAAAGGACTTATTTTAGTCTAATTTTGTTATTCAAATTCCGAAAATTACTAATCAAAATAAAATTTAAATTTATAATATTAACATTTAGATAAATTATTTGTTATTAGAATTATTAAAAAAATTAGAGCACTACATTTATATAAAAAAAAGGAAGAAAGACTCGTTTCTACATTCTTTTCATCAATCTATAATATATTAAATTTATTATCCTCTCGATTCTTTCTAGTTTCAAGTCTAAATAAGTATGATTTGAAATGTTATTACTATGATATGAAATATTGCTATTGTTAGGCTAGAGGATAGGTGTAATTTTGGTATCCAATATTCAAAAGGACAAAGAGAGGCTATATAGCTTTTATTATTTTTGTAAAAGAATTGAAGTATCCTTCTATTTTAACATTCATTTATTCTTTATCGATAAAAAAATTATTATTGTTAGAGTTAGATTGTAAATTGAAATCAAATGATAAAGGATAAGTTTGAATAAAAGAAAAACTCAAAATTCATTATTTTTAAAATTTAGAGTAAATAAGATATTTTGACTTCTTATGTAATTTTATTCATGACTCATTTGAAGTCTCCTAACTCAATTATAAATTAAAATATTAGTATGATTAAATATCACAAGTCTAATTAGTTGCATGATATATAATTTTTAGACATTTAATATGTCAATAGCATATGTTTATTTTTAATCAAATAAATCATTCATAAAGTTATACTATCAGTAATGGCAACCATAATAATATATGGCATAAGGGTACGACTTTCTAAAATTGAGACTTGTAGTAATCAAGTTCTGGAAAAGGGAATAAAAAGGCTTATATGTACATTTGCTATTTCCTTTTTCGTGGATCAGTTTCTTTTGAAGCATCTGCATATTCCTTTGATGTTGCTGTTGTTCTTGGTATACTGTTTGAACAGTGCATGGAAGTGTTTACGTTTGTTTTTGTAACAGAGCATTAATTCTATGTGAAGAAGCAAGGAATATATAATACACAAGTGGTGAGAAAAATGGAAAAGAAGATTATGTTGGTTGTCATGCATGTAGTGTATTTATGCTGCGTTTGCATTGTTGTGCATGTATATATGCATGAGTACGAAAGAGAGAAACCAAGAATGTAAGTTATTGTGAGGGTGTGATAAGCAAGAAACATATAAAAGAGTACTAATAGTACCAACAAGTCCAATCTAAAGCCAAAAAGTTGTTTGCCACTACGCAATGTTGGGCTATAGAAACTAAAAAGCAAGATGGGAAGAGGTGAGAGTGATTAAAGCAAATATGCTATTCAAATCAAATCACTGCACCAAAACCCACACATACCATTCAGTCGGTAGCCCTCATGCTAGCCACCAAGCTCTCTCATGGGTCCCCTCTTCCTCTTTTTCATTCTACCTCCCAAATCTAAACACCTCATTAATCATCCATTATCCCTGATAACACACATTCAGGTGAGGGTTTGTTTTGAAATATAATATGACGAGGTTTGTATTTATTTATAATTTATTAAAACACATTATATTTTATTCATGTAAAATTATTCATATAAAAGGTTTTTATATATCTTTTTAAAAAAGTAGATTTTAAGTTTGACTTAATTTTATTGTTGAAGATAGAGATAAGATCTTTTAATAGTTTATAACGTAGGTGCAAACCTCACTTCATGTTTATAAGGTTGAGTTAGACTTAAATTCTACTTCTTATATGGTATCAGAGTCTATCCTAATTGACCCTATTGAGTTAGTCTATCCTATTGTGAGACCGCTATCGGATCAATTTTAAACAATATACTCTTACCCACAAATTAAACAATCTCAATATAAGAGGGTGTGTCAGAGATACAAAGATAAACATAAACTTGATATGTGTTTGAAATAATGGTTGAGTTGACGCTTAACTCGTATAGTGTTTACTCATAATTGGAGGCAGATAGAAATCAAAGGAATTCCATGTAAGTATATAAGGGATGAAAGACTGTGCATGAGAGTGGCCCGTGGAGAAAAAGAAGAGATTTTAGAGGTTCATAACTTTTGAAAATTATGGCACATGTACGATTCCGTGTTTCCCACTTAACTCATCCATTTCTCTCTTTTCACCAAGTTGCTTCTTTAAAGCGAAAGCCTGAAGAGGGTTGAGTCATTCAACATTTATCATGTGTGAGACACAACAATTTTTGTTCTGCCACTGTTTTTTTATGTAACTGTCGTTCCTTTAATTTTCCAGGATCACCCTTTGAAGGGTTAAAGTTATTCAGGTGCCTCAGTATTAAATTACTAGATAGATTTTAATGTCTGTTACTTGATTCTCTATCTTACCCTAATAAATAGTTCAAGGAAAACAATTGTCCGAGTGTTTTAAAAAGTGTTCTCTAGCTATATTCTTAATTAATGTAAGATATTTTAACAGTAGGAAGGAGATAGATAGATAAGAAAAATTATCTAGATAAAATATAGATAAGCAATATAATAAAGATAGATAAAAAAAGTGTTTATATATTTATAAAAAGTGTATGTAGAAATAGTAGAAGCTTATAATTTATAATTTGGTGTTTGTCTCTCTCTCTTGCCCCCTTCAAATCATGTTGAAATCTTAGAATAAGAAAATGATCATTGTCGTCATATTAATAATAAAATTAAGTGAATGCACAAGTCTGAGTCATATTCCCACTACCGAGAGATTTGAGTAGTTTTGAAGGTACTTCAAATTAAGTCGTTATTATATATATATATAAACTATATGGAAGAGATCATTATTACTTATAATAAAATGAATTTAATTACATCCAATCTGAATGGAGGTTTTTAATATCTTGATGTTAATTTTGTTCTGTGTGGAATTGAAACTAATTTACAATGCTGTGATGGGGACATATTAAATAACTTATAATGATGTAAGTGTGTAAATTATTTGATTAGTCAATTCAAAAATGGAAACCCGTTATCATTATCATTGATTTATTGTTATTTTATTTTGGAATTGGATAGCAATAGGCATATTATTCATACGTCTTGGGATTTGTTTGAATTTTAACTTTTCTTTTAAATTCCCCTGAAACTTTAGTTGGGAAACCAAATTAAAATATATAGAGAAAACTTATTGCACTCCACAACTCTTTCGTCCATGGTAATTCCATTACATCGGATAAAAATGGTAATGTAAAGTACTATTTTAGATCAGAACAAAAGAATTCCAGTTTTATCTAAATAATTAATATTAATATAATTAGTAAAGATCAATATTAATTACTAACATAAACTCCAATTTTAATTTTTAAACAATAATATATAACAACTAGCATATTGTAATTAAAGTTAAATATGTACTTTACTGAACTAATTATCTTAATTAAGTTTGATTTTTCAAAAATGTAATTGTGTGGAGTATTTTGTTAAACTTTTCCTATCTAATTCGACATGTTGATTAGTTACTGAAGGTGGTGTTTTGGCATATATTAATGGTCTTAAGTGAAAGTAATAATGCAAATTGTCACCAATAAGATATTTGTTATTTGTAAAGTGTAATACGAACGTTTATAATAATTTTTTTTACAAGTTTAATTTAGATTTTAAAAATTAAAATTCTTAATAAACATTCATACTAAAAAATTGTTTTGATACAATTTTCCATAAAATATTTTTTATTGGAGGTGTGAATATAACTTTTTTGAATTTTTTTTAACAACCAAAAATAAATATATTTTTTGAGTTAAAATAAAATTCCTACTCTAAAAAGCATATTGTATTATTTTTACTAAAATATTTAATATAACAAAGAATTAGAAATTTGAATAATAATGCATATTCCGTTTTATTTTTTTAGGAAAATTTATGTAAATATTAGTAATGTCAAAGAATCACATATTCTTATATTGAAAAGTTTAACTAGTAGCAAACGTTATTTTAAGATTTATACATTAAAAATAAAAAAATACAATAGTTTTTAATAAAAATAATCAACTCTTTGTATTTTATTCCTTTTAGTTTCTGTACTTTATAATATACTAATAAGTGTAAATTTAAAGATTCTACTAGCATGTATATATAAAGAGAAGTAAATTTTATGACCAAAAGACTATGTCAGCAGGATTAAATATGTAATCTATTGGAAATATTAACATTTATTATATTTTTATCATTTTAATTAACAAGAGATATAATCCAAAATATCATATTGTACACTAAAAGAAAAAAAATAATGAAAAATAGCTTTAGAAATAGTTTTGTTAATAAAATATTTGTCTAATGAGAATTAAATTATTATATAATATTAAATTTATATAAATTATATAATAAATATATTATATTTACAATATGATGTATCAATTTCTATACATCAATTAATAGAGTTTTCTTTTAGAATGACACGCCATAGTTAATTTTTGTTACATAAAATTTATATAATATACAAGTAATTAACGTCTAAGCATTAATAAATTATTTTTTTTTAATTTTAATAAGAAGACATACTCCAAACAAACAAGAGTTTTCATTTACTCATTAAATGGTGTATTACTTGAAATGAAAATAAAAACTGAGTGTATTTGGATACAAAGATATGAAAAGATTTGTAAACTTTTTACTACCTTTTTTTTTTTTTTACATTTTTAAGTAAAGAATCAATAAAAAAATACTTTTAATTTGTTTTCATATTAATGAAAGTTATTCCGGAAAACTTTTCCATAATTTATAAAAATAAAATAAAATAAAATAAAATAAATTCCATACGTTAAAAATTAACTTATTTATAAAGATATATTTTTTTGAAAATGTTCACATATAGTTTATTTAAATTGTATCTAAATTAATTTTAATTTATAGATAAACTTGTTTTCTTTTAAAAGAGTTTATAAAATAGTTTTTTCAACCAAACCTTTTGATAACTTATATTGATTTTAATGTTAACTACATATATTGAAAATTATACATTCCCTATTTTGTTATTAAAAACAATTGTGCCTGATCCTCTAAAAATAGGAAAAAATATGTTTATTTTTTCAAGTCATATATAACATGGATAAGATGAGTGTCAAACTGAAATGAAATTAGTGTGGTCTAGATAATGCATTACTTATACATATGAACACCAATGTAGTTCCATGGACAAAATTTCTAACAGAACTTACAAAATATAACTCCATCATCACCAACGTTCGTTTTTCTTTTTCTCTCTTCTCTCCATACAAAGTATCTTGAATTTCAAAAAGTTTGTATATATGTGCATAAAATAACTTGTGCAGAGAACATTATTGAGATATATGATGGCCTTGAAATCTGACATGGTGTACCAATGCACACTGAAAGAAAGAACAATCCATGTCCAAAAAGGAGGCATGGAATTCATAAAAAGAGCACAAGTGCAAACACCTTCAAACAAGAGCAACCAAGCAATGAATTGAACTTCATTACAACAAAAATGTAAAGTCTAACAACACAAACTCCCAAGCAAAAAGCTTGCCCATTTGGACAGGAGAAAGATTACAAAGCATGCAAGAATCACAAGACAAAGTTAAAAGAAAAATCCATTGCTATAAACTCTTGGTAATAATATTGTTATATATCCTCAGAAGCATGCACCTTAGTTTCCACTGTGCTTCTCTTTAGTCCCTTGGTTAAGGTTTTTCTAGCTACAGCTACATATATAGCTATATATAGCCCTCAATATATATATGGTAACAAACACAGATATATATAATAATCATAGATACAAATGAGACACATACATACATATACATGTTGATTCATTCATTTATTCATTCAATATTCAAGTACACTTAAGTAGTAGTATGATAGATATTCTAGGGTTTCCATGCTGAAGCCCAAACCACTGGTTCCTCCTTCCATGTCAAGTAAATCCCTGAGAGCTGATCATCACCCTGAGACACCACAAGTGACCACCCTGGTTGGTACCTCTTCAGCAATGCTTTCACATCATCCACCACATCATCGCTGAACCCTACCGGCGAAAACGCATTCCTCAGCCTCTCACACCACTGTGTTCCTCTCTCCCTCCTCTCACAACACTCAAACTCCTCTCCATCATCTTCTATATCATCACCACCACCACAGCATGCCAAAACCCTAACGATGCTCCTCGAACACTCCCTCTCCAACATCAACCTCTCGTTGCTCGTCGGGGGAAAACTCTCCTCCAGCATCTCGAAGTAGAGCGAGTAGAACTTCAGACACTCCTCGAAGCACTTCACGAAATCCTCCCTCGAGCTGCAAAAATCAGCTTCTTCCTCCACAACGGTCACCACTTTCGGACCAAGAGACTTCAACACGCGAATCAAGTTTTCCCTCTCTTCAACCTCCACTCTCCTCAACGCCCCAACGCAATTCACGGCAATAGCTTCATCCTCCTGAACCCCCAGGCCTTCTTTTGTGAGATCCCTGAAGCCGTTGATCACGTTGAATTCAAAGGGCACGCCCATGAGCCTTGCGAACTTCTCCATCCGTTGACCAACCTCCTTCATCACCGACCCCGCAAGCGCCACCACGGTGAGTTTCAGGTGCGGCGTTTCGTCGTTTCGCGTGGCCAAAGCTTCCAACAAAGTAGGCCACTGCGTGCAAAGCGTGTTGCTGAGATCGATGATGTGGAGTTTCGGCTCGCCCTCCAAGGCCTCCAAGATGGCCCCGTTGGACGCCACGTGTCCGAACGTGGTCCAAGGGCTCACCTCTTGGAACTTGAGAATCAACCTCCTCGCGGAGTCGAACGAGTGGCTCTTCTCCGCCACGGAGGAGAGCGTCTTGTAGCATCTCTCACCGGACTCGGTGGCTCTGCAGAACAAGGCTTGCAAGAAGTAAGACGCGAGCTTTTGATCGCAGTCACCGTAGGGCGAAGCAAGCTCGTTAAGCATCCACAAAAGGTGGTGTGTTTTGGTGGAGTCTCTCTCTGATATTGCTTTTGCACACTCTCTCAGAAGCTTCGGTGCCCATTTGCCATCTTCGTTCGGCTCACTCGAGTCCGAAGAACGGCTCGTGGATGTGTGGCTCTGGTTGCTGCGATGCATGTTGTTGTTGTTGTTGTTATCTAACGCTGCAGCTTCATCAAAAATGTTGTTACTATGGTGGTGGTGGTGGTGGCGGCTATTGGAGTTTTGTGATGGCTTCTTTGGAGTGGTAGTGTAAGGACTTAAGTGCATATTGATGTGTGTTTTCTGTAATTTTTCTAGGGAGCTACGTGTGTTGTAGAATTATGGTGGAAGGATTGTGGACAACAATGGACTACTCCTTCAACTTCTTTGACTATTCACAGCCCCTTTGAACTGAAAAGGTGGATCCAGGAGATGCTAATTCCAATCTCTTTTGTGCTCAAATGGCCAACACAAAACCGTGATTTGGAAATTATATAAAGGGTCGTTGTCACAACTTGTCATAGCTTCGTTGCTACTATTTTAATCACTTTGCGTCTGTATATATGTTTGTACTCATAATAACTCATATACTTAGTGTATTGTTCCAGTACAAGGACTTCGTGGTTATTAACTGGGATATATATTTACCTTCCCTGGAAAACAATTTCAATAATAGATGTATGTGGGAGCTGTTTCTGAAACAATGAGATATTAGTTATGTGATAGAATATTTATTTTAATTGAGCAAAATTAAACATAGAAGCTTAATGATTGAAACAAATGAATCATAGATTGTGTGAAAAAAATTAAAATATAGTAAGTATATTTATATTTTAATTATGTTAATTTCATTTGTGTTTGATGCGTGAAGTGATATAAACAATCACATAGTTTTCTACAGTAGAGTTGTGTAGATAATGTTAAAATCATTTTAAGAAAGAAAAAAGGAATTGCAGTTCAACCTGATAACCCACTGTTTAGATTATTAACATGTGGTAGTTATATAGGACAGTGGCAACATAATTAATCCACTAATTAAGTGATTTGAGTAAATCTATTAATGGAGACAGCATGAGAGAAATTAACTTCAGGCAATGATAAAATAAATGTATGAAAATAATCCCAGATTTAGCAGCAATTTGCATAAACTAATCAAATATCTTGAAGTTAGTATTATAGGTGTGACATGTATAGGAATTAAGACGAGGAAGATCTACTTTGGTAGAGGAAAGGAGGCCATCAATTCATTGACATGGTAGTGTCTAGTTTAATTCCACAAGTTGCTTTGGAAGGGATAGAACATAAATTCCAACATATAAAATATGTGGGTTAGGAATCCTCAATCACTCGATAAGGCAATCAGATCATTCTAAAAGAAAAATAACAAACAACATATTTCTTTACTGAATGCAAACAAATAGATAATGATAAAGGATATAGATAAATACTATATAACATTTTATAATGGTACTTCATGTTGTTGGATATTTTAAGCCCTGTTGACTTCGCTATTAATCTTAAATTGCTAATAAATATGTTCATACTCCATGCCTTGTAGATTAATGTGTCTTCTCTTATTGTCTCTCTCCTTTTTAAGAAAAACTATTATGTTTTCTTTTCACTTTTTTATATGTTCTTATATATGTATTGTCAATTGCTTACTAATTAACAAAATTATGCATAAGAAAATGATGATAGCGACAGAGATGCCTGATGATGACCTCCCTCCTGCTTTGATTGGCATCTTGCAAAGTTCAGATATGAAAAAAATTTATTCCATGCATAAAAAATTAGTGAAGAAAATATGCTTCCGATTCATATATGTTGTCATGCTTGAAATGCTTCTGATTCAGGCATGTTGTCATCTTTTGATCCTCTTAATTCTACTCTAGAACACCAAATAAGTTATTGCCGCCTAATTTTTTCTGCATAACCTTTTACTAAATTATCAGAAGCCAAAAGACAGAGAAGAGGACATGAGTTGTTTCTTTATGTACTGAACTTAGATCCTTTTCAAAAGCTTCAACAGTTAACTTTAGGAGGCATGCAATAGAATTATTAGGCTTTACAACATAAACGATTTTCAAGGAAAAATGATCACTTGTTTTACAAAACTCTGATAAAAAGTAATTGGAACCACACACTGAAGAATAACCATATCAGTTTCGATCTGAATTTAATTAGGTAGTCTCTACAGTGTAAAAAAAAAACTGCATACATTAAGTAGTCCTATAGATTAAAAAAAAAATTATTTTAGAAACAAATGATATTTTGGACATTGATGATTAATACGTATATATATTAAAAATGAACTACAGTTCTTGAAGATGTATAATTAATAAGAAAATTTTAGCATCCTTGCGTGTTTACATTAAGTTGCATTTAACAATGGCTGAAAATAAAATGGTATCAAATGGAAGTTATTCCCCACCAATGATTAGGCAAGAAGACAAGGTTACCAGCATACCATCTAATCATTGGAGAAAATGTCTTTGCCATAGCTTCATACCTTTCTTAATAATTATTTAACTTTGTTAAAAGGGTTTATGGGCGATCCTATTGATGGGGGGTCCATGATTTTCCAACTTTTCCTTGTCCACTACATGTGTCGCCTTATTCATCACATTTTACAGATATAAAGTTTGTAAAGTACCATACTTTATGCATGATTTTTCAACTTAACCTTCTTAAATTCTAGTTTTGTATGTAATGTTGATGATATGATTTCGTCATTCACTATTTATTTTTAGACTAATTAAACTTAATTATTGTCACATCTCTAAAAAAATAATTAGGGAATTCAAGGGTTTGCAAATTGTTTTTCTCACTAAAAGGAATTAGTTAATTAGTCGCGGATAAAGTGGAAAAGGAAAGAAAGAAAAGAGAGAGTGTGTGGAGATTATTTTTGGACGGAAGGAAAGTGGGTAGAAAGAGAGAAAAAAATTTGTAGTAAATGTGAAAGAATAAATTTGTTTGTATATTAATATATTCAGAAATAATTTAGAAAAGAAATTTTTAAAAATAAACTAATGTAAAAAATATTTTTTTAAAATGTCAAATAAATTTAAAATCAAATTTAAATTAAAACACAAAATTATTATAAAATTTTAATAATTAAAAATTATATTTCATAATAAATTATATTAAAAATAATTTTTTATTTTATTTATTATTTTAATTATATAATTATTTTAATATATATATATACTAACAAAATATTAAATTTATTTTATTTTATTAAATATTTTAATATTTTTTATTTTAATTATTCATTTTATTATAGCAATAAAATATATTTATAAATATTTAATCATTATATGTTACATATCAATTTAAAATATATAAAAAAAATTAATTAATTTAATTTAACTTTTTTCTTACGAAATTAATTATTAAACATTAAAATAAATTATTATAAATCTTAAAATTCAAATTATTTTGTTTATTATTATAATATTATTTATTTTAATATTTGTTACATTATAATTTAAAAGTAAATACTTTATTATATTTACTTAAAAATATTTAGAGATATAATTGGATATAATTGGTTATGGGTGATTCCTAAAACTTTCTTCTCATATTTGCAGGAAAAATTAAGAAACAATTTGGTATTGTTCTTCGTATTTTTATACTTTGATTTTCGATTTTTTCTATGCTTCTGCGCTCCCATGATTTCGTCTTTGGAACAGAACAAGGGAGAAAAAATTTTACAAAGAAAATTGTTGCATCTGCATAAATTTTTTCTGCTCAAAATGTATTTAATCAACTGCCATTAACTACCTGCACGTTCTTTGAAGATCTTATGAAACAGTTTATCTCATGCAAATTTCTAAATGCTTGCAAGCCGACAAGATTAAATCTGGACAAAAAATTGATGATCCATGTGATTCAATTGTGATCTACAAAGTAAGTTGTAATAAATGCACACAAGAATCTCTTCCAACAAGTTGTTTTCACAAAAAAAGAACTTTAGCACGTGACCAAATATTCAATCTTCACATTCTTATTTATATCAATTTTGTAAATAAACGTCAGAATTCTAAAAAGATTAGTCATTTATATTCCATGAATAAATACTTTTGATCACCCAAAACTCAGATTTTATTCCTATTTATTTCCAGTGATCCATGTACCACCTAATAGAACTGATACAAAGAAATATTTTTGAAGATAACTCTTATCAGTCACACCTTTAATATATCTTATCAAAGTCTTCTAGCTTCATATGCAAGCAATAATTTACATAAGCTGATGGAAAATTGGAGTCACATGACTTGTTTCAAAAAATGGCAGATGGAGGCTGACGTTACATGCCTCCACTAACTTGCCGCAAACATTGATTGATACATCCAAGAATGGGATGTTTCCAAATCCAATTTTATTTTCCTCTGGATTCTTCATGCACAAGAATTACCTTAAAGTCCAAGGTTTTTTTCTAATTTCACTAGAGTGTTATATATTAAGGCACATACTTTTGTTTTATTTTGTTTCTTTTTTTATTATTTCCTAGAATCTCCATTTAAACACGACCAAATAGGACACTAAAGTGTAATAATTTCACAATAGAAGACATCGATTTCAAGCCTCATTCAGATGTCTATATGCATGGAGCTAGAGTACTAGAGACAGTTTAACTAACCATACACCAACATGGTTGTTATTCACGCAAATATACATAAATACATGCAAACAAAGAGAGACAACTACAACTTAGTTACCTCCCAACTTGTACTACAACAACCGAGCAACCCTATGCAGAGTTGTAGGCATGACAACCTTAAGCAGGAAACAGAAGGTGGTGTCTGGTGTATAACTGTAATTCACTGGAGTGGCAGGACAATGGGTCTGATAGAATGGATGTGAGCCACGGCAGGGTTAAAGGTAATGATGGTGACAGGTTTGGAACAACACAAATTGATAGGTTGCAGCTGTTTTGTTATGCCGATGCTTCAAACATAGGCATGGTCTTCTCATTTAGTGTCTTCATGGATTGGGATGAGCTAATGATTTAACACTTCCAACGTCAAAACAAATATGCCTTAGTAATTGCCACCACAGCCAGCACCAATTGTTTTCAAGCACAATTCATGCACTACTTAAAAATAAAACAATTCTTGGCAATGCTAATGTATGAGTAAGGGAATATAATTTCCCACCTTTACTAAACTTTCTCAGAGTAATTAACGGTAAATATATTATTATTAACAAAGTTGAATAATGGTCAATAAATACAACTTATAAATGTGATCTAAAATCTTGTTTCCAAGAATCCCATTCCCAGAAAAATAGTTAAATGGAAATCAATGGTTCTGTGTACTAAACAAACACCACTTATATTCTGTTTTTTAGAGGGGGGGTAAAGTTTTTGGATTTTGATGGAGCTTAATGAAAATCCATCTATTTAGGCACCTCTACCCAGTGAAATGATGACTTTCGTTGTTGTTTTAAATGTTTCACAACACGTGCTCATGTAAACGCCGACAGGAAAAGGAATAAACGACACAAGATATAAAACCGACCATGAAGCCCCCATATGGCAATGTCAAGGACCCAAAACTACTAGAGGTCATATGGATAAAGATAAAAAGGAGCTTACGGACCCAATAAAAAGGAGTCATAATGGAACTTGTCAGCAACTTTTAATGATCAAGTTGAGCTGAACGGACACTTCTTTCTGAAAAGTACACATGAAACAAGTAACATTTATACTGACTCCATCATCTATCTATACAGAAGTCTCCTTAAGTAGATTACTCTGAGATATAGACACGAACGTTAGCTTTAGTCAAGAGATAAAAAATCAAATACTGTACCATAACACAGCTCCATCAAAAGATAAAAAAGGAAAAGTAGTCACGTTCAATTACAAAGGTGCTGTGGCTGTTGTCTAGCTAGCATAACTAGTGCTTCCATCCCTTTGAGTGACCATCTTGCATGTAGGGCTCTAAAAATCCAATAAACTGAAAATAAAAAAATAATAGACATTGAAGAGAAGTACGTTGAGAATTTATTTTAAATTGACAAGCGCTTGATAAAAATGAATCCTGCAAGTTGAAAAGTACAAACTTTATTCCAGGTTTAAATCTTAGTCCCAGCCATTGAATATTAGACGAGTCTAACAGTAGTTACATCAAATGCTTAAGGTTGAACATATTGTCATACTCATACTTCAAATTATGAGACAAGATAAGACGTTCTACCATGCACTAACCAGTATGGAAGCAGATAAATAGCAGAATTTGGTGGGTATCCACAAACCTTACTTCCATCTTCATTCCAGCGTGCACCATATCCATCAGCAACCCTTATTTCAAAGACAACTCCATGTGGTGGGACAATATGCACATTCATCCAACAACAATGTGCTATTAAGCGGTTAATAGCATCCTTTGCAAGCCTATTTTTATTAGAATCTAGAAGAACATGGAAAAAGACAGGATCAGTGAAAACATGATCAACTTATTTGAAAGCAGTACACACTATTAATATACTCACTAAACATTCCAGGAGGCATAGTGAAGCGAACTCAGAAAAACATCTTCAGACAAATTCTGTTAGAGCTCAAAGTCAAGATGTCTGCCTGGTTTTGGATCATGCCAAGAGCAAGCTCAAAAAATGGATTTTGTACTCTATTGGAGAAATAAGAAAATTGCAGGCCAAAATTAGAAATAGGTGGGATAATCATGTTGTAGTAACTAATAGAATGTGGTGTAGTTATATAGGGTAGCCGTAGGGAAATAATATAGTAGGACAATTATGTAGCAGTTATTTAATTGTATGTGGTGTAGTTACAGAAAGTATGTTTTGTTTTTCTATTTGACAATTGGAAGTCTGTTTTGTTAGAAATATCAGTTTAAATTTCCAAATCGAATGAAATAAAGAAGGATTACGGTTAAGTAGGTGGTTCCATTATGAAAGCCATTCAAGGTTCCTAGTACTAAGAGATGTGACTTTTCAAGATTCTTGGGAATGTGAAGCGTCATTAATTTCATCCTTGGACATACCGACTATATAAAGGTGGTCTAGTGAAGAGTTAATGTATTCAAATTCAAGAGAGAATCCACAAGTGGGAGAGGTCACTTAAGTGGAGAGTCTCTTGTGAAATGAGAAGTGAGTATTTATCATTCCGTATAGAGTGAAGAGATACTCAGGTGAGTAGGGTGATTATACACACTCAGGGAAGGTTTTCAAGTTTTCGCAAAACTTAAAATCTTCTTGAGATAGCGGATACTTTACTGGAGTGTTTAAATAGTCATAGGCAAGAGGTGTCAAACCAATGTTGTATCTATCATTTTCTTTTCATTGTGTATGCGTTCCTACTATCAATCCTTTGGCTGGGGAGTTTTCCCAAAATGATTAACAGTGTTTCATGCTTATTTTGTTTTTCTGCTAATCAGAACTGAGAATTGTTTTCTCAGAGAAGAGCCTTGGATAAGGCTGGTTTGAAAGTTCATCTACCAAATTTGTGTATACTATGGAATTACATTAAGTTCCAGTTTTAAACTTTATCAGATTCTTCTATGGGAAACAGATTCCATGTGCCAACAAACCTAGACAACCAATGCAGAATTGAAATCAAAAGGAAAATACAAACATATATCTGAAATATTTCATTTCACAAAAAGAATCCTTACCATTTCCATTTAGAGAACCCCAATAACTACTTATACTCCTACAAGCATGCTTGGCCAACGCACGAGCTCCACAAGTCAAGCCACTTTCCTGAATAATGATCATATAAATGTGCGTATATAATTTGACAAAGAGCATCAATAGCATCATGCTATAGAGACCAAAAAAAATTTATTATAGTGAAAACAGTGAAAAGTTCTACAGAATCTTAACACTCGTTGTTAATGTGGAGCAGTGTTGCTCTTAAGGTTCTTACATTTGGATTGCAGGGAAAATTAAAAGAGGCTATTAGAGTTGATATTGGCGGAGGAAGTGCATCAGAGATTGTCCCTGTGGTCTGCATCAGACCTAGAAGGCCTTGAACACCCTCATAGCTTAATCCCTACACAAAAGTAGGACAACACAATAGTCAGAAACTACAGTAAAGAATTTCTATATGAGAACACTTGGGTATTACCATGAACACATGCAAGTAGGAATGCATTAGTAGCTTTGGTGCTGCTTCTGTCACTCCTATGCAACAAATCAATGAATAATTACTAATTACTAAGTTAACCATTATTATTCTGCGTATGAAATAAATACTATGATCATGGGTTTAGTATTAAACTTTTGCAAATCAAAGACAACTCTAACCAATAATTAATCATGTATACAACAAGGTGGAAGCAGCCTTTTTAAAGGAGTTATAGATGATTTTCAAATCCAATAAGAGAAAAGTTAATAAGGTATCAAAGGAAATTGAACCCACACAAAATAAGGTAGCCAAAGAATCGTATGGCTGAGGGGTGAATTTTGAAACAACGATTGCAAGAACACCATTTTCAAGTTCCTGCTCCTCGGTGTAGAACCTGCGGTAGACTTTTACACCTGTAATGCTATCCAAGTGTTATTCTGGAAGAGTACACATAAATCTGGAATTGATTAAGACACATTAAATGGTGATTCTTTCATCTTAAAAACTTTTTGGATTATAAACATAATGTTCAGAACAAATAACCACTTCGAGTACTTAGTTTGTTCATTTTTAATTGAATAACTATCGGAATGGCTACTTCTCTAGTAGATACACAATCCGATTCCACTTCTTTGTCTATAATAAGGATATTCAGTACCTTCTTCCACACTTTCAACTCCTGGAAGAACTTTTCCAAGGTTTTCTGCCTCTAACATGGCAAAAAATGTCGGATACCGTCTTACTCCCTACACAGCAAAGTATTGATGCAGTTAAGAGAGAAATGTATAGCAAAACCATCACAGAATGAAGCAATATTATTAACCACCCAAAGCAGTACCTGAACTTCGAACACCACGGACTTGTTAAAGATAATCAGATTTCCTGATTTAATCCTGGAAACCAAATTAGGGGTTAAAACAATAAATCAAAAAATTGAAAGTAAAATGGCCTTCTATAGCTCATAGCAGATTGGTAGTAAATATTAAAAGATAATATCCAAGGACGGTCCATATGACATGGCTCCAGAGAGACTATGATATAGTATTGTATTAAAGGCATTTATGGACTTTGTTATACAGCTTATTTTGATAGAACTCCTAGACAGGTGAGAAAGGCATTTGATTCCATTTTGCTTTTGTTATATTGGAAGGACTAGCACCTAGACAGGGGATGGTATATGTAGCCCAATGGAGAATCAAATCTTTCACGTGTTCACAACCAAATCTTAAAGAATTCAGCCCATATTAGTTGAAGCCATAAACCCTTTCGAATTTTGTTCAGTTGGTTGAGTTTGCCTCCAGTTGATTACCCAATGCTACTTTCATATGCATTTTACATCCAGAGACTCAGTTTCAAAATTCAGACCACAACTTTTAATTTGTGGTCTAATTCTAACTCAATTTGAATCACATGCATGACAGTGTGCCACTCTTTTATAGTGGAGGAAATGTGACGTGATGATGAAGAATTGAAATAAGATTACAGTTGTGCATATCTAAGAATATATTTTTAATTAAAAGTAAATAAATTGAACCTATTGTACTTCCCACTAGCACACCTCCCTTCAATTGTTTTTAGGCCATCTGCAAGAAATAAAATCATACTCCATAAGGCTTAGTACACATGAATTACAGCAGGAATGAGAATGCCATGTTCTAATAATCAAGCTACTTCGGGTGTAGGTTTTATTCTTTCTTGAAGTGGCCATAGATGATTTTTCTACCCAGCAACACAGTTTAGCAAAAGCACATAATTTCCAGACCTGATTACATTGAACTTCACCATATTCAAATAAAGCACAGACTGACAAATACCGTTTAGCTGCGAAAAGAAAGGCTCTTGGACGTGGAGCTCAAAGGAAACACCCTTCAAAATCTGTTGAAACAAAACACTATAATGAAACCAGCTTATGCAGTGAACTAAGTGGACAAATGGATCAGTTAACACAGCATTATTTACATTTACTATTTCACACCCCTTCTTCAGAATCAATTTGTGCCACTCTTGTTGTTTCTGCTGTACGGAAGAATCTTCAAATTCATGGCCCATGGCTAAATTGCCGCCTGCCCTACAAAACGTTTCAGAATGCATACACCTCAACAGAGCTGAAGCCAGACTCTTGTATAAGGGATACGGTGGCACGCCTTCCAAAGAATCTGCAAAACAGTTAAAACATGCATTTAGGTTGTCTTGGTGGTTATTTGAGGATACACACATAAAAACAACATTTTCAACTCAGATCACACAAAACAGAATAGTTTGTAAGTACCATGTGGTTGTAATTGTGAGTGTAGGGATGATGGGTGTGTTGGGTCATCTTTGAGAAGGGTGGAGCAGAATTGGGAAGGGAGATTGAGATGGTGAGAGCGAGAACTGAGACTGAACCTTACGAGTTCCTCTAAACAATCACCCAGATTCACCGGAAACGAACACCCATCACCATTCTTGTCCATTATCCTCTCAATTCTATCGTTGCTACTGTATTGAACTAATGATTATGTGTTCTATTTCATGGAATTAATTTTTAATTTTTACCAACTCCTTAGCTTCCTCCTCTTTCAGAAATCATAAATTCTATACAATGTAAATGGCGTAGTTATGAGTTTATTTTAAAATTGGGTAATTAGAAACTTATAAATACATTTTGAATTCCACGAATATATTATGATCACATAATCTGAAGATATATTTTATAGATTATACAATTTGAAAATCCAGAAATTCATCATGAACTATATAATTTAAAATTTTTAGATTACACAGGATATATTTGTAGCCGTAAATACATTTAGAATAATATGTTTATGAATTTCACAATCCAATACGTGACAATTTAGACCTTTTGAACTCTCCATCGAGGTCGAAGAAGAAATTATGAGATGCAAAAAGTAATTGCCTATTATAAGTCATATTTTCAAAATAGATTACAAGATGGCCCATATTTTGTTGGCTCAGTAAAGCAATTGCTTCTTGCACCTCCATGTTTTCTTCCGAAGTAAGTGTATTATGGGAAACCGTCTAGCACATCTGGAATGATCAAAGGGGCTCTTTTTGTTGCATAGCTCAGATCGGAGCAAGACCCTATCAAACCTCAAGTCGTTGATATTTTTAAGTTTTTCAAGGAAGTGAACAAAAAAAAAATATGAGTGAATTGATAGATCCTGAGACGATAAGGGCTGGTAGAGGAGGAAGAAGAAGATGAGGAGGAGAAGATAAGAGCAAACTAGACATCTCACCAGACCCATGGAGCTGCAGCTTCAAACCACCGGGGTGCAAATTGAAATACCCCAAGATGCGATTTGGACCCAATAAATATACAGTAGCTCTAAGTGAACAAATTCTTCCTGCATCCTAATACACTCTTCCTGCACCTCAATACAAAATTTTAATTCCACAACTACTACTATCCGGTTCACATGGACAAAAAAATGAGAACCGGATGGTACCTCCATCCAGTTCACATTTCAAAAAAAATACAATCGGATGAGTATGTCATCCGGTTGTCATTTTAAAATAAAATGAGAATCGGATGACACCCTATCTGGTTGTCATTTCAAAATAAAATGACAATCGAATGGCAACCCCATCCGGTTGTCATTTAAAAAAAATGTCATTTTATTTGGAAATGACAACCGGATGGCATACTCATCCGGTTATCATTTTGATTTTGAAATGACAACCGGATGGGGGTGCCATCCGGTTCTCATTTCCAAATCAAAATGACAACCGAATGGAACCCATCCGGTTCTCATACATCAAATCGAAAAATTCTTTTGTTCGTCGTCGACAACGCCCCAAACCCCAAATCAACTACTCTAATCAGCAATATCACTTACTAATTGCTAATAAACACCAAAAATTACTTACTTATTACTTATTTAAATGATTAATCAAAGATTTAGAAGAATGGAAACAAATGGATGAAGTTAAAATGAAACCCGAATGAGGTGTCATCCGGTTCTCATTTTATTCTGAAATGATAACCGGATGGCATACTCATCTGGTTGTCAATTTTTTTAAAAATAACACCCTAATGGGATGCTATCCAGTTCTCTCTTTTTCTAGCATTATGAACCGGATAGGTGTGCTTTTTATATTGAAGTATTTATGGAATTAAAAATCTGTATTGGGGTGCAGGAAGCGTGTATCAGGGTGTAGGATGAATTTGTCCTCTAAGTGTCTTCCGATTCCCGCAACCATTATTGCTAAGTTCACACAACCTTTTTTTTTTTTTTTCAAGAAAAAAATACTTATTTACTTTTATAAATTTTACACTTTCAATTTTACAAATTTTATCGTCAAATTTTTAAAATTACATATATTTTATCTTTTTGCTAAATTTCAGTTTAGTAATTATGTGAGGATGTGACTGATAATATAAGTGAAAACAAATTCTTAGTTGATTTAAATAAAACTAAACTATATTATCTCATTATGCAGGAATGAAAAAGAATGTTATACATTAATTGAAACGACATCGTTTTAGATTCCAACGTGGGTCTGATGAGAAGGAAGACTTTTTTTGGCCAAATTGGATGGAGTAATTGAAAAATGCAAAATCGAAGAAAGGAAAATAATAAAAACAAAATACTACAGTTGGCAAAAATAAAAAATAAAAATTGATAAGGTTGGGATAAAAGAAAGGTAAAACCAATCTATTTTTTAATATTTTAACAGTTAATTATTTCAAACTTCATATCTCTTATACTATTCTCTAGTTTACTTTTTTATGTTTCAACGATAAATTCAAAATTATGATTTTTGTTATCTAGTAATATTGAAAATGTATAGATAATTGAAGTGAAAGTGAGATTCATTGAGCTAAAAGAAAAGCATATGATTTTAACAAAATTGAGTTTTTCTTTTGTTAGATTTATGATAAACATATGTGTATAATTGTAGACACCTTTGGTCTATGTTTTGAGTTGTGTATGTATTGACTATGTACAAATTACAAATGTTGCACTATAGAGTATTCTCGGAAGCTGCTTGCGCATTTGCATTCCAGAACCCTGTTCCTATGTCGTTTCGGACCAAATCTAACAAAACAATTGACTATTGATGAATTTAGATGTTGTCAAATCTCGATCTCTTTAACTGTTCTTTTTTCCAAGGCTTCGGTTGGTGCAAAATGAGGCTCCACAGAACCATCTGCAAGATTACACCTATGCTCATGGCGAGTTTTTATAGTCCACAACACAATCAACAACAACATGATCACTGCAAGAAACAGCATTCCTAGCCACACCATCTCAGCATATTTCTTCAAAGGCTTGCAGTGGTTCACAAGGACTTGAGAAAATGCTTCTTTTACTAGTTGGCATTCCAACAAGTGTTCCACACTTGGATACACATTCAGTAGGCCCTGAATTGAACTTGTGTAAGCCTCAACTCTCCTGTATTCGGTGCCGGTTATGTAATACAAATTGTCACAGCTTCCGTCAATGGCATTTGAACAAGTGAATGGTTTCAAAGCCTTCAAAGGGAAATGAAAGTGTTAGTATATTCTGGACTGGTAATTAAGGGCAGAAGTAGAATTCATCAAAATGTTACCTTTGGGATGTCTCCTATTCTTATAGTGTTTTCAGGGCAGTTCTCTGGCTGGTACAAGTACTTGGGTGGAGCTGAGAAAGGGTTGCAAACATGAGCAAGATTCACATCTGATGTTGCCTGCATGGCTGATATGTTTGCATTCACCTGGACAATGACCAAAACCAAAACATTACTCCTCCTTTATCAGCTGGCTACGTTGGATTGAGCACCAATATTGTATAAATAATAATAAGTCCTTGATTTGTGAGAAAATAAATTTAGTGTGTGCTAGGACCAAATTGACCAACTACAGTAAAAAAAATCATGAATAAATAACTTTTTCATAATGTTAATAGATCATATTAGCTAGTGATAAATTGACCAACAATCTTTAATGTTAGGAACTAGACTTGTTTTTTACCAAATTGATTGGTTGTGTCATTTGAGGGAACAAGTTGATGTTTACTCTTATTTATATGAGCAGAAGACTTAGTTTATGTTTCTATTTCTGTTGATTCGTGTTTCTGAATTGTGATTTTGCAAAAGTTACCTTATTAACAAGGTTGTAGATCCCCGCACTAACATCAGAGAGAACTGATTTTGCAGAGAGCAATTCATCACAAGGGAGGATTGAACTTAAGCTGTTGTTATAGGGATTTTCTTGAAAGTTGTCAAGAGCTGTGCATGCATCACCAGAAAATCTATGACCAAAAAGAACTCTTACTCAAACTTCCATCTTATAAACATATTTATTGCAGGAAAAAAAATTTATGCTGTTGAAAATATGTAATTAAGAAAGGACTTCAATTTACTTTTCTAAGAAGAAATAAACTCCAAAGAATAGCCAGCATATCACTGTCATCAACCAGCATAATATGACAAGCCTGTGAAAAAAAAAAAAAACAATAAAACAAAATTTTAGATCTGCAACACAAAAAATATTTGTATACATGAATACACTTGCTTCTATGACTTCAAGCTGATACAGTTTAGTTTACTTACATGTATAGTGCCCGCCGTAACCTCAGTACTCCAGAAACTGTTCACAAAAATTTCCAACATTTTATGAGAATCATGTATCATCTGTAGAACATCAAAACAAGATGTACAGATTTGAATTTGTCATTAATCTAAAGATACAAGTCATCAATGTCAAGCATATAGAACAACTGAAAATACCTGACAGAGCTATTACAGCAACCAAGTTCATGCTTATAATCACTGTGGTAGTTACAAACCTGCAATCAAAAAGATTTCCCTTATTGCCACGAAATGCGTTATTCATTTTACATTTCATAGGTAATAAGAGAGATATAGGGGAATCTTACACTAGTTTCAAGCCCTTGTTAATAAGGCGCCTATTTTTCCTGGCTTGTTTTTCAATGTTTGCAGAGGCATCATCAAGTTTCTCAGTAGTGGAGTCAATATTTACTGTAGTCTCAGAAGTGACATTTGCTTCCATAAAGTTACTTTCCATGTCTTTTAACGCTCCTGTTGTGTTTTGTATCGTTTCTGATGCCTCATTCGCTGTCTTGATGATAATATTAACAGCAGTCTTAGCTTCAGAATGGAATCTTGCACTCCCAGCAAGAACCAGCCCAGTTGCAGCTCTGCAAAAACAAGAGCCATGCATACATACATCACTTGTGGAAAAGCCAAGAGTTTGTGATGGAACAATCTCTAATGAGTAATCAAGTTATTGCAGAGGTTATTTTCATTATTACTTTCTTAAATTTATGGTACTAATTTACAAAAGTTCATGCCTTTCTTTGAATCTATCTCCATTGTGTTCAAGTTGTGGTTTTAGATAACCAACTAGAGTACAGTAAATTGAAGCTAAAGAAAATTCCGTTTCAATTTGGAAGACTAATTTAGTTCTTGCCTAAAGTTGTAAAAAGGGTCAATTTCAAGGTTTTTTGAGTCTTCACGGCTGCAATTTGTCCACAATTTTCTGCATTGTTAACTATTTAATTTAAAACCTTCAAAATAAGCCTTTCAAGACTGTTATGTGGACTAGTTTATACCCTTTGAGGTTTGGAAGGAAAGGAAGTGAAAAAATGCTCCTAATCAGAAATAACATTGTTACTAAGGCTAGAGAGACAAGGATGAATCACTCACATAGCAAAAGTGGCGAGTAATATAGCCAAAGGAATTGAAAGATCACAACTCTTGTAATTACAAGGAAAGACCTTCTTGATCCTTCTTCCGTCATTTTTTTGGCAAACCAAGGTTATTACCAAAAAACTTCCATATACAATTCCACCCAAAAGGAAGAGCACCCCAATTGCATATCCATATACCCCAGTGAAGATCACCGACTACAAAAATGTTAAGGACAAGTTAACAACATCATTGATTTTACAAATTGCAATCATAAAAAATAAAAAGGTTGAGAGATTTACACTCCAATAATGCTTGTTGGTGATGTTAAACCCTCCTCTGTATTTTCTGAAATGATCTAGAGGATCCACTCGAATAGTATTATCCGATTGTCTAATGGTATCTGACACATTATCTGCATCAAGCATAAACATAATAATTCTATTGTCAATAACAAAAACTAAAAGCAAAAAATGAAACAAGTGGAATCTGTACCTTATATCTATCAGTCACTTAGTTTGGTATATACAAAATTAAATGTCATGTTCTGCAAGATAAACATAATCGTTCACTTTGGACTATCAAATTCAACCTTATACATGCGTTCTCTATTCTATAATATATAATAGATTATTTAAAATTACTATAAACTTCTTTATCAGTAGTGGACCTAATGGCTTTTTAAAGCGTGAAGGACAACATAATAAATGGAACAAAACGTTAATGAATATCATATTCATATCACATAGACTAATTTCCATTTGGTTTTTTTGCCTGAAATGTATGCCCTCAATTTAGGGTTGTTGCTTTCCACCTTACGTCTATTAGTCGTGTACGTCATTTAATTCTTACCCAATTGGGCAATTCATGAGATTTGACAAGGAACTGATTTTTCTATTATATGATTAAAATTAACAAGTTCATATATCCCTAATCCTTTCAAGATCAATATACACTCGAATACCCCTAAGTGCATGGCAATTTGAAAAAAAATCTGAAGCAATATATTGAATTTATGAGGAAACCAAATCTTACTTGCAACAGAATCACTGGGTGAGAGGGCTTGTGATGCTACTTCTGGGAAAATCAAGACTACAACAACTATAATAGATACTAGGGTGATGGTGCTGTTAGCTTTGACCATCTTTAACCTGCCAAATCAAGAACCAAGAAATGTTCACATATTCTGCATAAATTCAAAGCCTTTTGTTCTGTAACTGAACTAGAAATAAACCATACCCAATTAACCAGGGTAGAGGAAAGAAGTTTCTGATAATTTATGTATATGCATGTTAGATACATAGAAGAAGAAATCTTCTTCATGTAAATTGCTCTTGTAGCAGTTTCTGTGGTGTAATTGCTTATCACTTTTTAAAGTTTTCCTTTCACATAGAATGAGTTGGGTACAAGGAAAGAACATTTTTTGACTGTGGAAGTGCATGTGATCATTTCCAAATAACTTACTCGATAATCAGAGATACGAAAGGTGCTGCAAATTCACTCCAAGACCCTTCAAGAAGTTTCACTGGCTCCGCGTGAAAAGTAGCATATAATCTTCCTTCTCAATCCTCTCTAACAAGAACAGATTCAGCTTGAACAGCCACATTTGGGTGCACACAAGTATGTGTATGTATATATATATATATATATATATATATATATATATATATACACGTATGATAAGAATTGAGACTGGTCAAATGGCGTTCTTAAGGAGCAAGAAGCCAAATCCAACCTCAACAGAAACACTACGAGAT